>ERZ773107.967-NODE-967-length-28536-cov-35.017415_pt1 | contig 28536 bp, 27 predicted proteins | sample MGYA00580571_ERZ773107 | MGnify/ENA primary metagenome ERZ773107 (study PRJEB29015, sample SAMEA2737843) | human gut metagenome | biome: human gut; feature: human-associated habitat; material: faeces | place: China | collected 2012 ... | reverse complement strand
ACCACCAGTTGCAGAGAACATCGGATATGCGATACATCATAGAAACCACAAAGACAGATGCCGGAACAAGAGTACTGCCAATCACAGAGGATGTGGCACAGATGTTTCAGGCAATCATCGAGGATAGAAATGCGCCAAAAGTGGAGAAAACCATAGATGGATATAGTGGATTTCTATTTTACGATGAAAATGGAATGCCACTTGTTGCAATGCATTGGCAACACCGCTTTAATCGTATGGTCGGCAGATACAATGACATTTACCGAGTACAGATGCCAAATATTACACCTCATGTATGCCGACACACCTATTGTTCGAATATGGCAAAATCGGGAATGAATCCAAAGACATTACAATACCTCATGGGGCATTCGGATATATCGGTCACAATGAATGTGTACACGCATATCGGATTCGATGATGCTGAGGAAGAATTGAAGCGGATGGAAGAGTTTAGGAAGGCACAGGCGGAGGTTGAGCAGAAGAAAGAGAAACCGATGTCGCAGAAGATGTTTAAGGTAGTTTAATATGGAAAAGAGATGACGCTCCGGCTTAGGCTGGGGCGTTTTTTGTGGAAAAATAGCAATTTTAATGGTAAAATATATAAAAAAGTATTAAATGGGAGATGTTGCCTTATGAAAGAAGAAATATTTCAAATACATAGATATTCTGTTGGCTACAAGATTGATAAACAACTACTGTTAAGTTTAAAAGATATATTTGAACAATATAGTGAAAAATCAGTTTTGGAAATTCGTGTAGGGTGTAATAACAATGCAAGTTATGTATTCGATAATGTTGATGAGTGTTTTGAGTTTTTTGATAAGAAACCTTATCGGATAATAAAAATGGAAATTTCAGTGATGTTTGGAACGGAATATAATAGTAACCAGATAAAATTATCTTTTGATAATGGAGATAAGCCGTTAACAGAATTGAGATTCCGGTTTGACAACGGAGATGACTATTTATTACTTAAAAACAAGATAGAACTATGTTTAAATAATTTTAAATTGAGTTATCGAATTTTATCTAGATTGCCAATCATGCCTATGCTACTAACAATTGTGTTTATATGTATTTGTGTGTACACGGATATAAAAAACATAATTTTTCCTGGGACTATACAATGGATGATAACTGGTATATGGATAGTGGGAAGTTTCAGCATTGTAGTATTTCCAGTATTTACACGAATTAAAAGAAATTTATTTCCGTGTATCGAATTTAAAATAGGGCAGAATGCACTTATTGAGGAGAAAAATGCTTCTAAAAGAAATTTTATAGTGGGAACAGTTGTTATTGGAACTGTTTTAGGTATTGTAGTAAATTACATAAGCAATTTCATTTTCTAACTGTGTTAGTAGACCCCTCTTTTTTTTACTACCAACTTTACAACTAACACTAACAAGTAGTAAAAACTTGCTCAATTCTGCTCTTATCTGCCGCAATTTGTAACTTTAGAGCAAAACCAAGATTACCACGAAATAATAGGAACTAAGACATACTAGGACAAAAAGGAGAAACAGATAATGACTCAATACAGTGAAAAATCTTATAAAATGGCGTCAGATAACACCAAGTATAATGATGACGGAAAAGCAGTAATATCAGAAAATGATGAGTGGCGTGACGAGAAAGAATGGGATGAAGTATTTGAGCAGATGCAGAAGGAACGGCAAAACCTTTAGTAGTAACCATTTCCCTTTTACTACCAATTTTACTACTAACAGGTAGTAACAACTTGCTTAATTCTGCTCTGATTTGCCACAATCTGTAATTTCATAGCATTTTACAATAACCCCGGAATCCCTTGCAAAACAGGGCATTCCGGGGCAAAACAAGGAGAAACAAAACTATGATAAAAATACTTTTCATCTGCCACGGCAACATCTGCCGCAGCACCATGGCCGAAAGCGTCCTCACCCACCTGGTCCACCAGCTGAACCTCGACAACCAGTTCGAGATCGACTCCGCTGCGACCAGCCGTGAGGAGATCGGCAACCCGCCGCACTACGGCACAAAAAATAAATTATACGAAGAAAACATTCCGCTTGTTCCGCACCGGGCGCGCCAGATGACAAGGGATGACTATCTGTATTTTGATTATCTGATCGGCATGGATTCCGCAAATATCCGGAACATGACAAGAATCGCGGGAGGCACGGACAGCCAGGATAAAATATACAAGATGCTTTCATTTGCGGGCTATGAAGACACGCAGAAATTTACCGGGGCGCGGGATGTGGCAGATCCATGGTACACCGGCAATTTTGATGAAACCTATGAAGATGTGGTTGCAGGATGCAAAGGATTCCTGTATTATTTACAGCAGAAAGGGGACATTTCAAGAGAAATCGAAATTCCCCGGTAAGTAAGGAGTGACATTGGGTGAAATATCTGATCATTGGAGCTGGTGGCACAGGCGGAGTTGTCGGTTTTCACATGGCGCAGGCAGGAAAAGATGTGACGTTGATCGCCAGAAATGCGCATTTGGAGAGTATGCAGCAAAAGGGACTGACGCTTCAGACCATGTGGGATGAGAACACAAAGACCATACCGGTAAAGGCATCTGACATGCAGCATTACAAAGACCGGCCGGATGTGATCTTAGTCTGCGTAAAAGGATATTCGCTGGATGGAATTTACGAATTTATCCGTAGAATTGCAAAACCGCAGACGATTGTGATTCCAATTTTAAATATTTATGGAACCGGAGCTAAAATGCAGGAAAAACTGCCGGGAATGCTTGTGACGGACGGATGTATTTACGTGTCAGGCAATATTAAGGAGCCGGGAGTTATTTTGCAGCACGGAAAGATTCTGCGCATTTTCTTCGGCGTGCGCCAAAAAGAAGAAAAATGCCAGCTGTTAGAGCAGATTCAGAAAGATTTCCGTGACAGTGCAATCGATGGGATATTATCAGAACAGATCCAGCGGGATGCGCTGGAGAAATTTTCCTATGTGTCACCGATCGGAGCGGCGGGTCTTTACTTAAATGCCACGGCAGGAGATTTCCAGAAAGAGGGGAAAGCAAGAGAACTGTTTTGCACGATGATAAGGGAAATCGTCGCACTGGCGACGGCCATGGGATTTCCGTTTGAAAAGGATATGGTTTCCGTAAATCTGCAGATTTTATCCAATCTTCCGCCGGAGGCAACCACGTCAATGCAAAGGGATGTGATGGCACACAGACCGTCGGAAGTGGATGGTCTGGTATACGAAGTGGTGCGCATGGCGCACAGATATCAGGTTCCGGTGCCCGCATATGAAAAAGTGGCACAGAAACTGCAAGGAGAAATTATGTGCGAAAAAAATTCTCACACAGAAGGAAATGTGGAGATAAAAAGGGAAGAAAAATAACAGGATTCATTGCAGATAATGAATTATAAAAACACAGGAGAACAACATGGAATACAAATACAGCACAATTAACGAGGTAAATCATTTTGAATTTGGCGAGGCTGTGGTTGGGGACATCCAGCTGACAGAGCGCATGTTTCATCTGGTACTGGACAATGTAAAAATCTGTCCGGAAAATTCCTGCAACCGCGACATCCGGATGATGCGTACCAATGAGCTTTTATTTAAGATTTCAGATGCAGAAATCATTTCGCTTGTTGAGGAAGGATACAACGAATACGATGCCGATGGGAATTTAAAGCACACGTATCCGGACGAGGAAGTGGAAAAAGCAAAGTATGATGAGGTGGCACAGGTTCTTTTGGAGGGAACCATATATGAACTGACGTTACAGAGCGGTGTTTATACGTTTATCATTGACGGAACCAACGACCGTACCTACGCGCTGAAAGTAACCGGAAGCGGCGATACGCAGGAGTGGAACCGGTTTCTTGAGGTATAGAGTCGGGAAAACTTTTGTTCGCCGGGGAGCCTTTGAACAGAAACACAGGAGGAAAAAGACATGATACAGACCGTTATTTTTGATCTGGACGGGACCCTTTTGGATACAGAAAAATACTATTTCGCGAAATGGAAAGAGGCTATGGCGCATTTCGGATATCATATGACCGATGAGGAGGCATACAGTGTGCGTTCCCTTGGGATGCCTTATGCACCGGAACATTTTAAAAAGCTGTATGGAGAAGATTTTGACTATGACAAAGTGCATACATATCGCAGAAAACTGACGGATCAGGTGCTTGATGAGGGATCGATTGAGGCAAAACCGGGAGCAGAGGAACTGTTAAAATATTTGCGCAAAAAAGGTGTGCGTACAGCGATTGCCACCGCAGGAGGTGTGGAGCGCAGCAGCAGTCTGCTGAAGAGAGTGGGATTGTATGACTATCTCGACCACATTGTTTCTGCCCGGCAGGTTGCCCATGGAAAACCGGCGCCGGATGTTTATCTGTACGCCTGCAGCCAGCTTCATGTGCAGCCACAGGAGTGCTATGCGGTGGAAGATTCTCCAAATGGAATTCACAGTGCATACAGTGCAGGATGTAAGGTGTTTATGGTGCCGGATCTGACACAGCCGGATGCCGAACTGGAGAAATTTATATACAAAAAAGTGGAATCACTTGTAGCACTAAAGGAGTATTTTTAAATTTTTTCTTGCAATCACTGGAATTGTGTGATAAAACAGATTACAAAAGGAACGTACATCAGGGATGTACGACAGAAAATGCATAGATGGAGACTCTGATCATCAGACATCGACAGGAATACAGCGTCACCGACTGAGAGCGCTGTTTGAAAGAGATGATTATGGGAACACTGCCGGAGCAGACGAATTGAACACAGGCAGGATGGTTTTGAAAAACCGGAATGTGGAAGTAGGTTCGTACGTGAGCGCACGTTACGCGTAAGAGAGGGAAGATGAGAATGTCTCATTTTTCAATGCGGGTGGTACCGCGGATAATCTGAATTATTCGCCCCGGAATACAATTATAGTATTCCGGGGCTTTTCTTTTTTCATAAGAGGAGCCCCGGACCAGAAAAAGGAGTAGAAAAGATGAGTAACATTTACAGAGATGTCACACTGAATCAGGTAAGCGAGCAGGACATCGGAAAGACGATCCGTGTCGCTGGCTGGGTAGAAAATATCCGTGACCATGGGGGAGTATCTTTTATTGATTTAAGAGATATGTATGCAGTGATGCAGATCGTTATCCGCGATGGAAAGCTGTTAGAAGGAATCCGTAAAGAGCAGGCTATTACCGTGGAAGGTCTGATCGAAAAGAGAGATGAGGAAACCTACAATCCAAAGATTCCGACCGGAACCATCGAGCTGGATGCAAAGGAAGTGACGGTACTCGGAGAAGTATATTCCCAGCTTCCGTTTGAAGTAATGACCAGCAAGAGTGTGGTACACGAAGATGTACGTCTGAAATATCGGTATCTGGATCTGAGAAACCAGAAAGTAAAAGACAATATCATTTTCCGTTCTAAAGTGATCTCTTATCTGCGTGAGAAAATGACAAGTATGGGATTTCTGGAGTTACAGACACCGATCCTGTGCGCATCTTCGCCGGAGGGTGCAAGAGATTATATCGTACCATCCAGAAAATTCAAGGGAAAATTTTATGCACTGCCACAGGCACCACAGCAGTACAAGCAGCTTCTGATGGTATCCGGATTTGATAAATATTTCCAGATCGCACCTTGTTTCCGTGATGAGGATGCCAGAGCCGACCGTTCACCGGGAGAGTTCTATCAGCTGGATTTTGAGATGAGTTTTGCCACACAGGAAGATGTATTTGCAGTTGGTGAAGAAGTTCTTTCGTCTGTATTTGAAAAGTTCGCACCGGAAGGAAGCGTTGTGACCAAGGCTCCATATCCGATTATCAGTTATAAGCAGGCAATGCTGGAGTTTGGTTCCGATAAGCCGGATCTGCGTAACCCGCTTCGTATTATCGATGTGACCGACTTTTTCCAGAAATGTACGTTCAAGCCGTTCATCGGAAAAACGGTTCGGGCAATCCGCGTACATGCCAACATGTCCAAAGGTTTCCACGAGAAACTCCTTAAATTTGCAACCGGACTTGGCATGGGTGGTTTAGGATATCTGGAAGTATTGGAAGACGGCTCTTACAAGGGACCAATCGACAAGTTTATTCCGGATGACTGTAAGGAAGAATTCCGTACACTGGCAGGACTTGAAGTTGGCGATACAATTTTCTTTATGGCAGATAAGGAAGAACGCGCTGCATATTACGCCGGAATGATCAGAAACGAACTCGGTGAGAAGCTGGATCTGATCGAGAAGAATGCATACCGTTTCTGTTATGTCAACGATTTCCCGATGTTTGAGAAAGATCCGGAGACAAAGAAGATCGGATTTACCCATAATCCATTCTCCATGCCACAGGGCGGCTTAGAAGCACTTAATACCATGGACCCGCTGGATATCCTGGCTTACCAGTACGATATCGTCTGCAACGGTGTGGAATTATCTTCCGGAGCTGTGCGTAACCACGATATGCAGATCATGGAAAAAGCATTTGAGATTGTAGGTTACGACAAAGAAGTGTTAAAGAACAAGTTCGGCGCATTATACACCGCATTCCAGTACGGAGCACCGCCACACGCAGGTATGGCTCCTGGAGTTGACCGTATGATCATGCTTTTACGCAACGAAGAAAATATCCGTGAAGTCATCGCATTCCCGATGAACGGAAACGCACAGGATCTGATGTGCGGTGCACCAAACGAAGTCACCGAGCAGCAGCTGCGTGAAGTGCATATTAAGGTTAGAGATTAAGGAGAAGGGAACAAAATATGGCAAACGTAATCTCAGACGAGACAATGGAATATGTTGGAATCCTTGCAAAGCTGGAATTGTCTGACGCGGAAAAAGAAGCTGCGAAAAAAGACATGGAGAGCATGCTGGATTATATTGATAAATTAAACGAACTGGATACCTCCAATGTGGAACCGATGTCCCATGTATTTCCGGTACAGAATGTGTTCCGGGAAGATGTTGTGGAAAACGGCGATGGTGGAGAGGACACACTTGCGAACGCACCGGAGCGCCGCGACCGCGCATTTGTAGTTCCAAAGACGGTAGAGTAAGGAGGGGCAGCTATGAATTTATTATCGCTCACAGCGGTAGAGCTGGGAAAGAAAATAAAAGCGCATGAAGTGACCGTTGAGGAAGCAACAAGAGCTGCTCTTGACGCGATTCGTGCAAAAGAAAAGGATATCAACAGCTTTGTCACCGTAGATGAAGAGTCTGCGATGATCCGCGCAAAAGAAGTACAGAAAATGATTGATGACGGGACACTGACCGGGCCTCTGGCAGGTGTTCCAGTTGCCATCAAAGATAATATGTGTACAAAGGGAATGTTAACGACCTGCAGTTCTAAGATTTTATATAATTTTATTCCAACTTATACAGCGGAAGCCGTTATCAATCTGGAAAAAGCGGGCGCAGTCATTCTCGGAAAGACGAACATGGATGAATTTGCCATGGGAAGTACCACAGAGACTTCTGCCTATGGGGAGACAAAGAATCCATGGAATACCGCACATGTACCGGGCGGTTCTTCCGGTGGAAGCTGTGCGGCAGTGGCAGCAGAGGAATGTTACTATGCACTCGGATCGGATACCGGAGGATCTATCCGTCAGCCAAGTTCATTTTGTGGTGTGACCGGAATCAAACCAACTTATGGTACCGTTTCCCGTTACGGACTGATCGCATACGGTTCCTCTCTGGATCAGATCGGACCGATTGCAAAGGATGTGACCGACTGTGCCACAATTCTGGAGACAATTACTTCTTATGATAAGAAGGATTCCACATCGGTAAAACGAGAAGAAACCGATTTTACATCGGCACTGGTGGATGATGTAAAGGGAATGAAGATTGGTATTCCGCGTGACTATCTGGGCGAGGGACTGGACCCGGAAGTAAAGGAAGCCATTCTTGCAGCGGCAAAGACATTAGAAGAAAAAGGCGCAATCGTAGAGGAATTTGATTTAAGTCTCGTAGAGTATGCGATTCCGGCTTATTATGTCATTGCGGCAGCAGAGGCAAGCTCCAATCTGGCACGTTTTGATGGAGTAAAATACGGATACCGCACAAAAGAGTACGAGGGACTGCACAATATGTACAAGAAGTCCCGCTCCGAAGGATTCGGACCGGAAGTAAAGCGCCGTATTATGCTTGGATCTTTCGTGTTAAGTTCCGGATATTATGATGCTTATTATCTGAAAGCACTGCGCACCAAAGCCCTGATCAAGCAGGCATTTGACAAGGCATTTGCAAAGTATGATGTGATTCTCGGACCGGCGGCACCGACCACCGCTCCGAAACTGGGAGAGTCTTTGAGTGATCCGCTGAAGATGTATCTTGGAGATGTATATACCGTTTCGGTCAATCTGGCAGGTCTGCCGGGAATTTCCGTGCCGTGCGGTGTGGACAGCAAAGGACTTCCGATCGGTCTGCAGCTGATCGGGGATTGTTTCAAGGAGAAAAACATCATCCGTGCGGCCTACAGTTTTGAACAGACAAGAACGTATCAGCACAGTCCGGCAGCAGAAGCGTAGAAAGGAGAGAAGAGATGTCAAAAGAATATGAAACCGTCATTGGACTGGAAGTCCATGTAGAATTAGCAACCAAGACAAAAATCTTCTGTGCCTGCTCCACTGCATTCGGAAGTGCACCAAATACCCACACCTGTCCGGTATGTACCGGTATGCCGGGATCGCTTCCGGTCTTAAACAAAAAGGTGGTAGAGTATGCCATGGCAGTTGGTCTGGCAACAAACTGTCAGATCAATCAGTACAGCAAATTTGACCGGAAAAATTATTTCTATCCGGATAACCCGCAGAACTATCAGATTTCCCAGCTTTATCTGCCAATCTGCCATGACGGAGGGGTAGAGATCGAGACGGAATCCGGCGGGAAAAAGACCATCGGTATCCATGAAATCCATATGGAAGAGGATGCCGGAAAGTTAGTACACGATGATTGGGAAGGGGTATCTCTGGTGGATTACAACCGTTCCGGGGTACCGCTGATCGAGATCGTATCCGAGCCGGATATGCGCTCCGCAGAGGAAGTCATTGCATATCTGGAGAAACTGCGTATGACGATTCAGTACCTGGGTGCCAGTGACTGCAAGATGCAGGAGGGTTCCATGCGTGCGGATGTCAATTTATCAGTTCGTGAAAAGGGCGCCAAAGAGTTTGGTACCCGTACCGAGATGAAAAATATCGGTTCGTTTAAGGCAATCGCACATGCCATTGAAGCCGAGACAGCCCGCCAGATTGATCTGATTGAATCCGGGGAGAAGGTTGTACAGGAGACCCGCCGCTGGAACGATGATCAGGGATATTCCTATGCGATGCGTTCCAAAGAGGATGCACAGGATTATCGTTATTTCCCGGAGCCAGATCTGGTACCGATCGTTGTCAGTGACGAATGGCTGCAGCAGATCTGGGACAATCAGCCGGAACTTCATGATGAAAAACTGGCTCGTTATATTGCAGAGTTTGGTTTGCCGGAGTATGATGCACAGATTCTTACATCGGAGAAAAAGCTGGCAGATCTCTTCGAGGCGACTTCTGCGATTTGCAATAAACCAAAGAAAGTATCCAACTGGCTTATGGGAGAAACGATGCGTCTGTTAAAGGACCGGGAAATGGATGCCGAAGATCTCCGTTTTTCACCGGAGCATCTGGCAAAAATTATCGAATTGACAGAGGCAGGAACGATTAATAATTCCGTTGCCAAGGAAGTATTTGAAAAAGTCTTTGATGAGGACGTAGATCCGGAGCGTTATGTGGAAGAGCATGGCTTAAAGAGTGATAACGATGAGGATGCACTTCGCGCAACGATAGAGCAGATTGTCAAAGACAATCCGCAGTCGGTGGAGGATTACCACAACGGAAAAGAGAAAGCAATCGGATTTTTGGTCGGACAGACGATGAAAGCAACCAAAGGCAAGGCAAATCCGGGAATCGTAAATAAAATCTTAAAGGAACTGCTTTAAATCTTAAAGAAAAATGAAAAAACAGGGGAAAACTTGTCTTTACAGGCTGAATATCGTATAATAATTTTGCCGTCGCTTACTGCGGCGGCAATGTTATATGTAAAAAAGGAGTTTATACGATGGCGGAAGACCAGAATAATAAAGAAAATACCACGACATCCGATACAAACAATACAAGTGAATATGAAGATGTCTGTTACATCTGCCGCAGACCGGAGAGTGTTGCGGGAAAGATGATACATATCCAGAATGATATCTGCATTTGTCAGGACTGTATGCAGAAAACATTTGATACCATGAACAACGGCACCTTTAACATGGGCGATTTCATGAATATGAACATGGGAAAAATGCCGAATATCAGTATGATCAATCTGGCGGATCTACAGAATGCGGTTCCGAACAAACAGAAGTTAAAGAAAAAGAAACCAAAGGATGAGCAGCCGAAACCGGAACTGGATATTCATTCCATTCCGGCACCGCACAAAATCAAGGCGCGTCTGGATGAGTATGTTGTCGGACAGGAACATGCCAAAAAAGTGATGTCCGTTGCCGTTTACAATCACTATAAACGTGTGATGGAAGACACCGATGACGGCGTGGAAATCGAAAAGTCCAATATGCTCATGATCGGACCGACCGGATCGGGAAAGACGTATCTGGTAAAGACACTGGCACGGCTTTTGGATGTGCCGCTGGCAATCACAGATGCGACATCCCTGACCGAAGCCGGATATATCGGTGATGACATCGAAAGCGTAGTCAGCAAACTTCTGGCTGCAGCGGACAATGATGTGGAGCGTGCAGAGCACGGTATTATTTTCATTGATGAGATCGACAAGATTGCAAAGAAGCGCAATGCCAATCAGCGGGATGTAAGCGGAGAGTCGGTGCAGCAGGGAATGTTAAAGCTTCTCGAAGGCGCAGAGATTGAAGTTCCGGTTGGAGCAAGCAGCAAAAATGCGATGGTTCCGATGACCACGGTAGATACGAAGAATATTCTGTTTATCTGTGGCGGTGCCTTTCCGGAACTGGAAGAGGTTATCAAGGAGCGCTTAAACAAGGAGGCGTCCATCGGCTTTAAGGCAGATCTGAAAGATAAATACGACAAGGAAGAAAATCTTCTCTGTAAAGTGACAGTGGAGGATGTCCGTAAATTCGGAATGATTCCGGAGTTTCTGGGACGTCTGCCGATTCTGTTTTCACTGGAAGCACTGACGGAAGATATGCTTGTGCGTATTCTGACAGAGCCGAAAAATGCGATTGTACGTCAGTACAAAAAGCTTCTGGCGATGGATGAAGTGGATCTGGAGTTTACGGAGGGCGCTTTGCATGCAATTGCAAAGCAGGCGAAAGAAAAGAAAGTCGGTGCCCGTGCACTGCGAGCCATTATTGAAGAGTTCATGCTGGATATCATGTATGAGATTCCAAAGGATGACAATATCGGAAAAGTGACGATCACAGAGGATTATGTGGAGAAAAAGGGCGGACCGCTCATTGAAATGCGTGGAGTTGCGGCACTTCCGGAACAGGAAGCAAACGCATAAAATGTAGAAAAACCGAAATAAAAGATCTGATGCCGGAGGGCATCAGGTCTTTTTCTTTTCCCTATTGTATGATATGATAGAAACAGTATTGTTTTGTTCGTAATTCATAAGGAGGATGTATGAAAATCATTCATTGTGCGGATTTGCATCTGGATTCCCAGATGACAGCAAACCTGACAAAAGAGCAGGCAAGAGAGCGCAAAAGAGAAATCATCCGTACGTTTACACGGATGGTCGAATATGCAGAAAAGACAGGGGTGCGTCTGATCATGATATCGGGAGATCTGTTTGATACACGAAATGTATCAGCATTGGCGCGCAACACCGTAAGGGACATGATCTGTACACATCCCCAGATTGATTTCTTATATCTGAGAGGAAACCATGACAGTGACAATTTCCTTTCCAAGCTGGAGGAAGTACCGGACAATCTGCTTTTGTTTTCCGATACATGGACTGCCTACCGGTATGGAAATATTGTGATCAGCGGAATCGAGCTCTCGGAGAACAACCGGGCAACCGTTTACAATTCCCTTGTGCTGGGGCATGAAGATTTCAATATTGTCATGATGCACGGACAGGCGGGAGATTATGCATGTCGCACACAGGCAGAGAATATCAGCCTGAACCAGCTGAAAAATAAAAATATTGATTATCTGGCGCTGGGACATGTACATACCTTCATGCAGGACAAGCTGGATAACCGCGGTACCTGGTGTTACTGTGGATGTCTGGAAGGACGCGGATTTGACGAGTGTGGACCGAAAGGATTTGTTTTACTGGATGTGGACGAGCAGACCTGCCGTGCCCAGATGCAGTTTGTTCAGATGGCAGCCCGCACGCTGTACACGCTTGAAGTGGATGTGAGCAATGTCATGACGACAAGAGAAGCGGCAGAGCGGATGGAGGAAGCTGTGAAACAGGCGCAGTATCCGTCGGGAAGCCTTGTCAAATTTGTCCTGACCGGTGAGGTGGAAGTGGATGCGGAGATCAATTGCGAGTATCTGCAGAATCTGTTCTCGGATTATTTTTATTTTGAAAAGGTGAAAGACCGGACAACCCTTCGGGTCGACTACAGTGATTATGAAAAAGATGCCTCGTTAAAGGGGGAGTTTATCCGTATGGTACTTGGATCTGAACTGTCACAGGAGCAGAAGGCAGAAGTGATCCGCTGTGGAATTTTGGCATTGTCCGGGGAGGAGATATAGGATGAAATTACGTTCCTGTCATATCGACAATTTTGGAAAACTATCGGATCTGCATCTGGAATTTCAGGACGGGGTCAATCTGTTTCACGAACCGAATGCATGGGGAAAAAGTACACTGGCCGCTTTTTTGCGGGTGATGTTTTACGGGTTTGACTCTAAGAGAGAATCCGGACTGTTTGATAAAGAACGTGTGGTATTCCGCCCGTGGCAGGGGGGAACGTATGGGGGCGAACTGGATTTTTCCTATCAGGGAAAAGAGTACCGGATCAGCCGGACATTTGGAAAAACAGAAAAAACAGATGTTTTTCATTTATATGATCTTTCCACCAATCTGGAATGTCATGATTTTTCTTCCGAGATCGGAAGTGAAATTTTCGGACTGGACAGTGCGTCGTTTAAAAGGAGCGCATTTATTGCACAAAATGACTGCGAATGCTGCTCGACTGATGCGATCAATGCCAAGCTGGGAAATCTTGTAGAGAATACAAATGATATCAATAATTTTGAGACCGCTCAGAAAAAGATTCATGACCGGATGAATAAACTTTCGCCGGACCGTGCAACAGGTTCCATGAAAAAGCGGACGAACATGATCACGCTTTTAACGGAAGAACTGCGCGGCTATGATGCGGCAGAGACATCATACAAAAAGATTACTGAAAAACTTACCGAAAAACAGGAGCAGAGAAAAGAACTGGCCGGGATTCGGGATCAATATGCAAAAGCATTGCAGGTGGCGAGTGAAGAGAGCCGCAGGGAAGGAATCAAGCAGGCCTATGCGGCCACCAAACAGGAGGAACAGGAAAAGAAAGCGGCACTGGATGCTTTTGCGGATGTATTTCCGGGACAGGTGCCGCAGGATGAGGAGTTTGCAAGGCAGAACCAGGATGTACAGATGCTTGGGGTGTTAAAAACCACTTTGTTTAATCTGGGGCTGACCGAAGAAGAAGAAAACCGCCTGCAGGAACTTGGTGATAAGTTTGAAAACCAGATTCCTTCTGAAGAAAAAATAACGGAAATGGAAAAAGAACAGGAGCGTTTTGCAAAACTGAAAGAGGAAAAAACGCAGCTGGAAACGAAAATGTCCTATTTTGAAGCGATGGCAATGAAGCGGGAAGAACCGGATTATACGGTAAAAAATCGTCTTCCGATGATGATCTGCGGCATTATCCTGCTGGTGATCGGTGCTGCCGGTGGTGTGTTGTCGTTTCTGTTGCCACAGGTACATAAGTTTTTCCTTCCGCTTCTGGCGGTATCGGTGGTTGCGGCAGTGGCAGGTATTGTGCTTCTTGTGGTGCGCAAGGTGCAGGTATCAAAGGAAGAAGAAAAGGTGCGTGCACTCCGGGTACAGCATCTGGAAGAGGAGCGTAAGCTCCGCGGACCGGTGGAAGAAATTCAAAAAACCATGGAAGAGGCTTCGAAAGAAGCTTCGCGCATCGAACAGGAGACCAAGCATTTTCTGGAGCAGTATCAGATGGTTCCGGGAGAAAAGGATGCCAGAACCTGCCTGTATGAACTCCGCAGCCAGCTGCAGGAATATGAGCGTCTGCGCAGCCGTGCCGGAAAAAGCGATGCGGCAAGACAGGAATTTGAGCGGAAACAGAACTCTTTGCTTGCATTTGGAAAAGAAGCGGGAATGGATTTCGGAGAAGATCTTGCAGCAGGAATCAGCCAGCTGCAGATGAAGGCAACGGAGTACCGGATCGCACAGAAAGCATACGCGGAGGCAAGAAAAAAGAGAGAACTGTTTGAGCAGGAACACAATATGAAAGAACTGGCAGCGGTGGAAAAATGTCCATATTCTCTGGACGAACTCAATTCCATGATCCGTGATGTGGATGAGCGGAGCGAGGATATCCGGGAAGCCATCGAGCAGTACCATCATCAGCTCGAAGATCTGCAGGATCAGCTGGATATCCGGGACGAAAAAGAACAGCAGCTTTCCATCTGCAGACAGGAACAGGAAGAAGAGCAGCATTTATACGAAACCCTGCGTCTGACGGGAGAGTTCCTGCAGAATGCAAAGGAGCAGTTTTCTGCGAGATATTTGGGTCCGATCGAGAACGGGTTTGGAAAGTATTACACGCTTCTAACAGGGGATAAAGAAAAAGACTGGATGGTGGATGCCAACATCGAGGTGCAGATGAAAGAGCAGGGCGAGATGCGGGAAACCAAGTGGCTGTCTGCCGGATATCAGGATCTGCTGGGAATCTGTATGCGTCTGGCGCTGGTGGATGCGATGTATCCGAAGGAAAAACCGTTTCTGGTGCTGGACGATCCGTTTGTCAATCTGGATGAAGAAAAGATGGCACATGGCAATGAACTGTTTGGAAAAATTTCCGGGGAGTATCAGATTTTGTATTTTACCTGTCATGCAAGCCGGAATATAGAAAATACAAAATAAAGGGAGAGGAAACATGGAGAAAAAGATTTTGTTTCCGCAGATCGGCGGAATTATGCACGGAGGGGATTACAATCCGGAACAGTGGCTGGACCGGCCGGACATTCTGGAAGAAGATATCCGCATGATGAAGAAAGCCGGCATGAATTGTGCAACACTTGGGGTATTTTCCTGGTCAACCTATGAGCCGCGGGAAGGGGAATTTCATTTCGCATGGCTGCATGACATCATGGATAAGTTATATGCCAATGGCATTTACACGATATTGGCGACGCCGTCCGGAGCGCGACCGGCATGGCTGGATGAAACATATCCGGAGTGCAGACGCGTGGATTCTTACGGGGTGCGTGAACATCACGGGGTGCGGCACAACCACTGTATGAGTGCACCGGTTTATCGTAAAAAGGTTTCTGTGATCGTCAATAAGCTGGTAGATGAATTCGGAAATCATCCGGGACTTCTGATGTGGCATATTTCCAATGAATTTGGCGGGGAATGTTACTGTCCGCACTGTGTAAAGCGGTTCCAGGATTATCTGGCGGAAAAGTTTGACCATGATATTGAAAAACTGAACAAGGCATGGTGGACAACGTTCTGGAGTCATACTTACAATGATTTTTCCCAGATTGAGCCACCGTACCGCAACGGAGAATTCAGCATTATGGGATTGAATCTGGAGTGGAAACGGTTTACCACCTGGAATATGACAGATTACATGAAGGCAGAGATTGCCATTTTAAAAAAACGTACCCCGCAGATTCCGGTGACAACAAATTTTATGAAAGAATATGACGGACTGGACTATCATAAAATGCAGCAGCCGCTGGACGTGGTGTCCTGGGATTCTTATCCGCGGTTTCACAATGATGAGGAGTCGTTTTCAGATACGATGACAGAAAATGCGTTTGATCATGCCATGATCCGTTGTCTGAAAAAAGAGCAGCCGTTTATGCTCATGGAGAGCGCGCCGGGGCTGGTCAACTGGCATCCGTTTAATAAAATGAAACGTCCGGGCGTACACCGGCTGGCTTCGCTGCAGGCAGTGGCTCTCGGTTCCGATACGGTGCAGTATTTCCAGTGGCGGAAAGGAAGGGGATCGTTTGAGCAGTACCATGGGGCGGTTGTGGATCATCTCGGAACGGATGATACCAGAGTTTTTCGTGAAGTGGCAGATCTTGGGGAAGAATTAAAGAAACTCAAAGATCTGGCAGGGACAGTCGTAAAAGCACCGGTAGCTGTGTTATACGACTGGGACAGCCTCTGGGCAACGGATGGAATGAAGGGGCTGGCAGAGTCCACCCGTAACTATATTAAGACCTGCAGGAAAGCATACCGCAATCTGTCGGCGCTCGGAGTGGATGTGGATGTGATTTCCAGTGAAGAGGATTATAGCGGTTATTCTGTGATTGTGGCACCAATGCTGTATCTGCTGCATCCGCATGTCGGGGAGCGCATGAAACAGTTTGTGGAGCAGGGAGGTCATCTGATTGCAACCTATGTGACCGGATATGTGGATGAAAACCAGCTCAATTATCTGGGCGGATTTCCGGGAGACGGATTAAAGGATCTCTTTGGTGTGATCAGTGAGGAAATTGATACACTGTATCCGTCCGACCGCAACCGCGTACATTTTGCCGAAATGCCGGAAGGGGAAGTACGGGATTATGCGGAAGTTCTGCGCGTGGCAGATGGCACAAACGTGCTTGGTACTTATGAACAGGATTATTACAAAGGAATGGCAGCAGTGACGGAGCGCACATGTCAAAACGGCAGTGCCATGTATATCGCGGCCCGGCTGGACGATGCTTCCATGCAGCACCTGTATGCGCGTACACTGAAAAAAGCGGGAGTTTCGATGTATAAACTTCCATATGGCGTGGAACGTCACACACGCGAAGCGGATGGTATGCGGTATGTATTTTATCTGAATGATACGACCGGACCGCAGATTGTTTCCGGGGTAGAGGGAATTGATCTTCTGACGGGAGAGGTGATCAAGGGAATTCTTACACTGGAACCGTATGGCGTGGCATGTGTAAAAGAATAAGTTCTATTCTGAAAGTTTTGTGCATATAGTTACGGAAAAGAAGTGTGGGAGCTTCTTATGGATAGAAATTGTGATGCATTTATCCGCTCCAACAATACCTACGATATCCTGATTGCCAGAGAGTCTTTGGAGATTTCTGACGACCGGGCAGAATGTATACAAAATATCGGTGAAAAATTTGTGGCAGAATATTTTGACCGGGACGAGGTGCCGCAGCTGAGCATTAAGACATACGGATATTCGATTATCCCAAAATGTTTCGGACTGTTGGATACGCTTGCACTGGAGACAACCGGTATCCTGCAGCTGCAGAATCAGCCAGCCCTGTCCCTTCGGGGACAGGGTATTTTTATTGGATTTGTTGATACGGGAATTTCCTATGAACTGCCCTGTTTCCGAAATGCCGATGGAAGTACAAGAATCCGCTCAATCTGGGATCAGAGTATTCCGGCGGGGGAGAAAAATACCCCTCAGGGATTTTTGTACGGAACGGAATATACACAAAAAGAGATCAATGAGGCACTGGAACAGGAACATCCGCGGGAACTGGTTCCAGTGACGGATGAAGATGGGCACGGAACCATGCTGGCAAGTATTGCCTGCGGAAGTGAAGATCTGCAGGCTGGTTTTACTGGGGCGGCTCCTTATGCGGAACTTCTGGTTGTAAAGTTAAAACCGGCAAAACCATATCTGAAAGACTTTTTTTATATTCCGCAGGAGATGCCTGCCTATCAGGAAAATGACATTATGGCGGCAGTTGAATATCTCGAAGAGACTGCCAGAAAACTGGGGCGGCCCCTTATTCTGTGCCTTGGTCTCGGGACAAACAACGGAAGCCATTCCGGTGGCAGCAATCTTTCGGAACTTCTTGATGATATTGCGGGCAGATGGCGCCGGTGTGCGGTTGTGGCAACCGGAAATGAGGCGAATGCCAGACATCATTTTTACGGGAAAAGTGATGGAAATTCGATGGTTGCGGTAGAGGTGAATGTGGAACAGCGGATGCGGGGATTTTATCTCGAGTTGTGGGCCAGTGCACCGGAATTGTTTGTGGTGGCGGTGCGTTCGCCGGGAGGCACTCTTATGCCGGCGCAGAATGTGCCCGGAAATTCGCATCAGGAACAGGAATTTATATTTGAAGGGACAAGAGTGGAAATTGATTATGCACAGGTGGGACGCACGCGGGGGGATCAGCTGGTGTTTATCCGGTTTGAAAACCCGGCGGCAGGGATCTGGACGCTGTATGTTAATCCGAGTACCACGATCACAGGACAATTTCATATCTGGCTGCCAATGAGTGGAATGTTAGAAAAAGACGTGGTGTTTTTGCGTCCGGATCCGGATGTGACACTTACCGTGCCGTCTTCGGCAAAAATTCCGATTGGGGTGGGTGGAATGGATCAAAAGAGTGGTATTTTATATCTGGATTCCGGGAGGGGGAATACCATTGCATCGGTTGTAAAACCGGATTTTGTGGCTCCGGCTGTGGGCGTGCAGGCGATAGGAAGGCTTGGAAATTATGTGACACTGACGGGAACGAGTGCAGCTTCTGCAATTGCGGCAGGAGCATGTGCACAGATCATGGAGTGGGGAAACAGCCGTGGGAGAAGACTGCTTTTAAATTCGGTGCAGATCGGAAATATTCTGATCCGTGGGTGCGAAAGGAACCCGGATGTATCCTATCCGAATACCGCCTGGGGGGCTGATGATATAATAGTGTCAAGTTAGTAAGGAACCAATAAATTCAAGGGTTTCCGCTGATTTAGTCCTAAGAAAAAATGCTGTGAGAGCAGCGAAAAATGATTAGGATGAGCTCATTTTTAATCTTGAAAATTGAAAAACGAGCAACTTGACACTAAATTACCATTAATTATTCGGATGGTGTATGAAGTGTACCTTAAAAGAGGTGATAATTTAATATTTGATATTTAGGTAGGACTAAATTAGCTCTTGTGTGGACAAGTTCCATAAAGCTGACTTGGTCCTACTTTTTTATTGCAAAAAAGGAGAATGTCAGACTTTTATGAGATTTTAATGAATCAGCCGGAGGAGGAGGCAAAGGATATTGCACTTTCCTTAGAGCTTTTTGTCAATGGTTCTTTGAACATCTTTAATCATCAAACGAACGTTGACGTTGATAACCGTTTCACCGTTTACGGTATCCGTGACTTGGGTACGGAGCTTAGTCCTATTATAATGCTCGTTATGATGGAGAGTATCCAGAACCGTATCATTGCAAACAGAAAGCGTGGCGTGGCAACATGGCTGTATATTGATGAGTTCCATGTACTTCTCAATTCGGAGTATTCTGCGAAATATTTGCAGCAGCTCTGGAAAAAGGTTAGAAAGCAGGGCGGTCTTTGTACTGGCATCACGCAGAATGTCGTGGATCTTTTGCAGAACTACACAGCGACAACCATGCTTGCAAACTCCGAGTTTGTTGCCCTGTTAAAGCAGGCAAATACGGACAGCTCCAAAATGGCAGAGGTCATCGGTGTATCAGAAGCACAGCTCCGCTTCGTAACCAATACCCAGAGCGGTATGGGACTGATGAAATGCGGAAATGTGGTAATTCCTTTTGACAATCAGATTGAAAAAGGAACAGACCTTTACAACCTCTACAACACGAATATCCGTGAAAAAATTGCCTTAGAGAAAAGCAAAAATGCGGTTGACATTGGCTGATTCTCATGTTAGATTATAGCTAATGAAAAGCTTAAGTGCTTTTGCGGCGATAGAGAGGAGCTACCCGTCCCGGCTTTGCGGGCGATACAAATACAAAGTTAGCCTCTGCCTATGGAATTATCATAGGACTGCTCCCAGAATTGCAATTCAAAAAAGAAAAGTTAAGCCTGAGCCTAACAGCCCAGGCATTTTTCTTTTATGGAAACTGGATGATTCCATTTCCAACGATGAGGATAAGGATGGTTTTATGAAAGATACCCGCTTGTTGAAAATATTTAATGATACCAAAGATGTACTGTGCAAATATGATTATCATATCCATACTGCAAAACGAATACTGCATCTGACAAATACGGAACTGAAAATACCGCATTTGATGGGGCTTCAATATGTTGGCAGACCGAATCAGTATGCCGGGGATTTTGGGGTATATGCAGTAAAGAAGGGAAGAATTACACTGGAGTCATTAGAAAAGCTCGTTAAGAAGTATTATAAAACAAAAGAAAAGCAGGATAGAATGTTAAAGCTGATACATTTGAAGCTGGATCATCTTTACCTTTTACCGGAAATGTTCTGCTCTTATTCAAAGCTGTATCTTTTTGATATTAACCATAATCCTGATTCGGAATTTGACAGCGACTATCTTTTAATTCACAGAATGGAAGATAAGGTACTCCATCTGGGGATAGTCAAAGCACAGGGGAAAGAAAAGGGATTGTGCCATTGTAATTCTTTTATTACAACATATGTTGCAGAAAGAGATTATGATATTCTGTATCGTGATCTGTCACATTCCTATGAAATTACTAAAATTGTCCGTGAGGATAAGATAACAAAACAGGCAGAGGTTATTTACCAGAGTGAACAGGCATCTCTTAGAGAAAAATCAGGTATCGAAAAAATGCTGTATGCAGTTGGAATAGAACCGGAAGAAAAGTTGGTAAGATATATTATGAAGTTGAATGTAAAATTTGGAGAATATCATACGCTGGATATGCTTTCGGATACAGAACAGCTTATGAAGAAATGCCGTGACAAACGGGATGAGGCTCTGGTAAAGGATTTTATCAGTTTGTGGAGGAAATGTACAGATGGCATATAAACAGGAGCTTTGGGATGAGGCAAAAAGGAAATGCCGGCTCGGAGAAGAAGAAATCCGCATGGCAAAGGAAATGGGGCTTAACCCCAAAAGCCTGATAAGGAATATCCCAAATAAAAAGGAAATGTGGAAGGCTCCGGTAAAAGACTGGATTCATGATATGTACGAAAAAAGGCAGAGAAAATCGGAGCAGAAAGCAAAGCGGAAAAGAGAGAATAAACAGTAAATCACAGCATCTAAGCCATTGGTTTAGGTGCTATTTTTTTGCTCTTTTTCAGGAAGAAGGTGAGGAAAATTGAACATCAAAAAAGTGGATGACAAGCCGATGGTCATTCATACCAAAGAAAAGACAAAGCTTCATGTAAAGACTGCCCCGGAGACAAAAATCAAGGCGGGAAATGTCCTGACCGTAGAGAGGACTCCGAAGTTTGCCGGGGCAGAGAGGGAAGCAAAGGCAGACAACATGGATAAAAGAATGTCTGCATTAAAGGTAAACCTATATAAATCATGTAACAGTCTGCAATGGCAGACAGAAAGAGAGGAATCTATGCAGTATTCAATCAAGATAAACGCAGTAAACAACCCGAAGAAAAGTGTCAAGGCATTTGCCACTGTGACATTTGGTGACTGTTTCAAGGTCACTAATATCGCTGTGGTGGTAGGAATGGAAAACCAGCCTTTCGTCTCCATGCCTTCTTTTAAGACAAAGGAGAGAACGGAGCGTAACGAGCCTGTCTATAAGGATGTGTGCAATCCGATTACAAGCGAGTTTCGCAAGGACTTGTACGATGATATTCTTTCTCTTTATGGGGAAATGGAGCAGTCCGGCAAGACAGAAGTCAGCAGGGTGGCAGAGAATGCCGGAGAGTCGGAGTTTCGTGTGGCGGTTACACCGTTTGAGAGGGAAGGCAGCAACATTCGTGGGCTTGCCCGCATCTACTTTGAGGACAGCTTCGTAGTAAGCAATGTCAGTATCATTCAGGGCAAGGAAAAGGAATTTGTGGCGATGCCTTCCTACATGGTAAAGTAGAACGGAAAAGAAGGAAAGAGCCAGTATCAGGATGTATGCTTTCCTGTCACAAAGGAATTTCGTGAGAAGTTATATGATGCCCTCATGGACTGCTACAAGCAGGAAAAGGAAAAAGCCATGAATCAGGGCATGGAGCAGGCGGCAAGTCAAAGCTACGCAAGGGCAGAGAACAGACAGCTGGATAGGGAGCTACCCTTTCGATAAGAAAGAACAATAAGAAGCAGGCAGAAGGGGTGTGCCGGTCATGCCCCTTTTTGCCGGAAAGAAAATCAAAATGGATCAACAACAGAATATGGAACTGACAAAAGACCAGATCATACAGGAACTGATTGCCCTTTTAAACCAGAATCAGCAGAGGGAAGCGGCAAACAATGTGTTTGAAATGGCAGCCCTGATTGACGGTATGGAAAAGAGGCTGGAGTCCGTGACAGAGGAGCTTGTAAATGTCCGAAAACAGCATGCAAAGATGGAGCAGGAAAAGGCAGATAAGACCTTGAAGGTAACTATCCGTAAGGCAGTGGAGAGTCTGGAACAACAATGCCACAGAATGAAGGAGTAGCTATTTGAAATCAAAGAAGAAGTGAGAGAGAAGGCTTCTGAGATTGTGGCAGAAGTAAAGCAGAAAGGGAAAAAAGCTTTAAATAAGGTGTCAGAATTTCTTAGAATTAAAGAAAAATTGCAAAAATTACGAAATAATGTGCAGAAATCTATTACTGATGTTGAGCAGAGCATTGAAAAGATTGATGCATTGGGGACAGGTATGAGGGAGGCGGTACAGAAAGCCGCCAATACAATCCGTGTCTTTGCAAATAAACCCGAAAAAGAGTATGGTGAGAAGAAATTTTCAAAGATAGAACTGATAAAGAAACCTTTGCAGGCAAAACGAAAGCTACTGTGTGGTATCTTAGGTTATGCAGATGCTGCCATAGAAAACGTGGAAAAACTTTCGGCGGATGTGAAACAGTATCAAAGTGAAAGAACTGACCGAGAAGTTGAACGCATGGCAGGAGCGGAAATGATTGATCCAATAGCCTTGTCAAGAGTGGCAGAGCCAGAATACCAGTATGGTGCAGAGGCTTTTGAGGCGCAGCAGCAAGAGACAACAAAAGTAATGAGCGAGAGTATGGCAACAAAAGATGTACCTGCTATGAATGGAAAGAGCCGATAGGGGTTATTCCCTTGAATTGAACTTAGGTTTGATTCAAGGGGATTTTTTGTGGATGTCATTTTCTGCAATGAAAAGTTACTTTCTGCAAAGTGGCTTGTTTATTTTAATCTCTGATATATACTTAAAAGAAAAAATATCCGCAGGGAGGATACTTGAATGATGCAAATAGATAGTATTAATTTATATAATGAAAGTATTACTATGGGTAATGTGATTGATTCTAAAAGCCAAAAGGTTAATTTTGAAGAAATTATGGATAATGAAGTGAAAAAAAATGCATCTATTGAGGAATTAGTAAAGAACATTGAATCAAATCATAATGCAAAAATAACGATTTCTTCTGATTTTTTTTCTGCTAATTCGATAACAGGATTAAATAATGTAATTATAGGTGGAGATACACTTGAAAAGATGAAAAATGATGGTGCATTTTGTGAAAGAATAATGAAAATTATTGATGAAAACTGTTCTTATTCGGCGCAGCAAGAAATAAGAAGTTTGAGTCCTCCAGCAAAAAGTGCAGGGGTAATAATATATCCCGATGGTAGTTATTTATGCTGGATAGAAAGTATTTATAGTAACAGAGCAGATATAAAAAGAGATTCTAATAGTGATGATGTTGTAATAAAGGATATTGATAATATAAAAGAAAATCAGATAGTAGATATAGCAGAACAAATAAATAATTTTGGAATAGTACCAGATATTAGTGTTATTGATAAAAAACGGTCAAAATAACTTTATTGTTATATTTGATATATAATTAAAATCAGAGGAGGTGAGTAAGATGAAAAAGTTAATGAAGAAGAGCAAAGCTTCTAAAAACAATTTTGAAGCATATGCATGTAGTTGTCCAACGAGCTGCACTTGTAGTACAACAGCGAAGAAAAATTCTAATTATGTAGAATTAGTTAGATTCTCTTCGTACTATCTTGTATTAAGTTAAGCAGAAGGAACAATATGGACAGGTATTATAGGCATCTAAGCAGGGTTTAGGTGCCTATAGTATAACTTAAAGGAGTAAATATGGATAATATTGTAATACATTTGTTCGAAACATATAGACATTTTTATCTATATGATGTAAATAGCAACATGGTAGTTGAGATTGGTAAAATTTTATATGATAAGCTAAAACAAGGAATTTATGACTCAGATATTGATAAATTAAGAAAAAGAGGTTTGTTGTTAGAACGCAAAAAATTTGAAATGAGACATCCTTTTGATGAGCAGTTGGAGAGTGTTTTAGATAGAAATTTGAAGTCAATGACATTACAGGTGACTAAAAACTGTAATTTGAGATGCAAATATTGTGTATATTCTGGAAGTTATAGTAACAGAGTTCATAGTAATGAAAGAATGTCTATGGAAGTTGCGCTTGATGCTATTGATTTTTTCTTAGAACATTCTATTGATTCTGAAAGTATTGATCTGGGGTTTTATGGAGGGGAACCTATGTTGGAGTTTCCTCTGGTGAAAAATTGCATTGAATATATGGAAGAAAATAAAGGAAACAAGGATGTAAAATACAGCCTGACAACTAATGCAACTTTATTAACAGATGATATGATTGATTTTTTTAAGAGGTATGGAGTAGAAGTCACTATAAGCCTTGATGGACCAAAAGAGATACATAATAGTAATAGAATAACTGCTACGAGCGGTCAGGGAAGTTATGAACGGGTTATTCAATCATTGAAAAAAATTGAGAATAGATGGGAACAATGTAGAACGAAAGTGAACTTTAATTCGGTAATGTCACCAGAATATGGTTTTGGAATATATAGTAATTTTTTTGAAAATACAGATTTTATAAAAGATTTTTCTGCGGTTGTCAATTTACCTAGCAATACATATACTTCCGAAGTAAAAAAAATGAGTAATAAATTTGTAGAAGAATTTAATTATGAGTTGTTTAAGTTTTACTTTTCAATGGTAAGACAGGATTCTCAAATTAAAACAACAAAGATAGTAAGGCAACATTATCAAAGATTAGTTGATGATATACATGATTGTTTGAAAGTTGAAGTGGGAGATATAAAATATGATCATCATTCGGGTCCGTGTGTCGTAGGAAGGCACCGTTTATTTGTAGATACAAACGGAAAAATGTTTCCTTGTGAAAGAGTTAGCGAAACTTCAGAGGTAATGAATATTGGCAATATATATAAAGGCTTTGAAGTGAAAAAAGTAAGGCAATTACTTAACATTGGGAAAATAACAGAAAGTGAATGTAAAAAATGTTGGGCATTTAGATTTTGTACTATTTGTGCAATGAAAGCTGATTGTGGAAATAAGCTTTCAGCAGAACAGAAATTGAAATATTGTGACAACGTAAGAGCAAGTGTCGAGGATCAATTAAAGGATTATTATACATTTGTGGAAATGGGGTATGATTTTGAAAGAGAATAATATTAGAAAGAAAAAAGCACTGTTATGTACATATAACTTAAATAATTATGTATTAGTAAGATATAGGGAATTGTTAAGTGAATATGAGATAATAGGGATAGATATACCAGGAGTTAAGTTTTTAAAAAACAGGGACTGGGCATATTTATATATGGGTGAGAATTTAGGAAAAAGTTTTTCTGAAAAGTATGATGAAGATTACGAGGTCGTCATATTAGGGGATGGTACTCAAGACTATGATTTTTCTATTTTAGAGAAAAAAGTTAGAGAGTTTTCAAGAGTTGGCAAAGATATATGTATGTTATATGAATTATCGGAGAAACATGCAAAAATTTTATTAAAATTGTGTTTAGATAATTCGGTTAATTTTTATACTCATACGGGGATGAAGGTGGATTTTCCCAAAGTAGAAATAGATGATAAAAGAATATTTGAAATGGATGTGCCAGTAATACTGGTTGTTGGTATAACTGAGCAGACTAAGAAATTGGATTGTGTATTAAATGTTAAAAGCCATTTTGAAAAGTGCGGATATAAAGTAAGTGCAATCGGAAGTAAAAAATTTTCTGATCTATTTGGTATTCATGCATTTCCAGAGTTTATGTATGGTGATATGCGAGAAGATAAGAAGATTTTATATTTTAATGCAATTTGTAAAAATATTGAATATTTTGAAAAGCCAGATATATTTGTAATAGGAGTTCCAGGAGGAGTGGTATCTTATAATAGTTCTTTTACTAATTTTTTTGGTATTTTGCCATATGAAATTTCACAAGCAGTTGAACCAGATCATGTAATTACTATTATTCCATATGGGGAATATGATAAGAAATTTTTTGAAGAAATTGCAGGAATGGTAAAATATAAGCTTGGATGTGAAAATATAAGTTATGGGATGACCAATTGCTTTATTGATCTAAATTCTAGTAAGCAAGAAAATAAAGTGCAATATTGTAACTTGAGATTTGAGGATCTTGAAAAGAAAATAAAGAATATAGAAGAGAAAAAAGTATATAATGTATTATCTGACAAGCAATTAACGGAAATGACAGAAGAAATAATAGAAGAGTTATCTTATAGTTAATTTGGAGGAGGTAAGCAATGATAAGTAAAAGTGCCATAGAGAAAGATGTACTGTATATATTGCAAACAGAATTTAATGTAGATATAAGCATGATTAATTTGCAGAATGAAAATGTTTTTGGAGAAAAAATTGGAATATTGCCAAGAAATTATTTGAATCTAATAAATTTGATTGAAAAGAAGTATTCGATATTAATTCAAGGAGATGATATCGAAAAATATAAGTTGAAAAACATTAGTCAACTTGTAGATTTGATTTTTGATAAATTGAAAGAATCATAAAAGATTTTTTGAATGTAAATTGTATCAGTAGATTATTTTGGAATGAATTAAAATTTGATTTAAGAGTTATTTATTTTAAGCGGTTTCCGATTTGTAAAGGACCGCTTTTTTATATATAAATATAGAGTGGACCAGAATCAGTCCCTTTTGATCATACCCCATAAGTAGAATATAAAACAAAAAAGAACCCAAATCGGTTCAGGGTATGGTGGTAAAGTGGAACAGAAGGTAAAGCAGGATATTTGTATGGGTCATAATATTAGAAGAATTAGGAAGGAAAAAGGAATAAAGCAGACAGAACTGGCAGCGTTATTACAATTAGAAAACGTGGTTATGACCAGAGAGGCATTAGTAAAGATAGAAAGCTTCCTGTATAATTTAAATAGGTCAAGAGATTGACGAAAAAAATACCTCAAGTAAAATTAGATTATTACTGACCGGCAAGTTGGTAAAATCTAACGAATACAAGAGGTATCTACAATGAATATTAAAGGCTCAAAGAAGAAAAATCAAGTTTTATCAGTAAATATTTTTGAACAGCAGGAGATTATTGCAAAAGCTGATGCTATTAAGGCAGGGTTAAAAGCATCTACCTGGCATGAGTTGGAAACCAAAGGTAAGTTTGACAAAAACGATAAGCTTTCATTCGTCAGTGATGACATGCTGATATTAGGATGCGATATTGGCAGCGAGACACATTATGTGAGGGCAATTGATACCAGAGGAAGAGAACTCAGTAAGTCCGTTTTTGGCTTTAGTAATACGGCAGAGGGCTTTGAAAGCATGTTAGACTGGAGCACTAAGCTTGCAGCTGCAAATGATAAGAAACAGATTGTCTTAGGGCTGGAGCCTACCGGTCATTACTGGTTCTGTCTGACAACCTGGCTGGTTGCAAAGGGAATCAGTGTTGTGCAGGTGAATCCATACGCAGTAAAGCAGACAAAAGAGGTAGAAGACAACAGCCAGCTTAAGGATGACAAAAAGGATCCGAAGCTTATTGCAAATCTGGTTAAGGATGGCAACTTTGGAATGCCATATCTTCCGGAAAAACTTTATGCAGATATCAGACGTCTTTCGATGTTCCGAGATCAGTTGAATGAAGACAGGATCCGGAATCTTAACAGGCTTCACAGAGAGATGAAAATCTATTTTCCCGAATACAAGGACGCATTTGGAAAAATAGACGGAGCATTTAGTTTAGAACTGCTTAAGGAGGCACCATTTCCGGATGGACTGGCTGCCCTTGGAACAGAGGGAATGAAACAGATATGGCATGAGGCGAAGCTTCGTGGACGAGGCTATGCCAATGCATCAGCTATTCTGGAATACGCAAGGAAAAGCGTAGGGATCAAGGATGGAGCGGATGCCGGCAGACAGGCTGTTAAGTGGTTCGTCAGCCGGATTATCGAGCTTGATGAGCAGCTTTCAGATATAGAAAACCAGTTAAATCAAAGATGCAATGAGATTCCATATGCAAAGAACATTCTGGCAATATCAGGAATCGGTGAAAACATTCTGTCTGGGATACTTGCAGAGATGGGGGACATATCAAGATTTGACGATGTAAAGGAAATACAGAAGTTAAGCGGATTAGGATTGGTAGCCTGCAGTTCGG
>ERZ773107.953-NODE-953-length-28846-cov-3.552256_pt1 | contig 28846 bp, 28 predicted proteins | sample MGYA00580571_ERZ773107 | MGnify/ENA primary metagenome ERZ773107 (study PRJEB29015, sample SAMEA2737843) | human gut metagenome | biome: human gut; feature: human-associated habitat; material: faeces | place: China | collected 2012 ... | reverse complement strand
ACGGGCCGTCGCCCGTGTCGGAGGACGCGGCGTCCAAGGTCTGGCTCGAACCGGAACGGTCCATGCCGTCCGACGCCGTCGGTACGGAGGTTCCGGAAGCGTCGGACGGTTGTGCGGCGGAAGACAGGGAATCATAGTCGCCGGCCTGCGACTGGCCTTCCCCACCATCTTTCGAACCGGTGGACGAGTCGGAATCCTCGCCTTCGTTCTTGTTGCTGAACAGGCCGCCCAACGCTCCTCCCACGTCGGCGGGCCTGCCCTGCGCGGCGCCGAGCACGGCTTCCGCACCCGAGTTCACGGCCTTGCCGATACCACCCGTCGCACCGGCGGTGGCTGCCTGGACGACGCCCGCGGTGACCTGCACCGCTGCCTTGATCGCGTTCGGACCGACCTTGCCGCCACGCTCCTGCATGTCGGCGGCCACGTTCGTGCCGATGAAACTGACCGCGGGCATGATGAGCTTCGGACTGAAGCACGCCATGATGATCGTCGCGATGCCCATCAGCGCGGGGAAGAACGATTCCGCGTAATGCGGATTGTTCTTCGCGACGTAGCAGATGCCGGACCCCACCATGATGACCAGCGCGCTCAACGGCGCGGACAGGAGCACGCCGACCACGGCCTGCGCCCATTTCGCCGCGGCGGGACGCGTGACCTTCCACCCGGTCATCATGACCGGCAGGGGAGCGACGCAGGCGAGCAGGATCAGGCTGATGTCACGTGCGGCGAGCATGCCGGCCAAAGCCAACACCGCGAGGAAGAACACGAGATACACGACGATGCGGATGATCAGATCGAAACCGGCGGTGAGCTTCACGATCGTGCCGACGAGATTCGACACGACGCTGTCGCCGAACGGGTCGGACGTGCCCACGCCGGCCAAGGGGACGGTGAGGATACGGTTCGTGATCTGGCCGACGATGCCGTCCATGGTGATCATCACGCTGATGCACACCGCGGTCAACGGCCAGGCGAGCACGGCCAGGGCGAAGCTTTTGATCACGTCGGCGACACTGCCTTTCGCGGCGGCCTGCAACGCGCCTATGATGCACAACGCCATGTTCACGAAGCCCATGATCCAGCCTATACGGTTCGCCGCGGTGATCGCCACGTTCCACTCGTCGTTGCTCATGCTGCCGACCAGACCGCCGAACGCGCCGGTCAACAGTTGCGAGCAGAGGTTGTCGACCGGTTTGAACAGCCAGTCGATGAGATTCGCGAAGACCGTCTGGACTATCAACGACATGCCATTCGCCTCCTAGAAGAGAAAAGCCGTGGACGGGACAGGCCCGGCCACGGCGGTGAACAGGGGTGTGTCAGGAGACATCGGTCAGAACAGCGCCTGCGTCGCGAAGAACTTCACGATAGCCATGGCGCTGCCCAGGATCATCGTCGCCAAAGCGCACCAGATGAACACCGTGCCGGAATACTGCTGCATCGGACCGGAATGGATCACACGGCCGGCGATCCACGCGATCGCCGCGCAGATCCACGCGCCGACGGCGATGTACAGGCTCAACGCCCACAGGCCGCCGACCATGTTGGAGACCAGATCCATAAAAGGGAAGAATGAAAAATTCGGACTTACCTTCAGATTGCTCAGGTCGCCGTCGTTCAGACCGGTCGCAACGGACACGATTGTTGCTGCGGCTGGCGCCGCGAGATTGTGTAGCATATCGCACACTCCTTTCAAAGGATTCCACGACCACGACGACGGAACGGAACCGATAATCGGCTAAGCGGACAGGGACGCTATTCCACTATTCGCCTGTGATCCACTCCCACAGGCTGGCCGCACCGTCCTTGATGCCGTTGCCGGCCTTCTGGAATATGTTGCCCTTGCCGTCCTTGCCGGTAACGAAGTCCAATCCCTTCAACGCGTCGCGCACTCCGGTTCTCACGGCGCTTTTCACGCTGTCGCCGATACCGGAGACGATGTCGGCGCCCAACTGTTTGACCAGGCCGGTCAGACCGTCGTCGCCCTTGCCCCTCTTGTCCTTCAGATCGGTTTTGCCGCTGCCGGACGCCTGCGTGTACGACCGGTTCGACTGCAAGCCGTTGGAGCCGAACAGGTTGCAGCTCCAACTCCAACCGCTCACGGCCGCGCCGATCACGAACGGGACGAGCATCGCGGCGAGCAATCGTTTCCAACTGAACGCGCGTTCCATCTGATTGTTGGATATCAGGCCCGGAATGAGACTGACGCAACCCAGGATGATCACGCCGACGCACAATACGAGGGCGACGGCGATGACGCCGCCGACCATGTCACGCACGCCCGCGACGTCCCATGCCGGGTCGGGCCTCAATCCCTTCAACGCGCTGTCCGCGAGAATCATGTCCATGTGTTCCTCCGTTTTTCCCTTTTTTGGACCGGTCAGTACCAGCCGGTCGTTTCTGAATGGGCCCACGCGCCGCACGGCGACTGGTAGCGTTGCTGGATGTATCCCAATCCCCATTTGATCTGCGTGGCCGCGTTGGTCTTCCAATCCTGGCCCGCGGACGCCATCTTGCTGCCCGGCAACGATTGCGGGATGCCGTACGCGCCGGACGACGGGTTCTCCGCGTCCCACCGCCATCCGGATTCACGCGTCCACAGTTTGTCGAGACAGTCGAACTGGCCGTCCTCCCATCCGTAATCCTTGAGCCTGCGTTTCGCGATCTTCTTCGCCGCTTCCACGGACGCCTTGTCTCCGGACACGTCCGAAGTGGAATCGTCTCCCGTGACGCACTGGTCCGTGCCGACGCTGCCGCCACCGGCCCCGCTGATGGAATCCTTGGGAAGGATGTAGACCGCGCCGCCCTTGATGGGCAGGGTGCGTGACGAGTATACGGGCCCCTTCACGTTCATCTCGCTGATGAGGATGGTTCCCTTGGCCGTGTCCACGTTCTCCACGACCGCGACATGCCCGTAAGTGGCGTCGGCGCCCTCGATGCCGGCCGGGAAACTCACGATCGCTCCCGGAACGGGCGCATCGGTCGTGGTCCCGTAGCCTTCGCTTCTGGCGGAAGCGGCCCAGTTCTGGCCATTGCCCCAATACTTGCCCACGTGCTTCCAACCCAGATGGTAGGCGCGGACGCACGCGCCCCACGTGCATTGGCCTTCGGGATACGTGGCGCACGCGTCGCCGGGGCCGGCGAGACCGTTGAACCATTTCGTTTTCGCGGCGGCCGAGCTCATGCCGTCCCAACCGTCGTCCTTCGTTTTGCCGGACACGGCCTGCGCGGACGTGACCTTCCCGCCGGCGGTCTCGACGTTCATCGCGCCCTTGTACCGGTAGTAGGCCGTGTAGCCCACCGCGTACGAGTCGACGCTGATCTCGTCGCCGGTCTGGTCGCCGGCCTTCGGACCGGTGATGCCACCGTTCTCGTCGTGATGCGCGCCCACGAACTGGCCGTCTCCCACGTAGATCTCCGTATGGCTCGACCTCCACACGATGTCGCCGGACTGCAGGTCCGAGACCTTGGTCCAGTCATGCCGTTCGAAACCGGCTTTCTCCAGGACCGTGCCCTCGTTGGCCGTGCTGAACGCGGAAGAGCCGACATCGAGGCCGGCCTGTTTCAACGCGTAGTAGACCAGGGACGAGCAATCGTAGTCCGGATTGCCGTTACGACGTGGCTGACTGTAGCCATGCGAGTCGTCCGCGGCGATGAGCTTTGCCCATTCGACCCATGAGGTCGTCGTATTGGACGAGGACGTCGTACTGCCGCACGTCGTGCCGTACTGGGCCTGGACCATGGCCACGAGGATGGTGCTGAAGCTCATGAGCAGGACGATGGGTGCGATCAGGATCATGGGAATCACGACACCGCACACCGTGACGCCCTTCACCAGACCGTTCCCGCTTTTCCCATCCGCCATAAAACGCCCTCCCGTCCACGCCACGTAGGATGCAATACATTCCACACGGCCGGCCGCCGGGCGAACGCCGATAATCGACAATCGGCAATCGGACAGGGAAACACGGGGAAGGGTCGGCGGATGACACGCACCGGCCGGAGCGGAAAGCTCACGACCGGGAATATCAACCGGGGCATTTTGCCCCGGTTGATATTCTGCTTCCGAGTCGGTGGCCAGGCAATCTTCCTAGAACCAGAAGGACGTGACGGCTGCGATTGCCGTGTCATGTCCCGGAGCGACGCGGACGGGGCGGGACCGCTCTCGCGGCCGTTCCTGCGGACGCTCGGCATGGACCGGCGTGTGCATCCCACGTATTCCAAGACGATGGGCCGTACGTATCCGGCCTTGGCCTGTCCGAAATGCGGCGGCGTCCAAGAGGACAATTTCATATACAGGAACTATCGGAACAGGGGAGGCGTGTTCTCCAATCCGGCCGACAGGTCGCCGCTTGGGGTGCCACCGTTGCCGGTCTGCGCCGATGACCGGCCGAGGGAATGCCGGTGGGTGTTCGACGGGTCCAGTCTTGGTGTGGAAGCGTTCACGGTGATTCGTCCGGACGTTGAGAGAACCATCTCCCGATCTGCGTAGGTATTGTGCGCCGGCCGGAGTGGAAAGCTCACGACGGGAAATATCAACTGGAACATTATGTTCCAGTTGATATTCTGAGCCTCCACTGATTGTTCCGAATTATGCAAACGAACAGGGAAATATCAACTGAACCATTTTGGTTCAGTTGATATTCTGCTTCCGGGCCAGCGGGATTGGTCAAGAGGAAATACGGGAGAGGGCTTCGAGGATGGCTTGGGCGAGATGCGCGCGCCATGCGGTGATGCCGTCGAATTCAAGCAGACATCCGCATTGAATGGACCCGTCGGGTGTGACTTGTGGATCATCCCACCCGTCCTCCATGCCGATGTCTCCCAGATGGTCGGCGAGGACGTCCATGACGGCCTCGAGTCTGGTGTCGGCGGGCTTGTCGACGATCTCGTCCACATGTCTGCCGAACGATTCCCATGAGTTGAAATCCTGGTCGCAAGCGTCGCAGTGCACTTTCAACGGTTCGTAGGACAGGATGCGTCCTGCACCGTGCGCGTTGGTTTTCTCTCGTTTCCCGTTCATCGTGTTTTCCTTTCGTTCTACTGGTTTTACGACTACCGTTTTTGGTTTGGACGTGGATATTCGAGTCGTGTTTCGGGATTGAACCGGTGACGGATACCGTCTGTGAATTCGGCGTCGATCATTGGAAGAGCCATCTTAGGCGGCCTTGTCGAGTCCGTCACGCTGGTTGAGTTCGTCCGCGTGGCGCATGCATGCGAGATGCCATTCGGATGGATGCCCAGATCGAAGGCTGCCCTCGTGGTCGTATTCCGCCTCGTGTGGCTTCATGTCGTTCAGGACGTGTTCGCACATGAGCGTGTGCACGTGGCGTTCCGAGTGGTAGTCCGGTATGGGTGTGGGCTTGGAGATGGGCTTGCGGCCGCGGATCCGGGCTTCCGTGTCGCGTTCGCGTTGGTTTTCGAGTTGGCTGACGGTCCAGTCGTTGGCGATCTGATCCCAGTTGTCGGCCAGTCGGCGGGCGGAGTCGATGCGACGGAGCCAGTACGTGTTCGCGGGCAGCCAGTCGATGACCGCGAGGATGAGCGCCACGGCTACCGCGCGGTCGGCGTCGTGGGCCTTGGCGACCCGGCTGACGAGGTTCCCGATTTTGGCGTGGTCACGTTTGGTCGGCGTTGAGGTCGTCAGCGACAGCTTGGAGCGGATGGCCGTGAGATGGTCCATCACGGTCACGTCTTCGGAGGATCGTCCCGTCTCATTTTTCCCGTCCTCCCCGGTGGGGCGCTTCCCGCTTGCGGGGAGCTCTCCCGTAGGGAGAGAGGGGTAATTGTATTTCAATGTATTATTGGGCGACATTTTGTCCAGTTTTTCGGACATTTTGTCCTCGACCACATCGTTCGTCCCGTCCTGTGATTCCAGAGGCGACATTTTGTCAGAATCTGTGAGAATCGGCTTGTTTCCGCCATTCTTCAGGGGCGACATTTTGGCTTTCGCTCTTTTTGTTTGTTTCTTGTCCGCCGTTCCGGACATTTTGTCCGAGCTTTCACCGTCGTTCTGGTCCGTTTGGTTCAGGGGCGACATTTTGGCTTTCGCTCTTTCCGCGCGTTTCATGGCGGCTCTGACTTTGGATGCGGACGGGTCCTCGCATGGTTCGGTCGGCAGGTTCGATTCCTTGCAGATCACGTTCCATACGATGGTCTGGTAGTTTCTCCTGACCGGTTCGCCGGTCTTCGGGTTAATGGCGCTGAAGTTCTGCTGTCCGGGTTCGATCAGTCCGAGGTCGAGAAGCTGGTCGATGCTGCGTTGCACGGTCTTCTCGCTCAACCCGCATGCTCCAGCGATGGTGCCTATCGCCGGCCATGCGGCCGTCCCGTCGTCGTAACGAGCTTTGAATGCGAGATATGACAAGACCGCTTTGGTCGCATTGCGTACCTCGTGCACGTGTTCCTGGACCCATACCATGGTTACTACCGTCATGATCTGTCAGCCTTTCCGCTATGGTCCAATCGCAGGATCCAGACCTTGGGTCGACGGTTCGCTGGCACGATGTCGCCGTTGCCGTGCCCCGCGGCGAGGTTCTGGTCTCCCAATGCGATCAGTCCCTTGTCCTGCAGTGCTTTCAATGCCTTGCGTACGGTACGTTCGCTTAATTCGGTCTCTGCCTGGATACGCGTTACGTGCGGCCGCGCGCAGTTGTCCTCTTCACGGGCCAGATATGCGAGATGGAGCAGCACTGCCTTTTGCGATGCGGAACCAAGATTCTGGCCATACGCCCATGAGATCGCTCTGACGCTCATCGTCCCGTCTCCTTGCCGTCGATGTTGAGACGCCATGCCTTCCACGGGCCTTCCTGCGCGTGCTCACGGTCCAGGATGCCGATCCGGCGTCCGACCGGACCGTCCGTATCCTCGTACGGCGTGATGTATCCCTGACGTTCCAGGCTCGCGAGGACCACGTCGAGTTCGGCCGGAGTCATATCGCACACAGCATGCCGCAACACGCGGGAACCCACGATGGCCAAAGCCTCCAATGGGGTCCGATACGTGTCCCTCGCCATGGCGATCAGCACGAGTTTCTCGTCCGGCGTGTCGGGATCAGAGTTCCAAGCCCATTCAACGGTCTTCATTACGGCTCCTTGCTTCCAAAATGTTTAGGTTTTCCAAAGTCTTGAGGGGGTGCCGTCCACGCGTGTCCGTCATCATCGATAGACGACGCGTTGCGGCCGTCATGGACCGGAACGGCGTTGGAGAGAGAAAACAGAACCGTCCCGGCCTTATCTCCACGTCACCGGGATCCGGTAACAGCCGATGAAGGATCATCTTGTCCTCCTGCCCGTCTTGTATTTGTTGATGGCGGCGAGGATGTACGGGTAATCCTCGATTCGTGGGTTGCGGCCGCGATGCGAGTTCTCCAAAAAACGACGGATGTCGCCGCGCAATGCGTCGGCGCCACGTGTCACGGTGAGGCATTGGCGTACCAGCATCCGCCACAATGTCCGACCATCCCGATCCTGTCGCACGCATTCGTTTTCCAGGTATTTCATGTCGTCCTTGTATTCGTCGCTCGCCAGCCCCTGTGGCTGGTCTCCGCTGGTGAGCCATTCCTGATAGCTGGACCTGTCGCCCGCGGGAGCGGCGAGAACATCGGAATCCGGATCGCCGAACACGTCGTCCTCCTCACACAGGCGTCCCTCCGATGCCGCATGATCCTCCCTGCGGATCAGACTCCTTGCCTCGTCCGCGTCCAACGCCTCGCCCTGCGACGACGTGTGGGCGGACCGCTTGCGGCGGGTCTGGGGAGCATGGGTCATGCCGCCACGGTATTTGGGACGTTCCGTCCGCATCCATTCACCCAGACGATTGCCGAGCAGGGTGTTCACGAAAGCGCCCAAGGGCTTACGGTCCTCATAGGACGCCCACCGGCGCAGACCGCCCTTGAGCAGTTCCACGGCCACATCGCACATGACCTCGTCCACCGCCCAACCGTATCCCCATTCGGAAAGCTTGCGCGCGACCCTGCGACGGTTCTCGTCCAAAGCGTCCTGCACTTCCTGCGGGGTGACGCCGTACCGGTCCTTGAATTCACCGGCGCTCATGCTGTGGTGTTCCATGTTCAGAACCTTTCCGGATGCTCTTTCCTGATACGTGCGAGATACCTTTTGGCGGTGCTACTGCTCGAAGCCAATCCAGCCTCCACCGCCTTCGTCGAGGTCGGAGTCTCGTTCTGGGCTTTGCATTCGTCGAGCCATGCGAGCCATTCCTCGTCATCGGCGCCGGCCTTGTTCCGACGCGTCTTCTTAGGCTTGGTCTTGACGGCATCGTCCGTAGCCGGTTCGTTTCCGGCTTCCGTTTCAGTCTGAGCGTCCGTCGGCTCCTTTTCCTCTTCCGTTCCCACGGCTGTGACCGGCATCTCCGATGGAGTAGTGTCCTCGACTGGTTCCGCTTCCGGTTCCGGCGTGGTTTCCGTTGGAAGGTCCGGGGTGACCGTGGAGACCGCGACCAGGGTTGGAATGGTAACGTGGGATTCCATCACCGGCTGTGGAACGTTGGAGTCGGAGGTCGTGATGGTCGGAGTGGAGGCGTCGGCGACGGGCGCTTCAGCCTCTTCGGCTTTTGGGTCAGCATCGTCCTCCATGTCGGGCACGATCGTCTGGAAGTCGAACAGGTCGGGAATCATCGGCTCGGTCTCGGGCTCGGGTTTGGTTTCGACGACCGGCGCAGGCATGGGAACGTGCGCGGGCTGCACAGGCTGGGCTTTCACGGGCTCAACCGGCACGCGGGTCTCCCGCGGTGCGGCTTCCGGCACTCGTGTGGCGTCAGTGGCGGTGTTGATCTTGTCGAGCCGGTCCCCGGCGATGATGACGATCAAGTGGGTTGCGTACAGGAGTGCGACAGGTGGAATGCTCATGATGACCGGCGGCACCCATGACGGCAGTCGGAACCCGGTGTTGATCATCGCGTGCAGGGCGTTGCCCGCGATGGAAAAACCGCTGAACAGGACTAGTCCCACCCACGGGTATGCGGATCCGCGGATACGTCCCTTCTTGAATCCCCACGTGGCCCATGTGCACAGGAGGATCGTGCCGTCCACGCACACGGGACCGCCCCAGCTCAGCCAGGGGTTGATGCCGCATGAGACGAACACGAGACGCAAGGCGTCGAAGCTCAATACGAACGCGATCAGGCCGATGATGATGCCGGCGGTGATACCGGGCCACATTTTAACGCTGGACCTTTCGGCCTTTTCCTCTTCATCCTTGGTGTATTTCATGATTCAGTCTTTTCTTCTCCAAAAACCAGTATTCGATCCCGGGACTGCGGCGTCCCGGGAAGATTCAATGAAACGTGGCGTCAGAGTGGATCCATGCCCCTATCCACTCCGACACGTGCGGGGCAAGGTCAGCCCACGACTTCCTCGCAGACCTTGCCGAGCTCTTCGCAACCATCGACGAAACGGCTCCAATCGTTGTCGGGATCGTCCTCGTCCACGCCATCGAACACGTTGTCGAGGTCGATGTTCAGCAGACGGAGCATCTTGCCCGTGTTGCTGATGATGTCGAAAATCATCGAAGCGTTGTTGCCGATGATTTCGTCCACGACGCTGGAACCCGGCTTCCAGTAATCGCTCTCAAGCTGGCGCACGATGCCTTCGATACCGTCGTTCGCCTGCGTTACCGTGACGCCGAACGCGTCGATGTAACTGCGGATCTTGGCGTCCGCGTTGCCCATGTCAAGGTCCAATGGCTGGTCGTCGGAGGCCTGATCGAATTCGGTGTTGTCTACGACCGCGGGTTCGAGGCCTTCGCTGATGCGACGCATCTTGTCCTTGCGCAAGGTTTCGGACACGGTGGATTGGGACACGTCGAGCATGTCGGCGATGTCGGTCTGTTTGGCGCCTTCCTCGGAGAGTTCCACGATCTTTTTGCGGCGTTCCTCACTGGACATGCTGCCGGTGTCAACGTGCTGGCGCTTGCCTGTCGCGTCACGTACTCGGCCTTCCGCGGGAGCGATTCCAGCTTTGGCTTTAACGCGATCCACGGTTTTGCGACCGACTCCAAGTAGGGCGGCGATGCCACGGTTGCTGATCTTGCCCGGCGTGAAGCCCGTGATCAGGTCGGTACGCTGCTGGCCGGTCACACGGATCTTCTCGGCGGCGAAGTTGTCCGCGCAATACATGGTCCAGCCCTTCATGCCCTCCGGATATCCGAGCGCGACCCAGATGTGACCGTCGAACGCCTGTTCCGCGGCCTGGATGAAATCGTACTGAGCCTCAAGCGCATGCAGGAGCTTGACCTTGAGCTCTTCGGTGGCCTGACGAGCCTCCTGTTCGGTGTAATTGGTCTCATCCGGCTTGAGGGCGCGTGCCGCCAATTCACCTTGGAAGTTCTCGGCCAAGCCGGCGACTGGATTCGTTTCGACCAAATCGGCATCGCTATCGTCCAGGATTTCGGCGTCCACGATTTCGGGGGTGATTGTCGGCGTGTTTTCCTGATATTGGGTTCCGTTTGGTGTGGTGGATGTGGAATAATCAGACATTGAGCTGGTCCTTTCCTCAAAGTTGGAATTGATTGCATTGCTGGTTTCGTTGAAATCGTTCATTGTGATCTCTTCTTTCTGTGATTGGTTCCTTGGCTGGTGACCGTGGAACCTTGGTAAAATGGGAAATGCTGGATGGGATTGACTCGCCGCCCGTATGTGAGCTGCAACTCATGTGCGGGCATTATTATTTGTTCGATATCGACCCATCGTTGAGTGGTTGGTATGAAGCCCGGCGAAAGATTGGAATGGATATGGATGAGGATGATGTTCTCGGACCAGATCATTCCGTCGTGCCGAAGTTCTTGTTGGAGCATGAGGTCTCCGTATTGGAGATTGCTCTTGCGGTCGTGTCTTTCGAAGATTGCAGTCTTGACGGTTCCGTTCCATTGGATCGAGTGACAGTGGCTTATGACTGTTGGCTTGGAGCGTTGGATGCGCTTCATCCGGGTCATGGCGTCCGTCGTTTCGGTCTTTCGGATTTGGAACTTTCGGACGACGACCTGCTTGGTCGTTTGTTGTCGACTGTGTTGTTCGATGATGGTGGTTCCTGCCGGTTCATACGTTCCGTGGTTGCCGTGGTGAATGGCTATCGGGCTCACCGCGGTTGATGGTGCGTATTACCGGTCTGTCGTCTGTCTCTTTTCTGTTATTGGTTTGGGAAATGCTGGATGGTTTCATCCGCCGCCCGGATGCGAACTGCAATTCGTCCACGAGCTTGTTTGCTTTTAAACTAGACTCATTTTTTCTGGTCTCCCTTCCGCTTTTTCGTTGCAATCGTACGGAATAAGATCAAGAACAAAATCTGCGGAAAGACCATAGTGATCATGCAAATAAAGGAAATCCGTTTTTTGCCACTGGGCTTTCAAATTCACTTTCTGACAGATTGAAGATTTCGTCTGATCCATAGCTGCAGCAATTGAACTGTACGAAATGCCTTGATCTCGCAGCCAACGTTTCATATTCGACATCACTACCTCCTTCTATGTGTCAAATGATACTAAACGTTGTTTTGTTTTTCTAAACCATAGCATAGTGTTCAGATTTGTAAACGCAAATCGGCGTGTTAATCTCATATACATCAGATATAAAAGAGTTTAGAAAAGGACGGAAGATGACTGCGGTTAATTCGGACCAAGTCAACGACAGCTCCATCGATGGTGAAGCAGACATCGTCGAACGGGCTATCAGATACAACACCCAACGGTATCTAAATTTGTTAAGCCTTTCTCAAAATGATCTAACTGGTCCATTAGGTATAACCAAAGGCGCCGTATCGCAGCTTTTGACGGGAAACAGCAAACTGAAATTCCGACAGGTATATATCCTTGCTAGAACTTTTGGCGTTACGGTTGAGGAATTAATGGACCCAACCTATATGCTGGAATCTGAAGAACTTTCCCGTCAATTGATGGAAAATCGTCGCAAAACGAAAGCAGAATATCAGGTGGGACATTATGTCCCACCTGATATTTCCCGTCGTGAGCTTTCCGCTCCGGCCGGTGCGCGTTACCTGCGCAAGCCGGACGATGGGGAAGGCAAAAAGCACGGGGCCGTGGGACCGCGCGCGTTCGTCATGCCGTTGATGGATGCGGACCAAATAAATTTGGGTCCCCGCTTCTCCGCGAGGACCCGTTTCGAGCTCCCCCACCTGGACTCGAACCAAGACAAAGGGTTCCAAAGACCCGTGTGCTGCCATTACACCATGGGGGAATGGCGGAAAACCTTGCGGTTACCGCCAAGTGTCTATTATGCCACATGTCGCCAACACCGCGTGTCTCGACGTGTCGCACTAATAAAAAACGTTGTTTAAGGTGCACAAAAAGTGTTATGCGCACCTTAAACAACGGTACTCGCTTCACTGATATGGGAGTTACCCCACAAACATGCGGAACGTACGCTAAGCATGCCCGCGCAACGCGTCATCAGGCGAACAAGAAGCCCTGTCCGTGATGCTCCGGATATGTGTCGAACAACTCAGCCACAGAGCCGTCTTCGAACACAGCACGGATGGCGCTGGCCAGCAGCGGCGCGATCGACAGCACGGTCAAACCGTCCCAACGCTTCTCTTCAGGAATCGGCACGGTGTCGGTAAGCACGACTTCGCGGGCTCCGCTGTTCTTCAAACGTTCGACGGCGGGACCAGACAGCACGCCATGTGTGGCGACGACAGTCACCGACTTGGCACCGGCATCCTTAAGCACGCTGCATGCACCGGCAATGGTTCCGGCGGTATCGATGAGATCGTCGACGAGCACGCAGTCCTTACCTTCGACATCGCCCACGACTCGGTTGGCGACCGCTTGGTTCGGACGGGTGATGTCACGCGTCTTGTGGACGAATGCGAGCGGACCACCGCCAAGACGCTGCGCCCACTGCTCCGCAACACGAATGCGGCCCGCATCCGGAGAGACGACGGCAACATTGTCAAGCTGGTTGGAGAAACGGTCGCGAATGTAGTCGACCAGCACCGGCATAGCGATAAGGTGGTCGACAGGACCGTCGAAGAAGCCTTGGGACTGCGCCGCATGCAGGTCGACACTCATGATGCGGTCGGCACCTGCGGTCTTCAGCAGGTCGAACATGAGACGGCAGGAAATGGGCTCGCGGCCGCGATGCTTCTTGTCTTGGCGCGAGTAGCCAAGCAGTGGGCAGACCGCGGTGATGGAACGCGCGGATGCACGCTTGAGCGCATCAATCATGATGAGCTGTTCCATAATCGATTGGTTGATCGGGGCTGCGTGGCTTTGCAGTACGAACACGTCCGCGCCACGCACGGATTCGGTGTAGCGCACGTACATTTCGCCGTTGGCGAAGTCGTATGCTGTGGTTTCCAGAACATCAATGCCAAGTTGTTCGGCGACTTCCGCCGCCAGTTTCGGATGTGTTCTGCCTGTGACAAGGATAAGGTTTTTATCCGGCTTTCCTTCAAGGATTGCGCTCACCATGTCTCCAAACGTCTGTTTTCGCGTCAAGTGGACGTGACCCATATTAACCATCTGCGCAGACCGTCTCACCCGCGCGTGTTCACCTGAAATTTACCGGTACAGTCCGTGCTTGCCAATATATTGCACCACGCCGTCCGGTACGAGGTACCAAACAGGCTCCCCATGCTCCGCACGTCGCCGCACATCGGTCGAGGAAATCGCCAGTGCCGGTATTTCCAACGTATCGACCTTGCCTTCCGGCAGTTTCACCCCTTCCGGCGATGAGTACCCGGGGCGGGTCACGGCCACGAAGTGGGCCAGATCCCACATTTTGTCGGCGTCTTTCCATTGCATGATTTCCGCGACCGCGTCAGCTCCGGTGATGAAGAAGAGTTCCGCGTCGGGATGTTGCGCACGGATGTCTCGCAACGTGTCGATGGTATAGGTGACTCCCGGACGGTCGATGTCCACGCGTGATACGGTGAATTTCGGATTGGACGCGGTGGCGATGACCGTCATGAGATACCGGTCTTCCGCGTTGGTGACGTTCTTGTCGAGTTTGAATACGGGGCGTCCCGTCGGCACGAAGATCACTTCGTCGAGGTCGTACACCCACGACACTTCTGAGGCCGCCACCAAGTGGCCGTTGTGGATGGGGTCGAACGTGCCGCCCATGATGCCGATGCGAGGCCTGCTATGCCAGTTGCCGCGTGCTGAACGTCGGCCTGTGGCCACCGCGGAACCTGCTGATTCCACGGAAAGGTCGGACATGCGCCGTTCCGGTTCCACCACATAGCTGATGGCAAGTTCGGAATCGGCTTCGGCGGATTCGGGCCGCATGCGTTTCGGGCCGGTCATGAGGCATCCTCGTTTTTTTGTTCCTGATCGGCGTCCGCGGTCTCACGGCCGATGCTGTCTGCCGTTGGCGATGCGTTGTCCGGGTCGATTTTGCCCATATCCTCATCCCACTCGTCCTGCACGACGCGCCTGATCTCCGCGAAAGTCGGCAGAGGGAAGTCCGGCTGATAGGCGCGACGCACTTCCGCCACACGTTCGGTGACGCGAATCAGCGTATCGGTCATGCCGTCAATATCCTGTTCGCGCTCCATGGCGCTGAATTTGGCGATGTACTGTTCCATGAGCCGCATCTGCTCATCGACGCTTTTAAGCTTCTCTTCGTCGAGTTCCACCACGTCTTCGGCATCGACTTCCGGCCAACCGATCAGCACCGCGTCGGCGTATTCGAGTGAAGCACGCTGTGCCGCCGATGCGATGCCGTCCTCGATCTGCACGAGAAACACGTATCGCACGATGCTTAATCGTTCGGATGCGAGCTTCAATCCCAGATAGGGGTCATTGAGATCCGCATTCCATGGGTTCTTAGCGTCAGTCATTGTTTCCTCCATCTGGCCGTCATTATTGTTGTGTTCGTTCATGCCCGTACCTGGCCTGTTCCGTAGCCGATCCACTTGGTCGTGGTCATTTCGCGTAGTCCCATGGGCCCGCGTGCATGCATTTTTTGCGTGGAGATACCAAGTTCCGCGCCGAAGCCGAACACTCCCCCATCTGTGAAACGCGTGGACGCGTTGACCATCACCACCGCCGAGTCGATGCGTGAGGTGAATTCCTCAATGGCCGAATAGTCTTCGGCGATAATGGATTCGGTATGCCCTGTGGAGTGGCGGTTAATGTGGCTGATGGCCTCGTCGAGTGAGTCGACCACTTTGACGCCGATCTTCAACGCGAGATACTCGGTATCCCAGTCTTCCTCAGTGGCATGTATCAGTTTCACCCCGTCAATACCGGTTTTGTCGATGATCTCGTAGGCCTGTTCGTCGGCATGCACTTCGACGTCGGCTGCGGCAAGCGCTGTGGCGATTTGCGGAAGGAACGCTTCGGCGATGTCACTGTGCACGAGGAGTTTTTCAGTGGCGTTGCAGACGCCGACGCGTTGCGTTTTGGCGTTGAGAATGATGGGGATGGCTTTGTTTTGGTCGCCGGTTCGGTCGACGTAGATGTGTACGTTGCCCGCTCCGGTTTCGATGACGGGTACTTTGGAGTTTTGCACGACGGCTTGGATGAGGCCCGCTCCCCCTCGTGGAATAAGCAGGTCGATGTGGCCTTGGGCCTGCATCATGGCGTTGGCGCCTTGACGCCCGTATTCGTCGACGGAAGCGATGAGTGCGGCATCATATCCGTGTTCGTGCAATACGTCGGCGATGATGTTGAGGGTGGCTGCGTTGGTGCGTTCGGCCGCGTGTCCTCCTCTGAGGAGTGCCGCGTTGCCTGATTTGATGCAGAGTGACGCGACGTCGACGGTGACGTTGGGTCGTGCTTCGTAGATCATGCCGAGCACGCCGATGGGCACGCGGGTTTGTTCGAGTCGCAGACCGTTGTCGAGGTGGTATCCGCGCACGATTTCACCGATCGGATCCTGTAGGGTGGCTACGTGGCGCACACCTTGTGCGGCTGCGTTGACGCGGGGTACGTCAAATTTGAGCCGGTCGAGTTTGCCTGCGTCCATGCCATGTTCGGCGGATTTCTGCATGTCGATGGCGTTGGCTTCCGCGATTTCATTGGCGCGCGCGTCGAGCGCGTCAGCGATGGCGTTGAGAAGTTCGTTTTTACGCTGCGTGTTGGTTTGGGCAAGTTGCGCTTGCGCGATTCGGGCGGCGTCGGCTTTGGCGCACACCTCGTTGAGCACATCGGGCTCCATGGCGTTGGATTGGGTCTGTGGGTTCGTCATAGTTTCCTAGATTAGCGCGAAATCGCGCCTTGTTCCGTAGCTTCGACCATTATTTCGTCGTAGCAGCGGAAACAGGGCGCGATTTCGCACGTCACGTGTCCTCAGAGATTTATATCCGAAACCGTTCTCGATCAACCGTTATTCGACATGGAATCAGTGGATCTGATCGAGACCCGGATACAGCGGGAAGTCTTCGGCGAGCTTGTCGACGCGAGCCCTGAGGGCTTCCACGTCGGCATCCTTGCCTGCTGCGAGTGCGGTTCCGATGATGTCGGCGACCTCTTCGTATTCCTTGTTGCCGAAGCCGCGGGTGGCGAGGGCGCTGGTGCCGATGCGCAGACCGGAAGCCACGCTTGCCGGACGCGGGTCGAAGGGCACGGTGTTGCGGTTGATGGTGATGCCGCACTGGGCGAGGAGGTCTTCGCCCTGCTGGCCGTCCATTTCGCTGTTGCGCAGATCAACCATGACGAGGTGGACGTCGGTGCCGCCGGTGAGGACGCTGATGCCGTTGTTCTTGACATCGTCGGACATGAGGCGTTCGGCGAGGATCTTGGCACCGTCGAGGGTGCGCTGCATGCGGTCCTTGAACTCCGGAGAGGCTGCGACCTTGAACGCGACGGCCTTGCCTGCGATGACGTGCATGAGCGGACCGCCCTGCTGACCCGGGAAGACCGCGGAGTTGAGCTTCTTGGCATAGTCCTGCTTGGCGAGAATGAAACCGGAACGCGGACCGCCAAGAGTCTTGTGAGCCGTGGAGGATACGACATCGGCGTACGGGACCGGGCTCGGGTGCAGTCCGGCTGCGACAAGGCCCGCGAAGTGTGCCATATCAACCCAGAACTTGGCTCCGACTTCGTCGGCGATTTCCTTCATGGCCTTGAAGTCTTCGATACGCGGGTAGGCGCTCCAGCCGCCGATGATCATGGCCGGGTGGGTTTCAAGCGCGCGCTGGCGGATGATTTCAGGATCGATGCGGAAGGTTTCAGGATTGACTCCGTAGGCTTCGGCATGGTAGAAACGTCCGGAGAAGTTGATTTTCATGCCGTGGGTGAGATGTCCGCCATGATCGAGGGCAAGACCGAGCACGGTGTCGCCCGGCTTGACGAGCGCCTGGTAGACGGCTGCATTGGCCTGTGCGCCGGAGTGAGGCTGCACGTTGACGTATTCGGCACCAAACAGGCTCTTGGCACGCTCACGGGCAATGGTTTCGATCTTGTCAACCTGCTCGCAGCCACCATAGTAGCGGCGTCCCGGATAGCCTTCGGCATACTTGTTGGTCAGCACGGAACCCTGAGCCTGAAGCACGGCACGCGGCACGAAGTTTTCGGAGGCGATCATCTCCAAGCCGTTCTGCTGTCGAGACAACTCAGCGTTGAGTACCTCGGCGATTTCGGGGTCTGCTTCGGCGATAGGCGCGTTGAACATGTCGTTCGGAGTTTGCGCGAGAGGCGATGCGGTCATTGAGCTCTCCTTGGCTTGGAGGATAAATACGTTGCCCGTACGAACGTGCAGGCTTAACGATGAAGTGTACGTGCACAAATCGCATGAGGGAATAGGGCGTTTCGAAACATGGAAGCAATCACGAAACAAGCAGGAAACAATCACCACCCATAAACACGCATCGTCCCATTCCACGGACGCCAAACACGCTTCTTCCCGCCCATAACGCTACACTCAATATTGTTTGACGTTCATTGTCCGTTCTATTGCTAAGGAAATCCAGTGACCACGTTCCACAGCACTCGCAGCACCACCGATTCACTCACCTCCAAGCAAGCCATACGCAAAGGCATCGCCGACGACGGCGGCCTGTTCGTAACCGACTCACTGGGCGAAACCCACGTAGACGTCGCATCTCTCGCAGGCAAGTCCTACCAGCAGATCGCATTCGACGTGCTGAGCGTGCTGCTGCCCGACTTCTCCGAAACCGAACTCAAGGCATGCATCGATGAAGCGTACGGCGCGCAATGGTCCGACGAAAAGATCACCCCGGTCAAGCCGCTCGGCGATGACTACGTGATGGAACTGTTCAACGGCCCGACCTCCGCATTCAAAGATGTCGCATTGCAGATCCTGCCGCGTTTCATGGCACGCACCACCCCGGCCGGCGGCGACGGCAACGAGAAAATCATGATCGTGACAGCCACCTCCGGAGACACCGGCAAGGCGGCGCTCGCTGGTTTCGCGGATGCCGAGGGCACAGGCATCACCGTGTTCTATCCGGAAGGCAAGGTTAGCCAGGTACAGGAACTGCAGATGAGCACGCAGGCTGGTTCGAATGTGAATGTCTGCGCGGTGAAGGGCAATTTCGATGACGCTCAGTCCGCTGTCAAACGCATTTTCGGTGATCGTGAGCTTGCCAATCGTTTGGCTTCCGATTCGCATGTGGTACTGTCTTCCGCAAATTCGATCAATGTGGGACGTTTGGTGCCGCAGGTCGTCTATTATTTCTCCGCTTACGCGCAGCTGCTCGAACAGCAGGTCATCAATGTCGGTGACGAGGTCGAGTTTGTGGTGCCGACCGGTAATTTCGGCGATATTCTCGCCGGATATTATGCGAAGCTGTTAGGCTTGCCGGTCAAGCATCTGGTTGTTGCGTCCGATAAGAACAATGTGCTGTTCGATTTCCTGACTTCCGGCACGTATAACCGTCAGCGTCCGTTCTATCAGACGATTTCCCCGTCGATGGACATTCTTATCTCCTCGAATCTGGAACGCATGCTGTATTACATGTCCGACAAGGACACTCGTCTGATCGCCATGCTGATGAACGATTTGAACCAGTGGGGCGCCTATGAGGTTCCCGAACCGATGCTGGCCAAGATTCGTTCCCTGTTCGGCACCGGCTGGGCCGATGAGGATCAGGTGCGTGAGATGATCGCGGATTGCTGGAACAAGAACCATTATGTGATCGACCCGCATACCGCGTGCGGTTATTACGTGATGCAGCAGATGCCTCGCGATCCGCTGACGCCGCGCGTGCTGCTGAGCACCGCCAGCCCGTACAAGTTCCCGCGCGTGGTCAACGAGTCCTTGGGTTTGGATGCTTCCGGCACGGATTTCGAATGCATGGACGTGCTTGCCGAGGCGACCGGCACTACCGCTCCGGCCGCGTTGCGCGGTTTGGAGACCGCCGACGTGCGTTTCGACCATGTCGTTGACATCGACGGTATGGAAGGTTTTGTCGAGCAGGCCGCCAAAGCTCTGTAAAAACTCTGTAAGCGAAGCATACTTTCACATCGTTAAAGCCATCTCCATCGGCCGTCCGCGATATGTGGACGGCCGTTTTTCGTCAAGGCTGCTACAGTTGCATGCTCGGAGGCGAACGAGCATGACAGCACCAACGATACCCGCATCTGAATCGGTACGACAGAAGCAACCGGCACAACAATCGAACCAGCCCGAACAGCCCCGGCGTAAGCATGATCGTCTCATCACCCGTGATATGGCGTTGGTCATGCTTGCGACGTTCTGTTTCATGTCGAGCAATATGCTTGCCAATCCGATCGTTGCCGGATATGCGGAATCGTTGGGCGCGGACGGCATGCTGATGGGTGCGGTGGCCGGGTCGATGAGTTTCATCTCACTGTTCTGCCGCCCTATCGCAGGCAATCTTTCCGACAAAACCAGCAAGCGCACACTTGTGGCGGTTGGCACGGTGCTCTATTTCGCCGCCGGACTGCTGTACTATTTCGCAAACTCCCCCATCATGCTCATCATGGCTCGCGTGATCAACGGCGTTGGTTTCGCATGCTGCTCGGTCTGCCTGGCCACGTGGATGTCGCTTTTGCTGCCGATCCGGCATATGGGTGCCGGCATGGGAGTGTATGGCACGATGAACGCGCTGGCTATGGCGGTCGGACCGGCATTGGGTATTCGCGCGCAAAAATACATCGGTTATCGTCTGACGTTTTTGAGTTCGCTGGTGCTGGCGGTGATCATGCTGCTCGCCACACTGATGGTGAAGAATGGCGGACAGCCGGTACGCAAAAAGCAGACTTCCATAACGGAGAATCCCTCCACTGCCGTAGACATTGACGGTTCTGCCAGCGCAACCAAAAAGCATCGTTTTTCGATCCGTTCGATTCTGGAACCGCGTGTGGTGCCGTTGTCGCTGACGTTCATGATGTTTGCGATAGCGTATTTCGCAAATCAGTCCTTCATCGTGAGTTATGTTCAGTCTCGTCATCTGCCGGTATCATCCGACCTGTTTTTCATGTTTTACGCGGTCGCGTTATTGGTGTTGCGACTGGGCTTGCGCGACCTGTTCGACAGCAAGGGCTTCCGTTTCTGGCTGACGGTCTGCTCGTTGGGCATGCTGGCGATGCTCGCATGCATGACGTTCCTGTTCAATGATTGGATGCTGTTGTTGGCTGCGATTTTCACCGCTGTCGGCTACGGTCTGATGAGTTCAGTCACGCAGGCGCAGGCCGTGGTAATCGCAGGCCGCGAGCGCAGTGGCATTGCGAATAGTACGTATTATGCGGGTATTGATTTGGGTATGTCGGTTGGTCCGTTTGTGGGCGGTTTGGTGTATGGGCATTTGCCTGCTGTGTGGTTTTATCCGGTGTTTATGTTGGCGATGCCTGTTGCTTGGTTGATTTATTTGTTGTGTGTGAAGCGTGTTTCGCGGTAGTTGTTGGCATCGTGTGCGAGGTTTCTGCCGTAAACCAGTCCAAGCGCGTGTCGTTCTAACTGTTTTTGCGGTCGGTCGTATTTTCCATATACGGCAATATGACCGACCGACGCCCATCCTGGCTCGTGCAAGGCGTCCATGCCGAAGGGGAGATGTCAGGATCGGTCCTTGCCGCCGTATTCCGTTCCAGCCTTTCCGGCTATTTGGCTTGGTGGATTTTGTTGCCTTTGACCATGTAGGCACGTCGGGTCATGTCGATCATGGGCTGGTCGAATCGGCTGTCTGTGTAGAATTCGTCCACTCGAACGTTGTCTCCGTAGAGTTCGCGGAATCGTTTGGGCTTGTTGGTGTTGAAGTTGAGGTAGTTTACGTTCAACGTGTTGCCGTCGATGGTGGACGAGACCAAATGTTGCACGCCAAGCCTGCGGCAGGCCTCGCCCACGGTGATGTCGAACGAGGCGGTGAGGATCGCATCGTCTTCGCGTGGCTTATACCAGGGTTTGATGCACTTCATGTTCTGATCCCAGAAGGCGTTGACCAATTCTTCGAATTCCAACGATTCGGCAAGTTCGCTTAAATATCCGTGGCATAGCTTGCCCACACCGTATTCCATTTGATCGAACGTGGCTCGTCCGAGCTTGTATTTGATGGCATAGCGCAGTACCGGGGCGATGTACCGCAATACTTTCGGATTGTATTTGGCCGAAAACAGGTACAGGTCGAACAGGCTTTCTCCGTCATAGATGGTTCCATCGAAGTCGAATACACGCATGTATGCAGCTCTCACTTCCTCGTATGCGCGCATTCAATACGCGCCATTGCACCTCATGCTAAAGTCCGAAGGCTGATTCCTTCTTACACCAAGGTGAACGGCCGGCGACCGCAATGTGCACAAATTGCACATCTCAATGCACATTCGGTTCATGTCACGTTTGGAAGGAGGAACCACCACAACAACACAGTCGGACCGCTATTCGCCCCATAGGAGCCGTTCGCGCTGCTGATACTCCTCATCGAACAACGGCTGGGCCTTCGTGTCGATGAGCTTGGCGAATTCCAGATCCTCATCTCGTTCCACCCGATGCTCAGCCATATTCCATTGGTCATGGTACGTGTAACGCAATGCCTCGGCATCCGTTTTCAGAACATGCGACCGGTAAAGGTCCCGTTCGAATAGAAGCGTATCAACCAGCCATCCTGGCTCGTCCGGAAACTTACTGATGCCATTGACGTACTCCGCACGATACGCGTCATGGACAAGGACAGGCAACGCATCGATACGCAAAAGCTCCTTGAACATGATAAGCCGTCCGATTCGACCGTTGCCGTCCGAAAATGGGTGAATCTTCTCAAACGTCCAATGGACACGGGCGATCTGATATGGCTCGTCCTCAAGTTTCGTGCACATATCAAACAGCCTGTCCATAAATTCGGGAACATCCTGCGGCAGCGCGGTCCTTGTCGGAGTGACAGGATTGCCGATAAAGTTCGGCCGAGTCTTGTAGCCGCCCACGTTGAAAAGCGAGTCGGAGACCTGTCTGGTGCCCTGCTTGAGAATGGCATGCAGGTGACAGACCATATCCCGGTCCACCGGCTCATCAGCATGGTCGAGAATCCAACGGAACGCAGCAAAATGATTACGGGTTTCCAACGCATCATCAGGATTGACCTGTTCGCTGCCATCCGTGGTATAGGTACCGGTGGCAAATAGCTGCGCGGTCTGTTTGGCAGTAAGGGTGGAACCTTCCATATGATTGGAATTCCATGCGAACTGGATTTGCGTGGTCGTGTAAATGCCGTCACCATATCGAGTATCACGCTCTCGGATAAGACGCTCCACGATACGTTCCGCCATAACCCCATCCTTCCTTCATTCCGCTCGACTATCCTCCCATGGTAATTCATTTAGGCTAGAAACCGTGGTGGATGTCGTATATCCTGCAGGTTGGTTCCATGTCGAACGTGACCGTGTCGAACTGTTCGGGATGGTGTACGAACGTATCGATCAGTTTCCATTGGCGACGGCTGATGCCGATACGATAGTCCGGGCGGACCATAAGCACCGGCGCTTTCGGCTGGAGTTCCTCCAAGAGCTGCGCGCGCTGTTCGAAGCATTCATCATCGTCGATCCATACGATCGGCGCGGGTTCATTCTCTTCGCATTCGATGCGTACGCGTCGTTGGATGGTCTGCCATTTGCCTGTCTCACGTCCCCATTTGGTGACAGGATCGTACCAGGTGATGACATCGACCAGCATGGGATCCCATCCGAGCATCGGGTCGAGAATCTGACTGCAGTATGGCTGCCAGGTGGACAGCCACCACAATTCCACAATGCCGTCAACTGCCAACGCGTACATGGCGTCGGATAGTTCGCTGGACCAGTGGATGCGCCATGAGCCTACGGGCGTGTGGGCTTTTTCGTTGCCGTCCAAGTGGAACGCTTTTTCAGGATTGTACATTTTCGCGTAGGGACTGTCGGGCTTCGCCCAGGTCATAACTTTGTTCACGCCGCCCCTGCGCAAAAGCTTGTCATCCGGAAAGGCGTTGAGCACCCCATCGAAATCCGTGAACACCACAGGCTTGGAAAACATTTTCAAATCCGTCATCACCACTCCCCTTTCAATCATCAACTATCTTCTTATATTGACCTTACGGTTTCCTCATTATGTTTTACCTGACAAATACTGACAGCACCGCCATCGTTTTATTTGCTATACTCGGATTGGTTCGGCACGGACGCCGAACGACCGCAGGCACGAACATAGGCAACCGCAAACATGGTCCATAGATGCGCAAAACATGATGCGCGGACGCATCCAAAAAAGCGGTCACCATCACGCAAAGGAGCGAAACATGGCAGACGAATCATCGAAGATTCCAGAGAAAACCGTCGAACAAATCTTCGACGAACGTTATCCCCTCGACAAATGGGAGGATTCAAACTACTCGATACTCGACAAATTCTCAATGCGCGGCCGCAAAGGCTTCGTCACCGGAGCCGCAGGCGGTCTAGGACGCAACGCGGCGGCCGCGCTCGCCCAAGCCGGAGCAGACGTCGCACTAGTCGACCTGCCCAGCCAAGAAGACAAGCTCACCGAACTGGCGAAAGACATGAGCGAACGTTTCGGCACCAACGTCATCGCGCTCACCTGCGACGTCACCAACGTCGAACAAGTAGCCGAACTCAAAACACAATTGGTGGAACAGCTGGGCACCGTCGACTTCGCGTTCCTCAACGCCGGAGTCAACGTACCGGGCGACGATCAAGACGCCACCGAAGAAGTATGGACGCGCACCATCAACATCAACCTCAACGGCACCTACCGTACCGGCCGCATCGCGCATGAAATCATGCGCGAACACGGTCATGGCGGCTCACTGATCTTCACAGCCTCCCTGTCCGGACACAACGCGAACTACATGATGGGAAGTCCGACGCCGGTGAACGCGTATGGCGCCACCAAAGCGGCCATCATGGAACACTCACGTTACCTTGCTGCCGCGCTCGCCAAGGATGGTATCCGTTCCAACACCATCTCCCCCGGATACGTGTGGTCTGGAATTTTCAATGGCCGTATCGACATGCCTGGCCACGACGCCATGCTCGAGGTCGTGCCGATGCATCGTTTCGGCACGAATGACGAGATTGCCAGCACGGTGCTCTTCCTCGCCAGCGACGCGTCCTCGTACGTTACTGGCACTGACATTCGCGTAGACGGCGGCTACAGCGTCTTCTAATCACCGTACCCCATCTGATAAATGGCCGGTCGCAGCTAATGTGCTTCGACCGGCCATTTATCTGGTGATGGTTTCTAGAACATACCGCTACACATGCTTGCGGCGTATCAACGTACCGGCAGTGGTTCCGGCTCCTGCAAGGAGAAGCATGACCGCGATAATGGGAACGATGTCGGAGCCCGTGCGAGGCAAGTCCGCAGTCGGTTTTCCATCGGCCTTGCTGGCATTCTTGTCTTTCGAGGGCTGCTTGTCATTCGGCTTGGCCTCGCCACCGCCCGGCTGGTCATCAGGCTTCGTTTCCCGAAGCTTCAGACCGTCCAATGCCGTGTTAAGGAGCGTGGCGGCATTGGAGACAAGACCGTTCTGTTCGCTGCTGAACGTGGTGTTGTTCCACAGCGAGAGGGCCTGCTCGTACGCTTCCGTGAGAGATGCGACCGTATCGTCCGTGTATTTGCCGAATTCGGCAAGCTTGGCCTGTGCCGCCGCGATCGGAGCTTCGAGCGCGCTCTTGTCGAGTTCGGTCGGATCATCATACATGGCCTGATATCCTGGGATGGTCAGTTTGGCGAGCTGATCGTACATCTTGGAGCAGAGGCGAGCGTTGAAGTTCATGACACTGAACCCTGCGCGGGACAAGTTCATCTGTCGGATTTCCAGATTGTCTGGATCGTAGGCGCCTTCGGCGAACGTCATGTCGGCCGATTCGCTGTCGGACGCGCCCTTGCCTGTTCCGCTGGTGTCGAGCGCGCTGCCCGTGGAGTAGTCGAACGGGGTGCCATCCTTGCCGCTCCATGCGTTGATGATGAGGCTCGACGTGCGGAACGGGTCAGATCCAACTCCTGCGTAGTTGTAGACCGCAATGTCCTTGCCGGAGGAAACGGTGTCGCCGTTCTCATCGACGAAGTAGATCGGGTTGCCGTCGACGTCGAGCGGATACCCGTCGGGACCCCATACGTTGTCGGTGATCACTGCGAGACCGTCACGGTCGGTATAGCTGCCCATGCGGGATTCGCGATGCCATGCGTTGCCGGTCGTGGCCGTCGGATGCAGGAACAGTTCGGCTCCGGACGCGGCATAATAACGACCGAGTTCCGGATAGAAGTGGCCGTCTCAACAAATGTCGATACCGGCCTTGAGTGGCTTGCCGTCCGAGCCGGTCCACTCGGGCATCTCGAACATGACCGGCGTGCTGCCAGGCAACGACCATGCGGTTTCCTCGGATCCGGCGCGATGCATCTTCTGGTAGGAGTCGGTGTGCCCGTCAGGGAACGCTATGGCGGCAGAATTGTAGACCTTCCGCACGCCGTCGCTGTCGGTGATGAGACTCTCGGTGATTTCAGCTTGGGAGGCCGCCATCTTGTATGCTGCGGAGTCTAGGTCGCTTGAGGAAACGTAGCCGGTGAGTGCCGCGACGAAGGCCATGGTGGCGCACAATGCGACGCTGACTACCGCCGCAACCGCCATGTTGAGCTGTCGTTTGAACCATATGGATTTCGCGGTGACGTTCGCTGCCGCGTCTTTGTTCTCCGTTGTCGTACGGTGCGACGTGGATGTCCCTCTCTTCAACGCGCCATGCTTCCCCGAAATTTCCCCGTTCTGGAAAACATCATAGGAGATAAACGGAATTGTATGACCGTTCGTTTTCCACTTGGCTTCTGAATTCCGAAGAGTAGCTAAGAGTACTCATGCCCGATTCTGCGAGCGCGATCATTTGACGTTTCCTTTGTTGTTGAACACCGTTTTACTCATATCTCGCTTATGTATGGCAGATTTGCGAACTTGTCCGGAGATATCTTGCTTATATACGGCAGGTCAGTCCGTCAAAGCAGTAGGTAGGGGGGGGCATGAAAAACCTCATTTTCGCGAAACCGACTGCCATATATAAGCGAGATGCCTCATGTCACATCCCGAAATCTGCCATACATAGGCGAGATACAGCCTGCTTTGCTCAGCACAAGGCCGACAGATCCAGAAAATGCGCACGATGACACGTTTCAAACCATACTTCGCGCAGGATCTTTTTCCGATTTGTTCCCTTGACAGGTCTGACGCCTACTGTTTGGAGTTCGCGGCGGCGCGCAACGAGTCAACGAACTGTGCACACGCAAAGGCGGGTATGATGACGTTTATTCTCGCTTGGTATCGGCACTTGAAATCCGAAGAACAGTAAGGAGATAATCATGTCCGACATCAATCCGTCAGTAGCCTCGGCAGCACAGAACCCTCCTGCATCCGCACGACTCGAAGCGGGGCTAACGGCCCCGGACTTTACACTTCCCAGCGACAACGGCGGTAGTGTCACGCTCTCCGCATTGCGCGGCCAAAATATCATCCTATACTTCTACCCTGCCGCGATGACTCCCGGCTGCACCACCGAGGCCTGCGACTTCCGCGACAACCTCGCACGCCTAAGCTCCCGCGGATTCACAGTGCTCGGCGTTTCGAAGGATCCGCTGGACAAGCTTATCCGATTCCGCGAGCGCGACCATTTGACGTTCCCCCTGTTGTCGGATGCTGATTTGACCGTGCATCGTTTGTATGGTGCGTACGGTGAGAAGAAATTGTATGGCAAGGTTTACGAGGGTGTGATTCGTTCGACTTTTGTGATTGACGGTGATGGAGTGATTCGTGTTGCCCGATACAACGTGCGCGCGAAAGGTCATGTTGATTCTCTGCTGCGTGCGCTTGATAAGCTTGATGGTTCCATTTTCTAATCTGGAATGCGATGCCGCTTTGTTTATAGATCAGCTTTTTCATGCGAATGACGCAAGCAGCGTCAGTAGCGGGTAGATGTCGAATTCCTGATAGTGGTCGTGCAGTGTGCCGATATCTTCGAACATGGGCTCTTCGGCGAGCCTTTCGAAGGTCTCGTAACTGCGCGAGGCACGGCCTCGTATGAGAAGAGAAAAAAGCGCGATGAGACTCAGACTTCCAACAATAAATCATCGTCTTCCGACATGTCAGCCCACGGCTCGCATGTGCGGTTTGCTTGATCGTGTTGGCGGTGCGTTGGTTGATGAGCGTGAACGTTTGGAGTTGAAGGCGATTGAAATGCTGAAGGAGCCGAAACGTCTTGTGCAGCCGGAGCCAGCGGATCATGCTTGGTGGGATGATGGTTCCGGCGTATACAGCATCGGCTGAGGGAGCCGGTAGGCTGGGTGTGTAAATCCAGCAGAGAGGAACGTGCCATGGTGACGCGTCGTAATGATGAGCGGACGGTTGCGGGAAGGCATCGCATGATGAGGCGTGCCGACCGTGAGGTAACCGAACCACAGCAGATCGATGCGATTATCGCAACGTGCAAGATCGTGAGTCTTGCATACACCGATGCGGAAGGCATCACCATCGTGCCGTTGAATTTCGGATACGTGTTCGATGCGGAATCCAATCATCTCACCTTGTATTTCCATGGTTCTGCGACCGGACGTAAGATGGACGCGGTCAAGGCCGCAAACAACGCGCTTCCCATGGCGTTCGAGATGGCGACCGACTGCGAGGTGGTCGAAGGACGTACGTTGTGCAATTGGGGCGAGGCGTTCAAGTCGATCGTCGGCAATGGCACCGCATCCATCATCGACGATCTTGACGAGGCACGCCAGGGGCTCGCACTGCTGATGAAGCAGCAGGCCGGCATGGAACATGCGGAATTCACCGACCAGCAGGTACGCGCCGTCACCGTATGGAAGGTGGAAGCGGACTATCTCACCGCCAAAGTACGCGAAAAGCCCCAGCCGCATACGCACTGACCTCATACCGCACCTTGACGCAATGATGCGCTGCTTCCAAGCCCGAGGATGGGAATTGGGAACAGCGCATCAGATGTAAAACGCTAGACCGAAGTCCGGCTGCGGCCAAGTTGCAAGTCAGGCCGTAACCCGGTCGAGATAAGGTTTCAAATCAAGCCTTCCGGCGGGAACGCCGCGCGTAGCTTCCTCCAAAAATCGCGGAGGACACCATCACGACGGTCGCCACGATGGCGGGCGTCACGTTTGAACCGGTTTTGGCGAGCTTGACCGCATCGCCGCCGTTCGCGGACGATTTCACCGGATGCTTCCGCTGGCCGTTCGCATCATTCGCACCCGGAGCCTTCTGCGAATCATCTGGTGTCGATTCATGGCCCGGCGTTTCAGGCTGACCTTCCTCATCCGTCAGTCGGGCATCAACCGTGGTTCCCTTACCATTCAGGCAGCTTTTCAGCTCGCTTTCCTTATACCAGGTCGAACCATCCGCAATTGGCGTGCAGGAATCGTTGAATCCGATTTCCTTCTCGTTGTACAGCATTCTGACCAACGGCTGATACGGCTG
>ERZ773107.949-NODE-949-length-28898-cov-12.386506_pt1 | contig 28898 bp, 30 predicted proteins | sample MGYA00580571_ERZ773107 | MGnify/ENA primary metagenome ERZ773107 (study PRJEB29015, sample SAMEA2737843) | human gut metagenome | biome: human gut; feature: human-associated habitat; material: faeces | place: China | collected 2012 ... | reverse complement strand
AAACAGCAGTCTGTAGGGGCCGGGCATGCCCGGCCCGACACTTACCGCCATATCCCTTTTATGGCTCATTCCGTAGGGAGGGGTCTTGACCCCTCCGCAGCCTCCCGGCCGACTGCCGCCAACGTGCCGCCTCACACCAACCACCCGTTCACCCCCTCCCAAAGGAGCCACTTCACCATGAAACTGACAAAATGCGAAAACGGTCACTTCTACGACAGTGACAAATACCCGGAATGCCCCTACTGCAACACCGACCTGCTCAGGGATCGTTCCATCGTCCGCACGGGCGAAGCTGAGCAGCCCGCTGCGGTGGAGACAGCGGCCCCGGCAGGGCCGGTTACGGGTTGGCTTGTTGTGCTGGACGGCCCGGCGAAGGGGCGCGATCTGCGTCTGGGTGTGGGCCGCAGCTTCCTGGGACTGGACGCCGACGGCACGCCTGTGACCCTGAGCGCCGACGCCCCGCTGAGCACCCGCCGGGCGGTGCTGGTCTACGATGAGGAAAAGTCTGCCTTCACCCTGCTGCCCGGCTCGTCGCAGGAGCTGTGCTATCTGGGCGGGGACGCCGTGCTCACGCCCCAGCCGCTCACCGGCGGCGAGACGCTGCGCATGGGCGGTGCAGCGATGAAATTTGTGCCGTTCTGCGGCGCGGAGTTCCACTGGTAAGGGGGTGCGCCATGACGAGCGAGATCGTAATTTTGATCACCGAGCTGCGCAATAAGCAGCGCATCACGCTGCCCGCGGGCAGCTACCGCTTTGGGCGCAGCGCCCAGTGCGAGTACGTGCTGCGCCGCAACAACGTCGGCGACCACCAGTTCACCGTCAGCTTTGCGGACGGTCAGTGGGGCGTCACCGACGGCGGCAGCGACTACCGCACCTGGTACAACAACCGCTATCTTGAGCCCGGCGAGACGAGTATTTTGCAGAGCGGCGACGTCATTGGCCTGAACACCGACGGCGACGCGGACACGCAGGAGATCACCTTCCGCGTCGAGGAGATCACCAGCGTGCAGGGCGACGGCATGGCCCCGAAAAAGGAGCAGACCACCGACGCCGTCCTGCGCGAGACAGACATCCGCCGCAAGCGCCGCGTACTCATCGGGCGCGGCGACGACTGCGACATCAAGCTCGTCAATGACCGCGTCTCCCGCCATCACTGCGAGATTTTGTACAAGGACGGCCACTACGAGCTGCATGACCTCGGCTCGACGAACGGCACCTATGTGGACGGCGTCCGCGTGACCCGCACGGTGCTGCGCAACGGCGCGGTCATCAACGTGCCTGCGCAGGTTTTTGCCTTCACGGGCGGGATGCTCCACTATCATGCCCACCAGAGCGGCATAAGCATACAGCTTGTAAATATATACAAAACGGTTAAAAATGCCAACACCGGCAAGCCGCTGAACATCGTGGACGGCACAAGCCTGCAGGTCGAGCCCAACAGCTTTGTCGTGCTGGTGGGCGGCTCCGGCACGGGCAAATCGAGCCTGCTGACCTGCATCACGGGCACGGCCGCCTGCACGGCGGGCAGCGTGAAGTTTGACGGGCTGGACACCCGCTCCAACCGCAACGCCTTTGAGGCCGCGCTCGGTTACGTGCCGCAGAAGGACATCATGCACGACAACCTGACCGTGGAGCAAAGCCTGACCTACACGGCCAAGCTGCGCATTGCCCACGATGCGACCCGCGCCGAGATCGCCGCCGCCGTGGCCCACGCCATTGAGGCTGTCGATCTGCAGGGGCGTGAAAAGACGTTCATCTCCAAGCTGTCCGGCGGTCAGAAAAAGCGTGTTTCCATCGCCATGGAGCTGCTGGCGAACCCGCGTTTGCTGATCCTGGACGAGCCGACGAGCGGCCTTTCGCCCGATTTGGACCGCAGCATGATGGAGCTGTGCCGCCGCCTGAGCCACCAGAACTGCACGGTGCTGATGGTCACCCACAACATGTCCAACATCAACCTCTGCGACAAAATCGCGTTTTTGGGCGTCGGCGGCGTGCTGTGCTACTACGGTGCGCCCGAAAAGCTGAACGAGTACTTTGACGTTGAGATGACGAGCGACATTTTTGAAAAGCTGCGCGACCCCGCGCAGATTGAGCACTACCGTGAAAAATACTTTACGACCCCCGAGTTCAACCGCCTGCTGGCGGTCTGCCCGGAGGCAGCGCAGGAGGCAGACAAGCGATGCAGCCAGTAAAATTTTTGAAATTCCTGCGCCAGTTCGTGGTTCTGGTTGAACGCAATTTACAGCTGATCTGGAACGATAAGCTGCTGCTGGCCAGCCTGACGCTGCAGTCGCCGTTCATGGTGCTGGTCGTCAAGCTGACGGCGGACCCGAACTGCTTTACCTCGAACCTTGTCAACATCGGCAGCCGGACGGCGCTCTTTATTTTAGCCGCTATGGCGACGTTTATGGGCACGCTGAACTCCTACCGCGAGATCTGCAGGGAGCGCGAGATCATCCTGCGCGAGGCATCGGTCGGCGTCAGCCTGCCCGCAGTCGTGCTGAGCAAGGCGGCGGTGCTGCTGCTGGTCGAGGTTTTGCAGGCGGCTATCCTGGCCTTCGGCTTTGTTTCCATCGTGCATGTGCCGCAGAACCACCTGCTGCTGGAAACGGATATGGAAATCTTTATCACGGTTTTGCTGACGATGTTTTCGTCCAGCTGCATCGGCCTGCTGATCTCGGCGCTGTTCACCAGCGGCGAGAGCGCGATACTGGCCGTGCTGGTGCTTATGATCGGGCAGGTCGTTTTCAGCAACATCATGTTCACCGTGACGGGCGCGGCGGCGACGATCTCCAACATCATCGTCTGCCGCTGGGGTATGGGCGCGCTGGGCGCATCCACCGACCTGAACAGCCGTATGGCCTGGCTGCAGGCAGGTCTGGACGGCCCGATGTATGACGCCACGGTGGAAAACCTGACCCACTCCTGGCAGATGCTGGGGCTGATCTCGGTGGTCTGCCTTGTCGCGGCCTGGCTGGTGCTGCAGATCGCATTTGATAAGAAGAAGGCGTGAGGGGCAGAGGGCAGGGGCCGCATATATGCGGCCCGCGGCCTTCCTGCAAGCGCCCGTTAGCCTTGCACGGCAGGGCCGGGTATGCCCGGCCCCTGCATACATACAACAAAGCCGCCCGGGTTTTCCACAAACCCGGGCGGCTTTGTTGATAAAATATTATGCGGTGTTGCCTATGCCTTCTTGATTTTCTCCTTCGCGTTGGCGGCGGTCTCTCTGGCGGCGTCCTTCGCGGCAGCAGCCAGCTCCCGCAGGCGGAGCATGGCGGCGCGTGTCGCGGCCAGCGTGTCCGCGTAGTTCAGGCTCTTCATGTCAGGGAAGGCGCGCAGCAGACGGCGGGTACCAAGGTGGTCGTGCTCGGCGGAGGTCAGCTTCTCGCGCAGGGCAGCCGCACGGATCGTCAGCTCGGCGCGCAGCACGTCGGCGTTCTCGCGGCCCTCCAGCTTGGCCAGGGCCAGCTGCAGCTTCTGCTCGTCCAGAATCGTGTCGGCGGTCATGGCGCCGGTGCCCAGCACGGTGGTCAGCTTGTCGCTGGTCACGCGCAGCTTGGCGCGCAGCTCGTCAATTTCGCGCAGGTACTTGTTCAGGCCAATGGCCGCAGCGGTGGAGGCCGCAACGTCCACAACAAACAAAACCAACAGCACAACGTCCACGATCAGCATGATGTTGAACGGCATCGGGCTGGAGCCGCGGGCTAAGAGCGGGTGGACGACCTTGATCATCAGCACGCTGCCCAGACCCCACAGCAGCGAGAACTGCGGGCAGATGTACCCGCCGAGGTTGAACTTCATGTTGGAGTAGTCCCACCAGCGGATGTGGTAGATTTTGAACAGTGCCCAGCCGCCGACCAGCTCGATGGCGGTGGTCAGGATCATACCGATGAAAAAGATGGCAACCGCGCTCATGCTGCCGCTGTCCGGCATCGGGATCAGGCTGACGCTGTAGATCAGCCCCACCATGCCAAAGCCGTAGATCGGGCAGATCGGCCCGCAGAGGAACCCGCGGTTGACGAGCTTGTGCGTCTTGATGGCGGCATAGACGACCTCGACGCCCCAGCCGATGAAGCCATACAGGAAGAACCAATACAGCGTTTTAACGGCAAATTCAATCGGCGTCATCTTCGGCCTCCTGCTGTTTGGCCAGCGCCTTCGGCTCCACCCAGGTCACGGTGCTGTCGGGCCCCTTGCGGGCGATCAGCGCCTTGATGGGGATGCCCTGCTCGCTGAACATGCCCTCGTGCTCGGTGCGCAGGTTCCAGTCCGGCTCGTTTTTGTGCAGGTCGAAGGTCTGCCAGGTGATCTCAAACCCGGCGGCGGGGAAGTAGGAAAGGCTGTCGCGGAACAGGTCGTCGTCGTCGGTCTTGAACCAGATCTCCGCACCCTCGTCCATCAGTTGGCGGTACTGCAAAAGCTGGCGCGGGTGGGTCAGGCGGTGCTTGTTGCTGCCCGCATTTTTGCTCCACGGGTTGCAGAAATTGATGTAGATGCGCGAAACACGGTCCTCCGGTGTGAAGGCATTGCCGAGGCGCTCAATGTCAAGGCTGGCAATTTTCACGTTGTCGGCGGGGATCCCGCGCGCGGCGTAGGCGGCCTCGACCTTGCGCTTGGCCAAAATCAGCACCTTGTCGGTGATGTCGATGCCTAAATAGTTGATGTCCGGATGGGCCGGGGCAATCTGGGCCAGAAAGCCGCCCTTGCCGCAGCCAAGCTCAAGATGCCACGGCTGGTCGGGCCGGGCGTAAAGCTCATGCCAGTGGCCGCCGTGGGTCAGCGGCTCATGGACATGGAAATCGCAGGCCAGCAGCTCCGGCCGTGCGTAGGGTTTAAAACGCATGCGCATAATGAGGTCTCCTTGTGTGGTTGTAGAGTAAGGGCAATACCGCATAATTCTAAGTGCCGATACGGCGAGCGAGGTGCGGCAGATGCTAAGCCAAAAGCGCAGATAATACTTTGTGTATTATCGAGCATTTTGGCAACGCAGATGCCGTGCCGCACACCGAGCCGCAGCGAGGCGCTTCGGAGCGCAACCGCCGCTTGCGGCGGCTCTTGGCGCGGAGATCCGCCGGAGCGGCGCTTAAGCCGTCAGGCGGGAATTGTGCGGTGTTGCCTAAGGGCTTCTCCCTTGGGGGAGAAGCTGTCCGCGAAGCGGACTGATGAGGGGAGAGTCTGCCGTACTGCCCGCTGCCGGGCAGTCTCGAAAGCTCTGCCCTCATCCGGCCTCGGTCGGGGCCTCGGCCACCTTCTCCCGAAGGAGAAGGCTTTTCAGCAAAAACGCCTTGACTTGTTCAAAACTGCCTTCCGCCAAACTCCCCTGACAGAAGCCGGGCTTGCCGCCGCCGCGGCCCTGATAGGCGGCGTTCAGCGCCTTGCAGGTTTCCCGCACATCGCCGCCGGGGGCGGCGGCCAGCGCGTAGGCAAGGCCCTGCCCGCCCGGGCCCAGCGTGCAGCAGGGGGCATTTGTTTTGGCGGTGATTGCCATCGCCACGCGGCGCAGGCCGTCGCCGTCGGCACCGTCCACCCATAAGACGGCGGGGGTGCCGGGCACAGCAGCCTCCGCGCAGGCAGCAGCCAGCGTGTTTTGCAGCGCGGCCAGCCGGGCCTTTAAGGCAGCCTCGCCGTTTTGCAGCCGTTCCAGAGCGGGCGTCAGCGAGCCGACAGGGCTGGACAGCAGCCGCCCGGCGGCCTCGGTGTCGGCCCAGATGCCCGCTACCGCGTCGTAAGCGCGCTGCCCGCAGGCCACGGCCAGCCGCATCCCGCTCTTGTAGTGGGCAAAGGAGATGATTTTGATCAGCCCGACCTCGCCGGTGCGGGTCAGGTGGGTGCCGCAGCAGGCGCAGCAGTCGCCGCCGGCCTCGACCAGCCGCACGTCGCCGGTCAGCTCCTTTTTGCTGCGGTAGTCGGTGCGGGCCAGCGTCTCCGGGTCAGGCACCCAGCAGTGTACGGGTGTGTCCGCGCGCACGGCGGCGTTGGCCTCGGCCTCGGCCTGTGCCAGCTGTTCCTGCGTCAGCGGGATGCTTGTGTCCATCCGCACATACGGGCTGCCGATGTGGAACCCCACGTTCTCGGCCCCGAACAGCCGGTGCAGCGCGCCGCTCAGGATATGCTCGCCGGTGTGCTGCTGCATAGCGTCCAGCCGCGCGGGCCAGTCAAGGCAGCCGTCCACGGTCTCGCCCGCGGTCAGCGGTGCGTCCGTCGTGTGGGTGATGGTCTCGCCGTCGGTATGCACGGCCAGCACCCGTGCGCCGCCAAGCCGCCCGGTGTCACAGGGCTGGCCGCCGCCCTCGGGGAAGAAGGCCGTGCGGTCCAGCACCACCGCAAAGCCGCCGGGCACGGGGGTGCAGCTTACGACCTGCGCGGTGAAATTTTGCACATAGGAATCTACTTCGTATAATTTTTCTGTCACAGAAAGAAACGCTCCCTTAAATTTTTGCGATTTTTCTTATTATAACATAAAACAGGTGTAGAAAAAAACCATCTTATCCTATATAATAAAGGATAGACTGAATTTTTACAACCATTTGCGAGGGAAAACTGCTTCATGCAAAAAATCAAATCTGCGGCGCTGGCTCTGCCCGCGCTGCTGCTGGCAGGCTGTGCTGCGGCGCTGCCCGCCGAGAACACCGCTACGATTGAAACCGCCGCCGCTGCCGCGCCCCAGACGCTGAAAGTTTACACTTCAGCCTCGCTGGCCCCGGCGGCACAGGCCTACGCGGAGGCGCAGGGCGTTGCGCTGACGCTGACCGACGAAGCCGCGTCGGCAGACCTGCTGCTGACCGACCACGCGCCGGGCGGCAGTCTGCTGGATGTGACGAGCGACACCCTGCTGGCCGCCGCTGCCGCCCGCGCCGGTATTACCGAGAACGCCAATGCCCTGCCGCTGGGCCGCAGCCTGTACGGCTACTGGGCGCGCGCCGATGTGCTGAACGCCCTGCTGGGCGACGGCGCTGCGGCGGCCCTGCAGACCGCAAACTGGGAGGAGTGGAGCGACTTTGTCGAGACGCTCTCCGCCTGGATGGCCGAGCCGAAGGCCGCCACGGTGACCCTGAGCGGCGCGGACTACACCCTGCCCGACGCACGCCCCGGCAGCCTTACGGCCACCGGTGTCTTTGCCGCGCCGCTGGACCGCGCGTCCGGCTACACGGCGGCGCTGCTGGCCGCCGACGGCACCTACACGGCGGACGCGCTGACCGGCCCGCTGAACGGCGTCTACAGCGCCGTGACGCTGGAATGGGATCACATGGCCGCCGACGGCGGAGAGGGGATCTTCCGCCGCGCCAAGCTGACCGACCTGCTGGCCGAGTACGGCGCAGACACCTGCAACGGACTGGTGCTGGTACCGTTCAAGTGCCAGCTGGACGACAGCGACCTGACCGCCGAGGACTACAACGCCGAGGGGCTGCTGAACTACCCCGTTCTGGCCGATGTGGGCAGCATTGCCATCAATGCCGGGACGAGCGCCGACGGCCTGAAGGCCGCCAAGAGCGCCGCGCTGTGGCTCTACTCCAACGGCGCGGGAGAGGATGCCCTGACCGAGACACTGGGCGTCGTCACGCCATGGAACACGGCTGCCGGCACGACGGCGGTCACGGCCATGCAGGTGCAGCAGGTCGGCACGGGCATCCTGCCCGGCGTGGCGCTGGACACTGCAGCCGCCGATGCCCTGACTGCCAACGAACTGACCCTGCAGGACAGCGAAAAGCACACCAAGGCCGAGCGCACCGCCTTTGTGGATGGTGCATTGGCCGCGCTGGGGGCGGCGGAGTAAGGCAAGGAAAGCCGCAATTTCCGGGGACTTGTAGGGCGGCCTGCCCACAGGCCGCCGCGGCGGGGTGAGGGCACCCCGCCCTACGCACAGCCCGCAAAGGGGCGGTAAGGCACGGTTGAACCTGAAAACGTACATATACAGAGAAGAGGAAAAACACTATGGAATTCAAACGCTGCAGCGGCATTCTGATGCCGATCTCGAGTCTGCCCGGCGGGTATGGCATCGGCAGCATGGGCAAGCCGGCCCATGACTTTGTGGACTTTCTGGCCAAGGCCGGGCAGACCATCTGGCAGATTTTGCCCGTCGGCCCCACCGGCTACGCCGACAGCCCGTACCAGAGCTGCTCCGCCTTCGCGGGCAACCCCTACTTTATTGATCTGGACCTGCTGGCCGCCGACGGCCTGCTGACCAAAAAGGACTACACTGCTATCAACTGGGGCGGCGACGCGGCTCATGTGGACTACGGCACCCTCTACGAAAAGCGCTTCGCTGTGCTGCGCAAAGCCTACGCGAACTTCCTGAAAAAGCGCCCCGTGCCCGGCTACGAGACGCCCTACCCCGACGACTGGTACCGCTTCCGGTTTTTGAGCAGCGACTGGCTGCCCGACTACTGCCTGTATATGGCCATCAAGGAGGCCAACGGCATGGTGGACTGGCAGAAGTGGCCCCGCGCCCTGCGCGTGCGTGAGCCGGAGGCGCTGGCTGAATTCAAGGCCGAACACGCCGGGGAAATCGAGTTCTGGGCGTTCCTGCAATATGAGTTTGACCGCCAGTGGCGCGCCCTGCACGCCTACGCCAAGGAGAAGGGCGTCGCCATCATGGGCGATATTCCCATTTATGTCGCCGCCGACTCCGCCGACGCCTGGGCAGGCCGTGAGCTGTTTGAGACCGACGCCGAGGGCAAGCCCCGCCGCGTTGCAGGCTGCCCGCCGGACTACTTTGCCGCAGACGGCCAGCTGTGGGGCAACCCGCTCTACGACTGGGACTACCACCGCCGCACCGGCTATGCGTGGTGGATCCTGCGCATCCGCCACGCGCTGTCCATCTATGACATCCTGCGCATCGACCACTTCCGCGGCTTTGACACCTACTGGGCCATCCCGGCAGGGGAGACGACGGCCCGCAACGGGCGCTGGGAGCAGGGCCCGCGCATGGAGCTGTTCCGCGCACTGCACAACGCCCTGGGCAGCCTGCCCATCGTGGCCGAGGATCTGGGCGAGATGTTCGACTCGGTCCGCGAGCTGCTGGCGGAGAGCGGATTCCCCGGCATGAAGGTGCTGCAGTTCGCCTTCACCGGTGAGGACAGCGTTGACCTGCCCCACAACTACCCGCGCAACTGCGTGGCCTACCCCGGCACCCACGACAACAACACCCTGACCGGCTGGTTTGCCGAGGAGCTGACCGCCGCCCAGCGCAAGCAGGTCGTGGACTACTTTGCCCTGACGAAGCAGGAGGGCACCGTGCGCGGTATGCTGCGCGGCGTGCTGGCCAGCACCGCGGCGCTGGCGATCATCCCGATGGCCGACTGGCTGGAGGAGCCCGCCGCCGCCCGCATGAACACCCCGGGCCAGGCACAGGGCAACTGGCAGTGGCGTGCCGATGCCAAAAAGCTGACCCCTGCGCTGGCCGCTGAAATCCGCGTCCTGACGGAGCGCTACTTCCGCGCAGCAAAGTAATTTGTGAAGTTCGCACGGTATTCCATCGGTTTGACGAAGAAAGTTTGTACAGTGGGAATCTTGGAAAATCTTTTTCACTGTGGTAAAATAAAACTGTATTATGCAAAAGCCGAGATGTGCGAGGCCGGGGAATCCGGCGGTTAGGAAGCAACATGAAACAGGACTACACCCTTGACGAGCTGCAGACAGAGATGACAGCTCTGGCGCAGCTGTTTGACAGCGTGACCCTCGCAGACCCCCGCATGGGCCTGCTGGACCCGGCTACTTTGCAGCCGCTGAATAAGGTGGCTGCGATGCCCGCGCTGGACGCCGCAGGCCGCGGGTTGAAGATCGAAAAGGCCGCGGACGGTCTGCGCACCGTCATTGCCCAGGGCATTACGGTGGCGGACACGCCCTGCGTGCTGCTGCTGGGGATGCCGCTGCCCCGCAACCTGCAGGCCGACGGCGCGGAGGATGCCTTCACCCGCGCACTGAGCCAGATGCAGGATGACCTGCGCCGCGACTATGTGACCGGCGTTTACAATTCCGTCTACCTGAATGAGGCATTCCGCCCCCGCGCCGAGCGCGCTGCGCTGGACGGCAAGCCGGTGGGTGTGGTGATGGTCCGCGTGAATGAGTACTGGCAGCTGCGCGAGCAGGAGAGCGACTCTGCCGCGAACTGCTGCCTGAACATGGCGTCCGGCATTTTGCAGCTGGTCGTCGGCCCCGACCACGACAAGGCTGTGCTGGCCCGCCTGAATGACGGCTTCTTTGCCATCGTCACCGTCGGCACGCCCGCCGCCCGGATGGCCCGGGCCGTGCACGAGGCGATGAATGCCTCCCGCCGGGAGTTCAACATCTCGCTGTCCCGCCGCGGCAGCTTTACCGTGGCCATCGCCTCCGCCGAGTGGGGCGAGACGGCCTCCTGGGATATGACGCTCTCTCTGGCACAGCAGCGCCTGTAAACCGAATAAAACATCCCCCTTGTGTACATACTGGCATTGACCGCCAAACGTACACAAGGGGGATTTTGTTATGCAGAGCGATAATGAAAAAATGCTGCAGGAGATCGTGCAGAACACCGAGATGGGCAAGAACACGCTGGATGAGCTGATGAGCCTGACCCATGATCAGAAGCTCAGGGACGAGATGCTGCGCCAGAAGCGGGAGTACCGCCGCATCAATCAGGCTGCGCACACTGCGCTGGACGCCATCGGGGCCGAGGCCCACGGCCAGAGCGCCGCCGCCCGTATGAGCGTGAGCATGGGTATCCGCACCCGGACGATGATGGACAAATCGACCCGCAATCTGGCTACGATGCTGGCCGAAGGCAGCGGCCAGGGCGTGCTGGACTGCAAGCGCGCCGAGCGCGACTACCCCGAGGCCAGCCCCGGCGCCTTCAAGCTCTGCCATGAGCTGGGCGCGTTCCAGAGCGATGCCGAGGAGACCTGGAGGGGGTTTGTGTAAAAAAGGGAAAGCCTTCCCCCTTGGGGGAAGGTGGCCGTAGGCCGGATGAGGGGCGGCCTTCCCGCTGCAGCCCGTTCACGGGCAATCGCAGAAAAGCCGCCCCTCATCCGTCATCTTCGGTGACAGCTTCCCCCAAGGGGGAAGCCTTTTTGTACTTACAGCTTCAAATCCCCTTCTTTGATCCACCCCTTCTTCCGCAGAACCTCGCAGAAGATCGTGCTCAGCACGGCGGGCAGGACAAAGCAGATCAGCACCAGACCGATCCAGTCAAAGGCCGTCACGGCCTTGCCGCTCTCGATCCAGCCGGTGTAAACGCCGATCTGGCCGACCAGACCGCAGGTGCCCATGCCGGAGGAAACGGCAGGACCGTTCATCTCCAGATGAAACAGGCAGGTGGCAATGGGGCCTGTGATGGCCGCGGCCAGCGTCGGGGGAATCCAGGTGCGGGGGTTGCGCAGGATGTTGGGCATCTGCAGCATGCTGGTGCCCAGACCCTGGCTGACGAGACCGCCGACGCCGTTCTCCTTATAGCTCATGACCGCAAAGCCCACCATCTGGGCGCAGCAGCCTGCCACGGCAGCGCCGCCCGCCAGACCGGTCAGACCCAGCGCTGCGCAGATGGCCGCACTGGAAATGGGCAGCGTCAGTGCCATGCCCACCAGCACGGAAACCACAACGCCCATCAGCAGCGGCTGCAGCTCGGTGGCCCACATAATCAGGCTGCCCACCGCGGACGCCACCGCGCCAATGGACGGTGCAAACAGGGCGCTCAGGCCGACGCCGACCAGAATGGTGACGGCGGGGGTGACAAGAATGTCGATCTTGGTTTCCTTGCTGACCAGCTTGCCGGTCTCGGCGGCGATAATGGCAATCAGGTAAACGGCCAGAGGTCCGCCCGCGCCGCCCAGCTCATTGGCGGCACCGCCCACGGCAATCAGGCTGAACAGCACCAACTGCGGTGCGTGCAGCGCGTAGCCAATCGAGGCAGCCATTGCAGGGCCGGCCACCGCGGCAGCGTACCCGCCCGCCGTGACCAGAAACGCAAGGCCGAGCTGCTGGCCCAGCGTCTTGATGATGGTGCCAATCAGCAGGCTGGCAAACAACCCCTGCGCCATCGCGCCCATAGCGTCGATGCCGTAGCGGTGCGCAGAGATGACGACATCCTTGCGCCGGAAAAATGATTGAACAGCTTCCATCGTATAACGATTCCTCTTTTCCTATAGAATACCAAAATTTTAACATTTTGTGCCCGGGAATACAACCCGATTGATTGAAAAAGTGAACAAAATGCGCTACAATTATAAAAACACCGCATAATTCTAAGCGCCGCAGCGGTGCTTAAGCCGTCAGGCGGGAATTGTGCGGTGTTGCCTAAAAAACCAAGAGGGGAGAGAGGCCCAATGGTCGAAACCTTTACTGCCCATATTACACCCTTCGGGCTGGACCGCACAACCTTTGTCTATCTGCCCGATGACTGGCAGACCTCCGGCAGACGGTACCCGGTCATCTATATGTTTGATGGGCACAATCTGTTCTTTGATTCCACCGCCACCTTCGGCACCTGCTGGGGCATGAAGGAGTACATGGACGCCCACGGCGATGCCATCATCGTTGCGCCCGAGTGCAACCACGAGGGAAACGCCCGGTTGGAGGAGTACAGCCCCTATGACTTCACGTGGCAGGAAAACGCCATCCACGGCCGCGGCAAGACCTATATGGACTGGATGGTGAACGAGCTCAAGCCGCTGGCTGACGCGAAATACCCGACCCTGCCCGACCGGGAGCATACCGCCATCGGCGGGTCCAGCATGGGCGGCCTGATGAGCCTGTACGGCGTGGCGGCGTACAACGATGTGTTCAGCCGTGCGGCCTGCCTGTCGCCGTCGGTGCGGTTCAGCTTTACCGAGGTCAAGGCCGACCTGCGCAAGGCAAAAATCGCTCCCGGCACGCGGGTGTATATCAGCTGGGGCGAGCGCGAGGGCAAGGGCCGACACGCACTGGCACAGTACACCGCCAAGGCGCTGGAGACCGCCAATCTGCTGACCGAGCGCGGCGCGGTGGTCTACCCCTACTGCCAGCTGGACGGAAAGCACTGCGAGGCCGACTGGAACTGCCAGCTGGCGCGGTGCTTCAAGTTCCTGTTCGGGTGGAGGTAAGCCATGGCAGACAAAAAGAAAAAGCGCCCCGCGCCCGCACCCGCGCTGGAACTGCCGCCCCGCCGCACCCGCCTGCTGGCCGCGCTGTGCTATCTGAACGTGCTGATACTGATTCCCGCCTGCACTAAATGGCGGCATGATGAATTTGTGAAATTCCACCTGAATCAGGGCCTTGTGGTGCTGGCGCTGGCCACCGTCTGCGCCTGTGTGGGCTTTCTGCCCCACGGCAATGAGATGGGGCTGACATTGACGATGTTTGTGGACGTGCTGTCCCTTGTCGGACTGGTGCAGACCCTGCGCGGGCTGAAAACCCCGCTGCCGGTCATCTGGCGCATCAACCGTGCGTTTCATCCATTTGAGTAAAAGGAGATGCTTATTATGGCAAAGGCTGTTATCTTTTTTGCCCCCGGTCTGGAGGAGTGCGAGGGGCTGCTGTGCGTGGACATTCTGCGCCGCGCCGGCGTGGAGGTGACGATTGCCGCCGTCGGCGGGGAGAAAATCGTCAAAAGTGCCCGGCAGGTCAACGTTGTGGCGGACGCCCTTGCGGAGGAGCTGGACTACGCGGCGTTTGACGCCTGCATCCTGCCCGGCGGTATTCCCGGCGTGCCGAACCTGAAGGCGGATGCCACGGTGCGCAGCGTCTGCCGTGACTTTGCCGCGCAGGGCAAGCTGGTGGCAGCCATCTGCGCTGCGCCCACCGCCTTGGCAGAGTTCGGCGTGCTGAACGGCAAAAAGGCCACGGTCTATCCCGGTATGGACGCGGCCCTCACCGTGGCGGGGGCCAGCTACACCGGCCTACCGCTGACGATTGACGGCAACATTGTCACCGGCGAGGCGTTGGGCGCGGCGATTCCCTTTGCTCTTGCGCTGGCCCGCATCCTGGCTGGTGCCGAAGCCGCCAACAAGGTCAAGAGCGCGATTGTGTACCAGTAAGCCAATGCCGTAGGGGCGGGCATTGCCCGCCCGCGAGGGTGCCGGAAAGAGGGCGGCGGGAAGCAGCCCCCTCATCCGGCCCTGCGGGGCCGCCTTCTCCCGGAGGGTGAAGGCGCGGGGGCGCACGCCCTGCATTCCACCGATAAAAACGGCCCGCAACCGGCCATACAAAAAACACCCTGCCTTTGTCACAAGGCAGGGTGCTGTTTTTACAACTGAATTATCGCCCGCGCTGGAGTTCGATCCACGCTAAATCGCCGCGCTCCAGACCGTGGATGAGCACCTCGGCGGTGGCAATGTTGGTGGCCACCGGGATGGTGTGCATATCACACAGGCGCAGCAGCGTTACATCATTGGGCTCGCCGGGCTTGGCGCCGACAGGGTTGCGGAAGAAGAGCAGCATATCGACCTCGCCGCAGCCAATCATGGCGGAAATCTGCTCGGCACCGCCGCGGCCGCCCGGATACAGGCAGCGCACCGGCAGGCCGGTTGCGTCATGGACAATTTTGCCGGTCACGCCGGTGGCAACCAGATCGTGCTCGGACAAAATGCGCACGTAGGCCGTGCAGAATTGAGCCATCAATTCCTTGCGGGAATCGTGGGCAATCAAGGCAATCCGCATAACTGAAACTCTCCCCCAACAGGGCCGCCGCGCGGCCACAAAACAAGCATATATTTAATGATATACCATATGTACAAAAAAAGCAAGTGTCGCGGCCGCAAAAATCGTCAAAAAATGCGCTTGGCCGGGTATACATTGGCGTATTTGCCAAAGCGCGCCGCAAAATTTTGGTAAAACAGCGCGGCGCAGTTGTGCTATAATGAAGAAAACAGACAGACACTGTAGGTGAATCTGTCTAAAAGGAGGCTCAACCATGAAGAAATCTGCCCAGACCGTCATCCGTCCAGATGCCTATTACACCATCGCAGCAGCCAATGGCCGCGTGCTGGAAGTGGCCGATTTCAACACCGAGAACGGTGCGTCCGTCCGCCTGTGGAGCTACGAGGGCCAGCCGTGGCAGCAGTGGCAATTTGTGGAAGCAGGTGAGGGCGAGTACCGCATCAAGAACCGCTTTACCGGCAAGGTTATGGATTTGGCGATGTCCGGCGTCTGCAACGGCACGTGGGTGCACCAGTGGAGCCAGACCGCCGGCGCAGGCCAGCGGTGGGAGCTTGTGGACGCAGGCGGCGGAAAAGTCAAGCTGCGCAACGTTCTGGCGGATAAGGTCATCGACCTTGTAGGAATGCGTGTGGACAACGGCACGCAGGCGCAAATCTGGCAGGACGTTTTTGGCGAGAACCAGCTCTGGAAAATTGACCCTGTGCCCGCGCGTCTGCTGGACAAGGAGCCCCCGGCCCCGAAGCCGCGTGCAGCCGCCAAAAAGCCCGCTAAGGCCACCCGCACCCAGACGGAGAAGAAAACCTCCGGCAAGGCGGCGCGCCGCACCAGCAAGAACAAGTAACGCATCGGCTCCCGCTGCGGCGGGGGCCGTTTTTGCGGGTTGCGGGAAAAGACGAATGTTGTTATAATAGAGAAAAAACCGAAAGGCAGTGCGACCATGCAGTTTACCGAGCTTACCAATGTTTCGCCCGAAATCATCCGCGCTACGCAGGCGATGGGCTTTACCGATATGACCGAAATTCAGGAAAAGGCCATCCCGCTGATGCTGGGCGGGCATGATATGATTGCCAAGGCCCCCACGGGTACCGGCAAGACGGTGGCGTTCGGCATTCCGATTCTGTCCAAGGTTGACCCTGCCAGCCTGCAGCCGCAGGCCGTTGTGCTCAGCCCCACGCGGGAGCTGGCCCAGCAGATTGCGCAGGATTTGCAGAATCTGGCGCAGTTCCTGCCGGAAATCAAAATCGTTTGCGTCTACGGCGGCGCGGGGATGGACAAGCAGCAGCGCCAGCTCAAGCAAGGCTGCCAGATTGTGGTGGCCACGCCCGGCCGCCTGATGGACCACTACCGCCACCACGCCATTGACGTCTCCGCGGTAAAGACCGTGGTGCTGGACGAGGCCGATGAAATGCTGAATATGGGCTTCTACAAGGATGTGAAGTACATCATCGACCTGATGAAGCACCGCGAGAGCCTGTCGATGTTCTCGGCCACCATCAGCCGCGAGGTGCTGGACATCGGCTGGCTGTACCAGCACAACGCCGCCGAGGTCAGCGTCCAGCCGGTCGAGGATTCCAGCCCGAAGATTGCCCAGTACAAGCTGCTGACCACCGGCCGCGACAAGCTGGCGGACGCCGCGCAGATTATCATTGACGAGGGCTACAAGCGGGTTATGATTTTCTGCAACACCAAGTACAACACCGGTATGCTGGCCAACCAGCTGGCCCGGCTGAACTTCAACGTGGATTGCCTGCACGGCGATTTGTCGCAGGCGGAGCGCAACCGCATTATGACGCGCTTTAAGGCGGGCGAGATTGATGTGCTGGTGGCCACCGATGTGGCGGCCCGCGGCATTGATGTTTCCGATGTGGATGCTGTTATCAACTACGATGTGCCCGAGGAAAACGAGCACTACACCCACCGCATCGGCCGCACGGGCCGCGCCCGCAAGCAGGGTGCCAGCTACCTGTTCTACACCAAGGAGGAAGCCAAACGCGTTGACCAGCTGCTGCGCCTGACCCGCAACACCGACGACTGCAAGGCCGTCAAGTTTGATTTCAACCACGAACACCTGAAAATCGAGGACACCGCCCCGGCGGATAAGTTCCAGATCAAGGCGTATTTTTAAGTAAGGCGTTTTTTAAGAGTAGATAGCTAAAGTAGTATGTTTCGCCCCCGCCAGCTTTAACAGGCTGGCGGGGGCTTTGCTATGCCCATAGAAAAATTCTGTATGCCCCTCTTGACAGATACGTGTATTACGGCTATAATACGCTTATAGCACAGACATTCAACAGAAAGGAGGCAGCAGCTTGGTTAATTTCAGTGGCCTGCAGTTTGATGACAGCGCCCCGGTTTACCAGCAGATTGCCGAGTATCTGAAGCGGCAGATTCTGTTGGGCACCGTGCAGGACGGCGACCCTATGCCCAGCCGCCGGGAGCTGGCCGCGCAAACCGGCATCAACCCCAACACCGCCCAAAAGGCCTACCGCCTTATGACCGAGGAGGGCTATGTTGTCACCGACGGCAACAGCGGCAGCTTTGTGCACCTGACCCCGGAGCTGCATGAGCAAATCTCCGCCCAGCTGACCCGCGGTCTTGTACAGGCGTTTGTCAATCAGGCCAAGGCAAACCGCCTCAGCTACAAGAAAGTGCTGGATTTAATCAGTGAGCTTTGGGGCGATGAATGATTTTTTTGTACCCTGTGTGTATTACTAAGATGGTACACAGGCAACGTGCCGGAGAACATGGAAGGAGCACCCTATGAAACACACACTTACCCTTGCCGCGTGGAATATCCGTCTGGCGCGGCGCAGCCTGATGGCGCTGTGGGGCATCTTCGCCGCCCAGCAGCTGGCGCTGGTAGTCTTTCGCATCTGCTGGCAGGGCGCTGCCGGCATGGGGCTGGCGTCCCATTATTACGTTACCATGCAAATTTTTGCCTATCTTGGGTTTTATCTGCTTACCGGTTTGGCGGCGGGGCTGGCCACCCACAACAGCCGCCGCGCCCGCAGCGGGTACACCTGGGCCACGCTGCCCGGCACCCCGGGGCAAAAGTTCGGGGCCAAGGCCATCACCATCGCCGCCGCCGAGATCGTCTTTGCCGCCTGGCAGTTTGTGTGGTACATCGTTGAATTTTACCCCGTCACCGCGCTGGAAGTCCACCTGGCCCGCAAGCTGTACGGCGCGGCCCTGCCGCCCGCCAACCTGTACGAGCAGGTCGTCGCCAACAACCTGTTTTCCCGCCTGCTGCCGCGCCACCCCCTTGCAGCTGGTGATCTTGCTGGGCATCCTGGCCCTGTCCGCCCTGCTGCTGGCCGCGCTGGATACCGTGCGCGGTTGGCGCAAGCTGCCCGTGTTCGCCGTCGGCGGGCTGTGCGCCTGGCAGTGCTTCTACCTGGTGACCGTTGAGCAGCACCCCGAGTGGATGTTCACCTCTGCAAGCCGCAACGTTACCATGGCTCTCGCCGCCGTGCTGGCCGTCCTCACCGTGTGGTGGGCAGTGCGCAGCATCCGCCGCGGCGAAACCTGCTGAAAGGGGAGTGACCTGCTATGAAAGAAACGAAAACTAAAAAATCTACTTATCCGCGTAACTTTATCATTGCTGTCACCCTATCGGCGGCCATCCTCGCCGCCGGTGCCCTGTGGGTGCTGCTAGGCTGGCGCAGCGCGCTGGACGTCACCCTCACCGACCTGGCAGGCGACCCCGCCGCCCTGCGCGGCTTCACGATGCGCGGCCAGAGCTACTTCGACACCGCCCACACCTACTGGGACCTGCACGACGGCTACCTGGACACCAGCTTTGCCCTCGACCCCGACGAGAGCAACAACCAGTACCACTACAGCGCGTGGGGCGCATCTCACTCGATTTTTTACGCTGTAACGCCGGAAACGCGCGACGAAGTAAACGCCGCCGCCCAGCGCGTACAGGTGTATGACGACAACTGGCAGATGCAAAGCACCGCGTCCCACTTCCGCGTGATGGCCGAAATCAGCATGGGCAGCGATGTTCTCCGCGTGGCCCTGCGGGACGTGGTGCTGGATGCGCCCATCTCGGTAAGCGCCAACGCCGAGGTGCCCACCTATCCGAACAGCTTCAGCGTCAGCTATGATTACACGGCCGATTTTTCCGACGAAGTGGAGGATACCAACACCGATTACCGCTACATTGCCGGGCAAATTTTCTCGCTGGGCGACGGCCAGGGCCTTGCCTGGCGGTACACCGTTGCCGACCGCAAGGCCGGGCTGTACAAGGCCACGCCCATCAGCTATGACGACCTCGCCGCTCTGCCTGCCGACGGCAAAGTCGGCGACCGCGACGTGCTTTGCGCCACCACCGAGTTCGGCACGCTGGAACCGTTCTACTGCCCCGAAAACGCCCGACAGGTGGTTTGCGGCCTGCCAATGGATGACGGCCTGACGCTCTGCGTTTACCTTGACCCGCTGAACAAGGCCTGCGCCGACCTCGTCAACGCGGCGGGGGAGCAGGTGGACCATATCGAGCTGGGCATCGAGGGCGGCAACGGTGATTTTTCGGTGACCGCGCTGCCCCGCACCACCGACCGCGACGCCGTGCTGAAGGTGGACTTCCGCAATCTCTTTGTAGCCCTGCGCGTGCAGGACGGCAAGTTCAGCCTGCATCAAACCCTCTCCGCCGAGGGTGACATCTACCTGCGCAACGCCGAGGACGCCGTGCTGAACACCGCCGGTGACGCGCTGCTCATCGCCACGCCCGAATACACCACCGTGGGCGAGGCCAACGCCGACGACTCTTTCAACATCTACCAGACCGGCACGCTGCTGGTCGTCTACCCGCTGGACGGCAGCGCCCCGCGCTACCGCGGCCGCCTGGACAACGGCGTCGACCGCGACTGGGGCGGGCAGCTGGGCGAAAGCTATTACAGCTGGCCCGCGCACCACTATATGAACTACGAACTTTACGAGAAGGACAGGGAGAAACGGCTATGATCGAGGTAAAAAATCTGCAAAAGACCTACCGCAGCCATGGCCAGACCGTGGGCCTGCTGGGGGTGGATTTCACCGTGCCCAGCGGCCAGATTGTAGGTATCCTGGGCGAGAATGGTGCCGGTAAAACAACGCTGCTGCGCTGTATTGCTGAGCTTTTGCCCCACAAGGGCACGGCATTGCTGGACGGTAAGCCCGCGAGCGCCCAGTATGAGCGCATCAGCTACATCACCGGCGAGGGCAGCTACTACCCTGCGCTGACTGTTGCCGCCTACGGCCAGCTGCTGGCCGACCTGCACCCGGCATTTGACCCGGCGCGGTATGCAAAATTTCTGGAGTTCTTCTCCCTGCACGGCAGCGATGTGATTGGCCGCCTTTCCACCGGCCAGCGCGCCCGGGTGGAGCTGGCCGCAGGCTTTGCCAAGCGGGTGCCCTATTACCTGATGGACGAGCCGTTCCTCGGCAAGGACCCCTTCACGCGGCGGGACTTCCTCAAGCTGATGAGTGCCACCCTGACCGGTGAGGAAACGCTGCTGCTCTCGACCCATTACATCGAGGATGTGGAGCATTTCCTCGACCGCGCCCTGATTCTGCACGAGGGGCGCATTGCGGAGGATTTGTCGCTCGACACCCTGCCCGCGGGCGACAGCCTGCTGGCCCATATGGCCACCGCCTGCCACTGGGACCCCCAGCGCTATCTGCAATTTGAGGATGAATAACAGAGAACAATAAAAAAGCCTGCAGCCCATACAGCTGCAGGTTTTTTGTGTAAAGCGGAATTGCCCCGGCGTTATACGCTCTCAATCATATGCGCCACGATTTCGGTGGCGGTTTTGACGTACTCCGCAATGCTGAACTGTTTGACCACAAGCACCTCATAGCCGCTTTCATCGGCGTTGTCGCTCATGGCGCGCAGAATGACGCAGGGCACGCCGTTGCGGCCCGCAATCTGGCTGACCGCTGCACCCTCCATCTCAACACAGTCGGGATGGCACTTTTCCTCAATGGCCTTCTTTGTCTCGGCGTCACCCACAAAGGTGTCGCCAGTGGCAATCTTACCGGCGATAGCCTTCACGCCGCAGGCGGTGCAGGCGTCCAGCGCGGCGGCGACCAAGGCGGGGTCACCGTGGTACTCGGTCTGGAACGGTGCACTCTGGGCAATCATGCTCAGTTCTGCGTCGTGGTAGACCACCGTCTCGCCCACACAGACGTCACCAATGCCGATCTTGCTGGTCATATTGCCGGCAATGCCGCTGAAAATCAGCTTGTCAATGTTGTATTTTGTGCACAGCACCTGTACGGTGGAGGCGGCGTTGGCCTTGCCCATGCCCGCACAGCAGACAACCACCTGTTTGCCGTTCAGCGTGCCGCAGTGGTACTCCACCCCGGCGTAGGCCTCCCTGGTCACGTTTTCCAGCCGCGCACACAGCTGGTCCACTTCATCGGGCATAGCGCCCATGATACCAATAATCATAGCAATTCTCCCTAAAAATCAAACGTTGAAGAGGAACTCAATCACATCGCCGTCGTTGACAATGTACTCCTTGCCCTCGGTGCGCTGCAGGCCCTTGGCCTTGACGGCGGCATAGTTGAAGTCGGCGTCCTCCAGGTCTTTGTACGCGATGACCTGCGCACGGATGAAGCCGCGCTCAAAGTCGCTGTGGATCTTGCCGGCAGCCTGCGGGGCCTTGGTGCCCTTCCTGATGGTCCAGGCGCGGCATTCCTTCTTGCCGTCGGTCAGGAAGCTGATGAGGCCCAGCAGCTCGTAGCTGGCCTTGATGAGCTTGTCCAGACCTGTGGACTCGATGCCCATTTCCTGCAGGAACGCAATTTTTTCCTCCTGCGTGGAACCGGCAATGTCCTCCTCGGTCTTGGCGCAGATGGGGATGGCCTGGGCGTTTTCCTCCTTGGCGCGGGCGGCAACGAGCGGGAAGTACGGGTTCTCGTCCAGCCCGCCCAGCAGGTCGTCCTCACCGACGTTGCAGGCGTAGATGACGGGCTTGGCGGACAGCAGGCCCAGCTCCTTGCGGGCGGCCTTCACGGCGTCGTCGCTCTCGTCAAAGTCAAAGCTGCGCGCGGGCTTGCCGCCCTCAAGCCAGGCGGCCAGGTCGGCCAGCCAGGCAGCCTCGGCGGCAGCGGCCTTGTTGCCGGTCTTGGCAGCCTTCTGCTGGCGGCCCAGGCGGTTGCTGACGACCTCGAGGTCGGCCAGGATCAGCTCCAAGTCGATGGCATCAATGTCGCGGATGGGGTCAACGCTCTCGGGCTTGTTGACGTCCTCGACCACATGAATGATGTTGTCATCGTCGAAGCAGCGCACAACATGGACGATGGCGTCGCACTCGCGGATGTGGCCCAGAAACTTGTTGCCGAGACCCGCGCCCTGGCTGGCACCCTTGACCAGACCTGCAATGTCAACAAACTCAACGATGGCAGGCGTTTTCTTGTCGGTCTGCCAGATCTCGGCCAGCTTGTCCAGCCGCGGGTCGGGCACGGGCACGATGCCGGAGTTCGGCTCAATCGTGCAGAAGGGGTAGTTGGCCGCCTGCGCGTTCTGGGTGCTGGTCAGCGCATTGAACAGGGTAGACTTGCCCACGTTGGGCAGACCCACGATACCTAATTTCATATTTCAAAATTCTCCTTTGAATTTTTGCTGAATTTTTGTCATGCGGGATCGGCGCACAGGCCGATTTGCATATATAGATGTATTATAGCAGATGCGTTCTTTTCTCTCAAGCCGTTTTTGAAATAATCTTCCCCGGGGTGCGCCGCCTGCGCAGAAAAAACGCAAAAATTTCCCGGAAACCCGACGATCTGTTCTTTTTTTGTCCACAATTATGCGGTATAATACTCTTGTATCGATACCGCCGCAGGCGGGCAAGGAGGAAACTAAGATGGCAAATGAGAAAATTCTGGTCGTTGATGACGATAAAAATATCTGCGAGCTGCTCCGACTGTATCTGGTCAAGGAGGGCTACAACGTGACGATGGTCCACGACGGCGGCGCAGCGCTGGCAGAGTTCGACAAGCTGCACCCGGATCTTGTGCTGCTGGACGTTATGATGCCGGTCATGGACGGCTGGGAGGTCTGCCGCAAGCTCCGCGCCAAGGACAACACCCCCATCATCATGCTGACCGCTAAGGGCGAGACCTACGACAAGGTGCTGGGTCTTGAGCTGGGCGCGGATGACTACATCGTCAAGCCGTTTGACGCCAAGGAGGTCACGGCCCGCATCAAGGCCGTGCTGCGCCGCTCCTCCGCCAAAGAGGAGGAAAACAAGGGCGTTTACGACTTTGACAATCTGCACCTTGACATGAACCGCTATGAATTGAAGGTCAAGGGCAAGGTCGTTGAGGCCCCGCCGAAGGAACTGGAGCTGCTGGCCTGCCTGGCCGGTCACCCGAACCGCGTCTACACCCGCGACCAGCTGCTGGACGAGGTCTGGGGCTTTGAGTATTACGGCGACTCCCGCACGATCGACGTCCACGTCAAGCGCCTGCGTGAAAAGCTGGAGGGGGCGTCCGAGCAGTGGAGCCTGAAAACCGTCTGGGGCGTCGGCTATAAGTTCGAGGTCAGGGAATGAGCCGCCGCAACACGATCAGCCGCGAATTTTTCGCGACCATCGCCGCCGTGCTCGTGCTGGGGCTCAGCGTTATGTGCGCGATCCAGACGGCACTGTCGGCGGCGTACTTCATCGGGGAGCGCAAAAGCTCGCTGACCGATGTGCTCAACGGCGCGACAGCGCTGAGTGAGCGATTCGCCGATGAGGGCTCCATCGTCACAAAGCCCCTGCAGGGGGAGGATGTGCTGGAACGCGCCCACAGCGGGTTTGAGCTGTTCAACACGGCCTCCGGTGCGCTGGTGTTCATCGCCGACGAGAACGGCCAGATCCTGCTGCATACGGGGGACGACGCCTTTACAGGCGCAGGCGTGCCCGCGTCCTACATTGACGAGCTGAACGAGGGAAACGACATTTTTGAGACCGGCACACTGGACGGTGTCTACTGCGCCAAATATTACACGGCGGGCCGCCGCATCACGGTGGGCGGGCAGGACGGCTACCTGTTTGCCGCCAGCCCGATGGCTGCGCTGGGCAGCTACATGACCGATATGCTGACGATGTTCGGCATCTCGGCGGCGGTCATCCTGATTTTGTGCAGCATCCTGTGCTGGGTGCTGGCCAAGCGCATCACCGGCCCTATTGAGGACATCAGTGAGGCCGCGCGCCGCCTGGGCAGCGGGGACTTTACGGCCCGTGCGCCGGTGGACGGCTGCGTGGAGCTGGCTGACTTTGCGACCACCTTCAATAACATGGCTGCGCGGCTGCAAACCATCGACAATTCCCGCGGGCAGTTCATGGGCAACATCGCCCACGAGCTGCGCACGCCCATGACGACCATCAAGGGCTTCATCGACGGCATGCTGGACGGCACGATCCCGCCCGAGGAAACAAAGCATTATCTGGGCATCGTCTCGCAGGAGACGGGCCGCCTGGCGCGGTTGGTGCAGAACATGCTGGATATTACCAAGCTCGAGGCGGGCGAGGTGCCCATCCACGCGCAGACCTACGATCTGTGGAAAACCGTCACCGACGTCGTGCTCTCCGACGAGCAGCGCATCGAGGACGGCAAGATCGACATCCAGGGTCTGGGCGGCGATCCGCTGCTGATTTACGCGGACCCGGATTTTGTGCATCAGGTCGTGTATAATATTGTGGATAATGCCATCAAGTTCACCCCGGCGGGCGGCACGATCAGCTTTGCCGCCGAGCGCCGCGGCAATATGGTGGAGGTGCGCATCGAGAACACGGGCGCAGGCATTGCCCCCGAGGCTCTGCCCTTTGTGTTTGAGCGGTTCTACAAGGAGGACCGCTCCCGCGGCATGAACACCCGCGGCAGCGGACTGGGGCTGCATATCTGCAAGATTTTGGTCAACCTTTCCGGCGGCCAGATCCACGCCGAGAGCGAGGAGGGCAACTGGTGCCGGTTCGTGTTTACGCTGCCGGCAGGGCAATAAGCAACCGCATAACAGACGCTGCGAAAAACGGCGTCTGCTTTTTTATGCGTGGGAAAGGCTTCCCCCTCGGGGAAAGCTGTCAGCGGCCCCGCCCGCTGACGGATGAGGGGTAGGTGTGCCACGGCAACCCGGGAACGGGCAATCGCGGCGGACTCGCCCCTCATCCGGCCCTGCGGGGCCACCTTCCCCCAAGGGGGAAGGCTTTTTTGGGTAAACCTGTAAGATTTCCCGTCCCGTCCCGGTCTATATAGTTGGAACGACAAAAAAGGAGGAACCACCCATGAAGGACCGGGAATTGACCCGCCTGCTGCAGGCACACCCGGAGGAGGGCCTGGAGGCGGCGATGCTTGAATATGCGCCGCTCGTCAAGGGCATTCTCTGCCGTATCCTGCCGCAGAACCCCTGTGACCGGGAGGAGTGCATGGCCGACGTGTTCGTCGCACTCTGGCGAAACGCCGCGAAATTGGAGGCCGCTCGCACACCGCTGCGCCCCTGGCTGGCCGTTGCGGCGCGCAACCGCGCCATTGACTGCTACAACGCGCTGCGCCGCCGCGAGACGGTGACACTGGACGACGGTCTGGCCGAGACGTTGGGCGAGCTGGCCGAGTTTGACCGCGCGACCGCCGAAGCCGCCGACCTCGTCGGTGCGCTGGTGGCGGCTATGACGCCGCCGGACCGGGATATTTTTCTGCGCAAATATTATCTGCTGCAATCGGGTAAGGAAATCGCCGCTGCGCTGGGTATGAGCGTGGAGAGCGTCAACACCCGGTTGAGCCGCGGACGGGACCGTCTGCGCCGTGAACTGACCGAGAAGGGAGTGTACAGCCATGCGTGACAAAAATTTTGATGTGGATTTGTTGAAAACGCTGAACGACCAGCCTATGCCGGAGACCCCGCTGACCGACGACGAGTTTACCCGCGTGCTGGACGCTGCCTGCGGGCGGCTGCCGCAGAAAAAGCCCGCCGGGCACCGCCGTTTCCCGTGGGAACGGGTGGCCGCAGCCGTCGTGGCCTGTCTGGCCGTGGGGCTGGGCAGCGTCAACTTTGCCGCGCCCGCTGTGGCCGAGCAGCTGCCCGTAGTGGGCAGCCTGTTCAGTTGGCTGAACCGCGGCGGGCAGGACGACTATGTTTCGCTGCAAAGTGAGCAGCTGAACAAATACGCCGAGACGGTGGAATCCACCGCCGAGACCGCCGACAGTCCCTACACCCTGACATTGGGGCAGGTCTTCAACGACGGCGACTGGCTGCGCATCAGTTTAATGCTGACGAGTGAGGATGACAGCTTGGCCGGGTTCAACGCCATCGGCCCCCGCGAGGACGCCGTAGAAAAGGCACTGCAGAACGGCGGCGGGCAGTACGGCACGCTGGTGCTGGACAACGGCATTGAACTGAGCGGCGGCATTAACTTTGAAAAGCGCGACGACCATACCTTTGTGGCGGGCCTGAATTATGAGCTGTTCCTGACGAACGAAGATCTGGCCGGGCACACCGCGACGCTGACGCTGTCCAACCTGATGGCCTGCAACAGGAGCATCGTGGAGACCGACGGCAAGAGCTACTGGCACTACGATTACGCCGACCAGACCCCGCTGCCCGGCACCTACACGCTGACGTTTACGATCCCGGAAGTCAGCGACGCAGGCGTGCGCACGATGAGCACGCCGGTGGAGCAGGACGGTGTTACGCTGCAAAGCATCAAGGCCACGCCCGCTGCGACAAAAGTGCTGCTGACCTTCCCGCCGGAGCAGCACTGGGTCAGCGTAAAGCTCTACACGGCAGACGGCACAGAGCTGGGCCACGAGCGCGGCGAGGGCGGCTGGTGGGTCAACGGTGACTGGGCAGCCGACCCCGCCGACACGGACCACCCGGAACAGAGCACCAAGGCCAGCTATGACTACTTTGCTGCCGTGCCGGAAAATTGCCACAGCCTGACGGTGAAGGTGTATGATTTTGATACGGATGCGGAATTGACGACGTTTACGGCGGAGCTGCCGTAAATGGCGAGAGGCTTCCCCCTCGGGGGAAGCTGTCAGCGGCCCCGCCCGCTGACTGATGAGGGGTAGGTGTGCCACGGCAACCCGGGAACGGGCAATCGCGGCGAACTTGCCCCTCATCCGGCCCTGCGGGGCCGCCTGCTCCCCTTCTGGCGCTACGCGCCACCTCCCCCCGTACCGGGGGAGTCTGTCCCTCGGGGGAAGGCAGGGAATCACTCTATAACCTCACACCCCGGAAAATACCACTCCAGAATCTCCCGCCACGTTTTGCCGTCCTCCGCCATCGCCTTTGCGCCGTACTGACTCAGGCCGACGCCGTGGCCGTAGCCGTGGGTGGTGAAAACAAACGCATTCTCCCCGGCGTCATACGCCACGGTGAACGCCGCGCTCCGCAGACTGAACGCACTGCGCAGACGTGTGCCCGTAAACACCTGCCCGCAGACGGGCATCTGCGCCACATAGCCCGCGCTGTCCAACACGCCCTCGCCGAACCACCCGGCGGGGGCGTTTGGTATCTCGTCGGTGTCCAGGCCAAGCCCGGTCAGGATCGTGTATACCTGCTCGGCACTGTAGGTGACGGACGTTTCGAACCCCGGCGCATCGGAGTCCCACGGCGACGCGACACCCTGTAAGTACGGTACGGCGGTCAGCCACACGTTCTGGCTTGCCTCGGTCTGCCCGGCGCTGCTGCTGTGGTAACAGGTCACGGCAGGCGCACCGTCCCAGCACAGCACGGCCCCGGAAACCTCGTCTGCCAGCGTGGCCAGCCTGCTGTAATACGCGGCAAAATCGCCGCCCCACCGCGCGCGCAGCACCTCGGCGCTCGTCCAGCCCGCGCACTGGGCGCTGTTGCAGGTGAACGCCGCGCCGCCCAGGCTCAGGGCATAGCTGTGAGCGGCGGCCATCTGGGCTAAGACCGCGTCGTCGGGCCAGTCGGGCGGCAGCTCGCTGGCGGCAGTGCCGATCAGAAACTCCTGCACGGATACGGTGATCTCCTCACCGCCGTCGTTCAGCAAAATCGGCGCATCTGCGTCAAAGCTGCGGCTCTCGGGCACGGCGGGCAGCACGGGTTGCGGTGTGGCGGCAGGGGTGTCAACGGCGTCCGGCAGCACAGGAGCCGACGCTTCGGGCATCGCGGCGGCGGGCTTCGCCAGCGGCAGGGAGGCAAACGGCGCGGCAAACGCCAAAAGGCCGAGCACCACCGCCCGGCGCAATGTTTTCCTCAAGGGGCAGACCCTCCTTGCAATTTGCGGCGCACGGTTGTACAATAGGGATATTCCGCGCGGCCTGTCCCAATATACGCGGGGGCCGCCGCTGCTATGAAAGAGGAACACCATGAAAAATAAACATCCCCACGCCGCTGTGGTGCTGGTCCTGGGCCTGGCCATGGCGGGGCTGCATCTGGCCGACCTGCTGCTCTGGTCCGAGGCCGACACCGGCTTTGCCGCTGCTGGGTCGGTCTGGCTGCGGTACATCCCGTGGCTGGCGGCGTTTGCGCTGCCCTACCTGCCCGCGCGGCGGGCAGCGGCGCACCCTGCCGGTCTGCAGGATACCAACAAGCCGCTGGGCGTCTGCATGGCGCTGGCCGGTGCGGCACTGCTGGCCTCCGGCGTGGCGGCGGGCAATACGGCCCGGTATGCCATCCTGTACCCGGAGGTACTTTCCGGGAGCTACCCGGTCTGGGCCGCGTGGGCGGACCTGCTGCTGCCGATTTTTGCCGGCGCGTGGCTGCTGAACTACGCCGTGCGGGCGTTCAGCGGCTTCGGCCTGCAGCGCCAAAGGCTGGGCAGTTCGCTGCTGGCGGGCGCTGTGCCGCTGGTGTTTCTGTGGCGGCTCATTTGGCGGTTCCAGTTTGCGCCCGCGTCGCTCTGCCGTATGCCCTGCACGCTGCGGGTGCTGAGCGCTGCCGCCGCACTGCTGCTGGCTGTGGTGCTGATCAAAATTTTTCTTGTGCCGGGTCTGCCCTGCGGGCATACGCTCTACGCGGCGGGGACGGGTGCGTTCCTGCTCTGCACCGGGCTGGAGCTGCCCCAGACCCTGTTTGAGGCCGCCCGCGGTATGCTGACCCTGCCCGACCTGCTGACCGGCATCGGCATCGGCCTGTTCGGCCTGTGCGGTCTGGTATGTGCGTGGGAAGCGTGTGGGAAAGAGACGGAATAAAGCAAAAAACACTCCTGCTTCCGGGAAGAAACTGCTTTTATTCCACATCCTCCACGCAAAGCCCGTCCAGATATACCTTTGCCGCGCTGTAGCGGTCCAGCACGAGATCTGCCGGGGCGGAATTTGTTCTTTCTGAGCATTGCAGCTGTCTATGCACGCGAATT
>ERZ773107.939-NODE-939-length-29178-cov-3.756138_pt1 | contig 29178 bp, 30 predicted proteins | sample MGYA00580571_ERZ773107 | MGnify/ENA primary metagenome ERZ773107 (study PRJEB29015, sample SAMEA2737843) | human gut metagenome | biome: human gut; feature: human-associated habitat; material: faeces | place: China | collected 2012 ... | reverse complement strand
GTGCTGAGTCGATCGCCGTAGTGATCGTGTTGACCTGCGTTGCATTTCCGGTTCCAAAGACCGTCAACACACCAAAAGCGGAAAAAAGGTATGCCAGCCAGATCCAGTTCTTCTTTAATCCGTTTTTGATATAATACATTGGTCCGCCGACTAACTCACCGTCCGCATTTTTCTCGCGGAAATGAACAGCTAACGTCACCTCGGAGAACTTTGTACACATACCAAGCAATGCAGACATCCACATCCAGAATACTGCACCTGGCCCACCGATCGCGATTGCACCTGCAACACCAGCCACATTTCCGGTTCCTACCGTAGCGGCAAGTGCTGTACAGACTGCCTGAAACGGTGTCAGCGCCCCGTCCGATGCTTCCTTCTTCTTTCTCATACGTCCGAGTGTCACCCGCATCGCATACGGGAACTTACGGATCTGCAAAAATCTGGTACGGATGCTTAAGTACAGTCCGACTCCGATAATGCAGATCATCGCCGGGACACCCCAGATGAAATTATTGACTACATTGTTGATTTGTTCAATTGCCTGTAACATATTTTTTATTTCCTCTCAATTCCATGCGTTACCCTCCACACTGCAATGTGATCTGCAGTGTTCAGATCTAATTCTCTGTAGCAGCTGTAAAGTTTCGTTTCAGCCGTACACTCTGCTCTGTTAAAGCGCGAATGCATGTAACGTTAGGATTATAGCACATTGTATCCTCGGATGCAAAAAGAATCTGTGGAAGCAGGCATAAAACTAGGGTCGGGGATTCTACGGGGGTGCCTCGGACTGTCCAAGCCCTCTCAGTACCCGTTCCATAAAACCGTCGAAAGCAGATTGTCCCATCCACGCATCTTACTGGTTACGCCAACAGCTTCTCCGCAAGGCTTACTGCCCCTATCATACCGGCTGTGTTTGCCAGCTTTGCCGGAACGATCTCAACCTTCCGGAGTCCCGGTGCAATCTGCTCCTTCACTCTGCGGTTCACTTCGGAAAGTACATATTCCTGTGCCATAACTCCGCCGCCTAAGATAATCCTTGACGGGTTAAAAATAGTCGTTATGGTCACAAGTCCGGTACAGATATCGTCAATCCACGCATCAATCTGTACCTTCACCTCCGGCCTGTCCTTTGCCGCAAAGATCTTCCTGCCATTATCCAGGGAGGCATCCACTGTCTTTGCGCGTTTCACAAGTCCGGTTGTGGAAGCGCATCTCTCATAGCAGCCTTCCAGACTGTCCGTGCCCTTCTTTTCCTCAGGATGGATCACGATACCGCCAAAGCTTCCCGCAGAAAAGGATGCTCCCTGATATACTTTTCTGTCAATTACGATACTTCCACCAACCCCGGTTCCGTATGTCAGACATAGAAAATCGTTACAGCCTTTTGCCGCACCTGCCCTCAATTCCCCGAGTGCCGCCGCATTCACGTCATTTTCTACCGCCGTCGGCACATGGAAGGTTTCCTCCATGATCTTCTTCACCGGCATTCCGGTATAGCCTGGGATATTGCTGTTCGCATAATAGATGCTGCCGTCATTCGTATTCACTTCACCGGCAGTGCTGATGCCGATCGCATCAAAGCCCTCCCCATAGCTGCTTATAATTCCCTTTACACGCTCCATCAGGGCTTCCCCGCCCTGTGCAGCAAGTGTCTCTGTCTCTTTGATTTCCTCTAATGTCCGACCGTTCCACATGCCGGATTTAATTGCGGTTCCACCTATGTCAATCGCTACAACGTTTTTATCTGCCATCTTTTTCCTGCCTTTTTTCTTTCTTGTCTGATTCTCTTCCGCCTTATTGAATCACTGTTTATTTCAACGTTGCCGTCGCATTCTCTGAATCCCTGAATCAAAAAAGCCTGCCAGCATTTTCTGGCCAGCAGACTCTTTTTTCTCTTATTTTCTGTTCTCTAAGCTTTCTTTTCACTGCCCGATTTCACATTGCGTGAAAATTTCTTCCCGTGCCGTGTATTATTTCTCGATAGCAGCTACAAATCTTGCTGTAATCTCTGCCGGACGTGTGATTGCACCGCCGACTACAAGTGCAAAGGCACCTGCCTCTAATGCTTTCTTTGCCTGCTCCGGATAGTGGATATGTCCCTCTGCAATTACTTTTGCCGGGCACTTCTCTACCAGTTCATGAATGAAATCATAATCGATATCATCGCATCCCTTTGTCTCCGGTGTGTAACCACGCATGGTGGTTCCGATGAAGTCTGCCCCTGCATTGGCGCAGGCGATTCCCTCTTCCACAGTAGCGCAGTCTGCCATCACAAGCTGTTTTGGATACTTTGCCTTGATCTGCTCAATGAACTGTGCTGCTGTGCTTCCATCCGGACGCAGTGCACTTGTTCCCTGAACAGCAAGAATATCTACACCACATGCTACCAGTTCATCCACTTCCTTCATGGTTACGGTAATATACATTGGTGTTCCTTCATAATCCTTCTTAATAATGCCGATGACCGGAAGGTCTACGACTTCCTTAATCTGGGTAATATCTCTTACAGTGTTGGCACGGATCCCCACTGCCCCTGACTGCGCAGCTGCTTTTGCCATCAATGGCATCACTCCGCCTTCTTTCGTGTAGAGCGGTTCATGCTCTAATGCCTGGCAGGATACGATAAGCCCGCCTTTGATCTGATCTAATACTGCCTGTCTGTCCATATGTTTTCGTTCTCCTTTTCCTATCTGTCAGGAACCAGAGAAATCCCAAGTCATACGCCTCAGGATATCTCCACTTTGACAACTGCTTTTCTTACGTGTCTGCATGAGCCGTTGATACAGCTCGGTTTATGTAATTCATCTGGGAAGAAAATAACGAATCTGTCATCTCCTAATATACCGCTTCCTGATGCATCACCCTTCTTAAGTCCAAAGTCCGAAGCCTCATCAAATGTGCCTTCCGGACTTCCGTCTACAGTATACTCCCAGCGTTCACTTCCGTCTATATTTATTTGGATATCTGCATACTTTTTATGATACTCATATGCTGCACCCTCAGCTTCCCTAAAATCTGCTTCCATAACATTCACAAAAACCCGCGCCTCATCGACAACTGTTTTTCCATCCGGCAGTGAACTTAAGTCATATTCTTTCAGGAAAGCGATTGCGGTATCTAAGTTTTTGGAAAGACCGCGGTATTTTTCGATATTTTTTATCGTATCTGCAATCATAAGATACTCCTCTTTTTCCATACGGGGCTGACAGCATTCTGTCAGTCCCACACTATTGTCTCAAATCAGAATTCTCCGGCTTCTTACAGCTCTGCGATCGCTGTCTCGATCATCTTCTGGGCTTCCACAACTACCGCTTCATCTTTCGGTACTAATGGAGCTAACGGTAATCTGACACTTCCGAGCTCTAAACCATACATTCTGCGTAAGATCTCTTTCTGGACTGCATACAGGTTGCCTTTTGCTTCAATCGTTCCAACTGTTGATGAAGGTAAAAATAGCAAGGGCTCCGATACCCGGTTTAATCATTGGCACAACGATCTGGATGAACGTCTTCGCCTCACTTGCCCCGTCAATCTGTGCCGCCTCCAACATTTCGGACGGAACGCCTTCCGAGAACTGCTTCATCAGAAATACGCCAAACGGCCAGCCTACGATTGGGAAGATAACTGCCCAGATCGTATTATAAAGATTTAAGCTTGACATTTCGCGGAGCAATGGAACCAGGATAACCTGTTTTGGTAATGCCATTGCACATACGATCAGTGTAAATAATAGCTGTCTTCCAACGAAACGCTTCTTAGCAAGTGCATAGCCTGCCATGGAAGCTGTGATACAGGTGAGGATCATGGACATGACTGCCATGAACACCGTGTTGATCAGCCAGCGGATCGCTGCCGGAACGCTTGGTCCTATGACTGTCAGTTTAATGTCCCTGCTTCCTGTGATCAGGCTGCTGAACGGGATATTGAACGGATATAATGGTGCCGTCTGACGGCTGAATAGCTTCTGATAGTTTGCAAGTGTCCACTCCGTCGGCCACCAGATCGGGGTGGTGGAGTTGATCGCTGCGTTCGTCTTGAAGGATCCTGTGATGATCCAGTACAGCGGGAATGTAAATAAAATTGCCAGGATCACAATGATAATGACGCTGATAATTTTATAAGCAGAAGGGTGTTTTGCACTTTTTGTATTTTCCATGTCTCTTCTCCCTCCTAATCGTTGCTGTTTCCAAGTTTAAACTGAATTGCAGACAGAATCGCAATAATAATGGCAAGAACAACACCCATTGCATCTCCATATCCATAACGGTACAGCTTAAATGCGGAATAATAAATGTAGTACATGATCGTGTCTGTGCTGTGGTTCGGTCCACCGGATGTCAGTAACTGAATCAGCGCGAAACACTGGAAACTGTTAATCGTTGTAATAACGAAAATATATAATGTGGTCGGCATGATCTGTGGCCACTTAATCTTCCAGAAAGCCTGAATGCTGGTTGCTCCGTCTACATTGGCTGCCTCTACCAGAGAAGCGTCCACATTGCCAAGTGCGGATACATAAAGTACAATCGGCTGACCAACAGAAGTTGTAAGCAAAATTAAAATGATACATCCGAGTGCATATCTTTCATCACCAAGCCAGTTGACGTTCTGATCGATAAGCCCTGTCTTCGTACCAAGGTAATTAAAAATTCCGTAGTAATTATTGAACACCCACTTCCATACAACGGTAACAGCAACGGAACCTGTTACAACCGGAAGGTAAAAGATAATTCTGAATAAGGAAGTTGCCCATCCCTTCAGATTTACGATAACAGACGATATCCATAAGGAAAAAATACAGGTGATCGGCACCGATACAATTACAATAATAAACGTGTTCTTAAGTGCTCCCAGGAAAATCTTATCCTGGAATAATTCTTTATAGTTTGCAAGTCCGACAAAAACATCTGCCGAGTTCATCGTCGAGTCAAAAAAACTGGTCCACACACATAATACGATCGGATAGATTACAAATCCCAGAAAGAAAATCAAACTAGGAAGTAAAAATAAGTATGCGGCAGTCGTCTCTTTTCTGACCAGTACACGGCTGCGCTTTGATGGTTTTATAGCTGATTTCAAAGAAAACACCATCCTTTCAACAACTTTTTCTGTAAAAACCCCTCCTCCGGAAATCCTGTGAGGAGGGGTTTATCGTTACTGACAGTCACACTGTCATTGCGTTTTGATTTACTGTGCTGCTGCGTTAGCGGTTGCTACAAATTCGTCAACTGCTGTCTGAACATCAGCGCCGCTTCCTACCTGCTGGAGCATGTTCCACCAAGCTGTACGAGCTTCTGCCCATCCGCCTGTTACCTGGTAGTAGTCGCCAAGATACTGCATTAATGTACCGTAGTCTTTCATAATCTCGTTGTCGCTGTAAAGACCTGTAAGGTCAGCATCACCATTGTCAAATACTCCAAATCCCCAGATACCGCCGCAAAGCTTTGTGTCTGTACCGCTCTCAGATGGGAATGCCATGAAAAGGATCTCATCGCCATCGTTTGTAAGACCTGCGTCATTGTTATCTGTGTTGGTCTGCTGTGCAATATTCCAGCAGAATGCTACGTTTAATACGCCCTGACGGAATAAGTTGATCTCGTCACCACCTGCGATGGAAGCATCAAATCCGATACCCTTGGAATCAACTAATGCCTGAATTGCTTTTACGTTCTCTGCGGAATCTGCTGTATACTTGGTATGTGCAGCATCTGTGAATGTTCCACCGTAAAGGTTGTTGATCAGTGCTCTTGTACCCTGGTCACCGCCCTGCCCGCTGCAGTATACTGCGCCGACTGTGGTTCCTGTGTAATCATAAACTGCATCGATTGCTTTCAAGAAATTCTCTGTGGTCCATGTATGGGTATCTGCATCAACATACTGCATTGCATCTGCTGCTTCGAATACAGTCTTGTTAATTGCCATGCAGTGAGCTGTCATACAGAGTGGATATTCATAAGTAGCGCCATCGCTGTTTACACATGCAGATAATACGGATTCGTAAATTTCTGCCTTGTCTGTGTCGTCTACGATGTCCGAAAGGTCAACCATCAGTCCTTTAGCGCCCCAGTTTGCAACAAGTCTTTCAGGTCCTTCCATAATAAGGTCTGGAGCCTGTCCACCTTCGATCGCTGTATTTACCTGATCATCACCGTTAGTATAATCTAAGTACTCAACGCTTACGTGTACTCCCGGATATTCCTTATTGAACTCTGTGATTAAGGAATCAACTGTTGCGGAGTCACCCCATTTTCCAATCGGATATGTCCATAATGTGATGTCTGCGGAAAGATCAGATCCGCCTGCTTCTTCTGATGCAGCCTCTGTTCCATCTGTCTTCTCTTCTGCCTTGTCCTCTGTCTTCCCAGAAGATGCCTGGCTGCTGCCGCCTGTCTGCTGTACACCGCATCCGGCAAATAAGCTTGCTGCCATTGCCCCAACCATTAAAGTAGCAATAAACTTTTTCTTCATATTCCCTCTTCTCCTTTTTTTAAAGTTTCTCGTTTGAAGTAATTTCATTTCAGAAAATAATTTTCATTTTGTCCATCCGCGTTTTCACTATATTTCATTTTGAAAATTTGTTGTATTTGCACAGTTTTTATTTAAAATACATTTTCTTTTCCGTTCAATTGCATATATATACATTTTATTTTTCGAAATCAGCAAATTTTCCTTTCTAATTTTCTTTCTACTTTGTTATAATTTTAGCTTTTCTTTTCTCTTCCATTTCTTTTGTTATGAAAATTTTTTTCTTGCATCCACAATCATTCTATTCTATACTTTCTATATATGAGGCTTTTTGTTATTCATCACTTTTTACTACAGGGGATTTTTTTATGATTACTAAGAATTTTTGGGAGCTTCTGGAAGAGAAACAGAACTCCCTCACAAAATCAGGACTAATCATTGCAGACTACCTTACGAAACACGCAGAGGATGCCCAGTTTCTATCTATTTCCTCCCTCGCGAAGGAATGTAGCATGGCGGAGGCGACGATCTATCGCTTCTGCAAACAACTCGGCTTCGAAGGGTATAATGAAATGAAGATTGCACTTGCGCAGGCGAATGCTTCACCTGCCTCGCTCTCTTCCTATTCACTGGATCCTTCCTCGAGTACTTCCTCGATCTGTGAGCATGTATACGCTTCCTTCCAGGCAGCGATCACAAATACGATGAATCTGCTCGACTCCGACGCAATCGACGAAGCTGCCCTGCTCTTGCAGCGTGCGAACGCCGTCTACTGCCTCGGGCAGGGGGGCAGCATGGTACTTGCGAATGATATCTGGGTTCGGTTTGCTACAATCTCTAATAAGTTCCGGAACTGTGGCGACAGCCACACACAGCTGATCGCAGCCAGCCTGATGGGACCGGGCGACGTTATTTTATTCGTCTCTTACTCCGGATCTACCCATGATATGATGGACACGCTGACGATTGCAAAGAATGCCGGCGCCAAAATTATCCTGATTACCCATTATGCCGATGCACCCGGCACTTCACTTGCCGATGTTGTCCTCTTATGCGGAGCTCTTGAGACCCCGCTCGACGGCGGCAGCATCCCGGTAAAAGTTGGGGAGCTCTTCGTCGCAGAATCGCTCATTATGCGTTATCTGCTTGACAATAAAGAACTAGCAACGATTGCAAGGGATAAGACGAGTACCGCCATGGTAGTGAAACTATTATAAATAAAAAGGATGAACGAAGAATTATAAAAAAATCTTCATTCATCCTTTTTATTTATATATGCTATTAGCGAAACTCATTGTAAACGTACATTGGATTGTGACGCATCGTCAAAGACATAAGAAGACACTGGGGAGCGGCCGGTCCTTAGCGACCGTACTTTGGTCGCTTAGTACCGCTGCCAGCGACACGTAGCGAGAGCGTGTCTTCGTTGACTTTGACGATGTGTCACAATCTTCACAGCCTAAATTGGAGTTTCGCCCCCATTTATTTCGTCTTTGCATCCATCACGGATAACGCATCCTCATCTGCTACAATAATTACATTCGGATGTAATCTTAAAACAGATCCTGGTACCTGTGGTGTGATTGGTCCGTTGACCACTGCATCAAGTGCCTCTGCTTTGTCTTTTCCGCTGACAACCAATAAGATCATCTTTGCACGGAGGATTGTTCCAACCCCCATGGTATATGCCTGCTTCGGCACATCATCCGCACTTGCGAAGAAACGTTTATTGGCCTCGATTGTGCTCTCTGTCAGATCAACAACATGTACATCCTGCGGGAAAGAATCACATGGCTCATTGAATCCGATGTGTCCATTGTGTCCAAGTCCAAGGAGCTGAAGATCAATTCCGCCAAGAGAATCTATCAGCTTCTCATATCTCTCACATTCGTTCTCGCTGTCAAGGTTCGTTCCATCCGGAAGGAAATGATAGTCCGGTCTGATGTTGACTCTTGAGAATAAGTTCTTGTTCATGAAATACCAGTAGCTCTGATCGTTCTCCTTTGGAAGACCTTTGTACTCGTCTAAGTTTACGGTTGTAATTTTGGAGAAATCAAGATCTCCCTTTTTATACCAGTCTACTAACTGATCGTAAGTTCCGATCGGGGTAGATCCTGTTGCAAGACCAAGTACACTGTCATCTTTTAAAATCATCTGTGCTGAAATAATATTTGCAGCTTTTCTGCTCATATCCCGGTAGTCTTTGGTTCTGATAATTTTCATTTTCTGCATCTCCTATCGTTCTTCATTATTGCCGCGCAGTGTGCGCTGAATTTCCCTCTGGATTCTCTCAATACGCGTACGGTCATCATTCACATAAGCAGCATACAGAATATCAATCATCAAAAGCAGTGGGAACTGTGGTGAGATCAGATTACCGTAGTTCAAGTGCTGCAGGGACGGCACTAGAAGTACCTCGTTGCAGAACTCTTCGTACGTCTGCCGGTTCTTCTCTGTGATTAACAGAGTCCTCGCTCCCTGGCGGAATCCTCTGTGGAGCATATAGAGCACTTCAGACTTCGTACCGCTTAAGCTGAGCCCGATCACAAGGTCGTGCCTGTTCAGAAAAACCGTCTGCATTCTCATATTCTCATTATCCCGAAGCGCTGTCACTTCTATACCAATCCAACGGAATCTTGTCGCCATCTCCTCCGCTGCAAGTCCCGAGCTTCCGCGTCCGCAGATAAACACTCTCCTCGCCCATTTTAAATCCTTGACAATCCTGCCAATCTGTCCTTCGTCGAACAGGCTGTATACTTTATTCAAAAGATTCTGATAGGTGTCTAAGACCAGCTTTGACTGTTGCTGTTCCACCGCAGACTTCTCCACGTAAGAATTACGGAATTCATAGGTGAACTCCCGGTATCCGTGAAACCCGCTCTTTTTCGCAAAGCGTGACAGCGATGCCGGTGACACGGAGAGCTCCTTCGCCACCAGTTCTGCGGAGAGCCGTTCCGGTCTCGCACGGTTTAAGAAGTAGTCTGCAATGTGCCGCTCTGTCTCAGTATAGCTTTCGTAGTTTGCTTCAATGATCGGAATGATCGACTTTGCATATTCGTCCATGTCTGTAGCATAGCCTCCCTGCATCTTATTTTCAATCATTATACACTTTTTAGAAAGTATTTTCATCAAAATGCGGCATTTTTTCTGTTTTTCCTGCTTTTTTTGAAACTGTTTTTATTCACTATGAACAATTGCCGGGATTCTTCTTTCACCGGATGTTTTCATTTCCGACCCAGAATCTTTTTATAACGCCAGCTTCCGTTTCCAGTAAACATCATATGCAACGGAAACCGCCGAGCCAAATGTTGCGGAACGGAATGTGTTTTTCCATGGAGGATTAAACCGTGTGCGGCAGATATCAGACAGATCCACAGGGGCGCTCTGTATTATCCGAAAAAAGTATGTGTCTTTATGAAATGGGCTTTCCGAGGCAAGAGCTTGTCCGGAAAGTTGGAGATGTTGCAAAACGCGAGGGGATTGCAGCATCCATGGTTTACTGTGAGATGGTACTGGAGAATGTTCTGCCGGAGAAGTGCTTATTTCAATATTTTACGGGTGTTCATTGCGATACTGCAATGGGGTCTTCCCGGTTGTGCGTGCCGCTTCGAACAGACATTTCGGAGATCCGTTCACAAAGGTGAGAAATATGGAAAGAATCCGGGTTGTCGTAAAAGCATAATACAAAAATTCCAAATAATTGAGATAGCATTTCCCCTAAAACCGATTTATAATAAGAGCAGAAAATATCTTTGGAGGTATCTGCCATGAACGATACATTAAAAGTTTTAAAAACAAGAAGAAGCTGTCGCAATTTCAAACCGGATATGATTTCAGAGGAACAGTTACAGGAAATCCTAACAGCCGGAACCTATGCTGCAACTGGAATGGGCAAACAGTCCCCGCTTATCATCGCTGTTACACAGAAGGAGCTGCGCGACCGGATCTCAGAGGAAAACCGCAGGATTATGGGCGCACCGGAAGGAATGGATCCTTTCTACGGAGCTCCAGTGATCCTGATTGTGCTGGCTGACAAATCAGTTCCAACTCATGTGTATGACGGCTCCCTTGTGATGGGAAATCTCATGAACACTGCCCAAAGCCTTGGTGTGGCAAGCATCTGGATTCACAGGGCAAAAGAAGAATTCGAGTCCGACTTTGGAAAAAAACTACTCGCAGACCTCGGAATTGAAGGTGAGTATGAGGGAATCGGACACTGTGCAATCGGATATGCCGCCGAACCTGTCAAGGAGCCTGCGGCAAGAAAAGAGCATTATGTATATTACGTGAGATAACCTCACGCTGTAATAGCATAATAAACTTTAGATTTAAAAAGGAGATCTCACATGAAATTAACTATGCTTGGCACCGGACATGCCGTTGTAACCGAGTGCTATAACACCTGCTTTGTTTTAAGCGAAAACAACGAACATTTTCTCGTAGACGGTGGTGGTGGCAGCACCATCCTTACTCAGTTAAAGCGTGCAAAAATTAATATCAGAGATATCAAAACAATTTTTGTCACCCACAAACATATCGACCACATCTTAGGCATTGTCTGGATGATGCGTGTGCTCTCCCACTATCTTGCCAGAGAGGACGCTGATGATGTCTATATCTATGGGCATGATGAAGTGATCGGACTGTTAAAAGATATGGCCGAGAAGCTTTTACAGAAGAACGAAGTCCGCTCCCTTGACGGTAAGCTGCATCTGGTCGCAGTGGAGGACGGCGAAACAAAAACAGTTCTCGGACACCCTGTCACCTTCTTCGACATCCATTCCACTAAGGCAAAACAGTTCGGCTTCTCTATGGATCTGGGAGACGGGAAGAAGCTCACCTGCTGTGGGGACGAGCCTTACAATGACTGCGAGGAGAAATACGCCATGGACAGCACATGGCTGCTGCACGAAGCCTTCTGCCTGTACTCCCAGGCGGACATCTTCTCCCCGTATGAGAAGCACCACTCCACAGTTAAGGATGCCTGTGAGCTGGCAGAGAAATTGCATGTCAAAAATCTGATTCTATACCACACAGAAGATACGAATCTCGCAAGGCGCAGGGAGCTTTACACGGCAGAGGGACAGGAATATTATAAGGGAAACCTTTTTGTCCCGAATGACCTGGATGTATTCGAGCTGTAAAAAAATGAAAAGAGCAGGCACTCCACTTATCTGGATTACACCTGCTCTTCTCTTTATTATATCATGAACTTGCAGTTCATGATCTTGATCTACACGCACTTCGTGCGGCAGTTTTATTATATCATGAAGCATAGCTTCATGATCGTAATCTACACTCGCTTCGCTCGGCAGTCTTATTATATCATGAAGCATAGCTTCATGATCGTGATCTACACATGCTTCGCATGGCAGTCTTATTATAATCATATGCAGCTTCACGCAAAATAATTTCTCTGGCATTTCTGCCTGTTTTCCACCACTTAAACAATGAAAAACATGTTCCACAAACTTTTCAGGAACAACAGAATCCTAGCAGATCTCCGCTCCACTTGGCATCTTCTTCTCCGGAACCATCAGTGCAAGTTCCCCATTCTCATCCTCTGCGCAGAGCAGCATGCCTTCTGATACAACACCTGCTAATTTTGCCGGTTTTAAGTTTACTAATACCATTACTTTCTTACCGACCATTTCCTCCGGTGAGTACTCCTTGCGGATACCGGATACAATCTGTTTTACCTGGCTTCCGATCTTCACCTGGGAGCAGAGTAACTTCTTGGACTTCGGAACTGCTTCGCAGGCAATGATCTCACCTACCTGGAACTGCATCTTCATGAAGTCGTCATAAGAGATCTCCTCCTTCGGCTCAATGTCGATCACAGCTTCCCCTGCTGCATCCTCTGTCTCGCCGGTAAGCTTCTTCTGCTCTGCCTCGAACTCTGCCTTCTGTGAAGCCTTGATCTCTTCTACCTTCGGCATTACTTCTTTGGCATCAAGACGTGCAAATAAGATTTCCGGTGCATCTGTCACTTTCTTTCCGCTCTCGTAGAGTCCGAACTGATCTAACTCATCGTAAGCGCGGAGTGTGGTATTAAGCTGTTTTACAATCTTCTCTGCTGTTTCCGGAAGGAAGCTGTGCAGTAAGCTTGCGCCGACCGTGATAGACTCGGTCAGGTTGTATAATACCTCTGCCAGACGGTCATGGTCTTCCTCATTCTTTGCAAGTACCCAAGGAGTTGTCTCGTCAATGTACTTGTTGCAGCGGCGGAACAGATCGAATACAGCGGTGATCGCATCTGCGACACGGAGCTTATCCATCTTCTCCTGTACCTTTGCCCTTGTTCCTGTCACAACAGCCTTCAAATCTGCATCCACATCTGCTGTCACGCCGGTGCTTCTCACAACACCGTCAAAATATTTATTGCTCATGGAAATGGTTCTGTTTACCAGGTTTCCAAGGATATTGGCAAGGTCGGAGTTGAATCGCTCGATGACTAATTCCCATGTGATGACACCATCGTTTTCAAACGGCATCTCATGCAGCACGAAGTAACGGGTTGCATCCACACCGAACAGTCTTACCATATCGTCTGCGTAAATCACATTTCCCTTAGATTTGCTCATCTTGTCGCCACCCTGTAACAGCCATGGATGACCAAATACCTGTTTTGGCAGCGGAAGGTCTAACGCCATCAGGAAAATTGGCCAGTAAATGGTGTGGAAACGCACGATATCTTTTCCAATCAGATGCAGATCTGCAGGCCAGTTCTTCTTGAACAGGTCCGACGATCCATCCGGGTCATAACCGATCTTGGTGATGTAGTTGGTCAGCGCGTCTAACCATACATAAACGACATGCTTCGGGTCAAAATCGACCGGGATACCCCAGCTGAAGGAGGTTCTGGATACACACAGATCCTGTAAGCCCGGAAGCAGGAAGTTGTTCATCATCTCGTTTTTACGGGATACCGGCTGGATAAATTCCGGATGCGTGTTAATATAATCGATCAGACGGTCCGCATATTTGCTCATCTTAAAAAAGTATGCCTCTTCCTTGGCTGGCTTTACCTCACGTCCGCAGTCCGGGCATTTGCCGTCCACTAACTGGGACTCGGTCCAGAAAGACTCACATGGAGTACAGTACAGTCCCTCATAAGATCCTTTATAAATATCTCCCTGATCGTACAGTTTCTTGAAAATCTTCTTGACGCACTGCTCATGGTCTGCATCTGTTGTACGGACAAAGTTATTGTAAGAAGTATTCATCAGATCCCAGATCTCCTTGACCTGTCCTGCCACGTTGTCTACATATTCCTTCGGAGTGATACCGGCTGCCTCTGCCTTCTCCTGGATCTTCTGTCCATGCTCGTCTGTTCCTGTCTGAAAATAAACGTCATAACCCTCTGCTCTCTTGTAACGTGCGATCGCATCTGCAAGTACGATCTCATACGTATTTCCGATGTGCGGTTTGCCGGATGTGTAGGCAATCGCGGTTGTCATGTAATATTTTCCCTTGTTGCTCATGTTTTTCCCTCTTTCTTTTTCTGCGCGACGTCATCCTCTGTCAGAAGAAAACCTTCGCAAATTTCCACAGGACATTTCGTTTGTCATGCATTAAAAAACCCCGTCCTCTATCATTATAGAAGACGGGGATGTTCCCGTGTTACCACTTCAGTTCATCTGCATCTCACGGTGCAGACCTTAGCATGTTCTGAATCCCTGTACGTTCTCCAAAACATCTCCGCTGTAACAGGCGGTCCTGTCAGATCTTATCGCTGCATTCCCCATGCGCACGTTCATCTCTGCCACTCCAAAGCCATGTTCCATCATGCTTCCCTGATCTCCTCTCAGCATCCCGCTTCTGGTATCTCTTTCCCAAAAGCTTCCGGAAATCTCTCTGTACAGTTCCAAATGATGTACTCTCTTTTTCCCAGTGTTATCCTGTTCAAATGTCCATTGCTTAACATAGCATGAAACCGAAAAGAAGTCAACCTATTCCTCGAACTTCTCTTCCTCTGCCTCTTCTGGCGCAGACTCCTCTGCCGGGGCTTCCTCCTCATCCGGTTTCATAACATACTCGGCGTCGAAGATATCTTCCTCCTCTGTGGTCTCCTCTTCCTTCTCGATCTTCGTTCCGCAGCTGCTGCAATATGCCGCATCCTGAGGTACTTTTGCTCCACAGTTTGGGCATTCTGCTGCTCCCTGAAGCTTTAAGATTTCTGCCTTCATGCTCTCGATCTCGGAAAGTGCCTCTTTGATCACCTTGAACTGCTCGTTCTCTGCATTTTCCTCATCGTCCTTATGTGCATCAAAATAGCTGTGGCCTAAAATTGCATACTGCTTCTCCACAAAGTCTTCTTTTGTTTTTATATCTAATTTTAGCTTCGCAACGCCGGACACTTCCTTCGCCTTCTGGGTCACATCCTTGCCTGCAGAAACTAATGATTCCTTTACACTGTCTAAAAACGACATCCTAATCCCTCCTATCATATCTGTCATGCTTTATCGGTTCTGTCTATTATACGCCTTCCTGCTGTGGGATTCAAGGGATTCCCGGCGATTGCTGCAGTAATTACCGGTCTTTTTTGCTTGCATATTATCCAGGATATGTTATACTGTTTAGGTGCTGATTGCACTGTGGAGATGTACCCAAGTGGCTGAAGGGTCCGCACTCGAAATGCGGTAGGTCGGTAAATGCTCCGGCGCGCGAGTTCAAATCCCGCCATCTCCGTAGAAAAAGCTCTGTCGGGTTCGACAGAGCTTTTTTACATTCTTAGTAATGTTTTCTTATTTTCGTTGAAAATGAACTCCGCCCATTCTTCAACCGTATCATGTTCGACAAAATCGTTATCCGACGCCAATACTTTCGACAAATAGGAATTCCGAACAGCATGAGCTGCCTCCACTTCATTCATTTGATAAGTTTTTACTAATGTTTCCCTTACATATTTTTTGAATTCTTTGATTTCTGCATTGGTCATACTATTCACCCTCTTTCATTTGATTTCGAATACTTTTCTTTTTTTATTTTATCACAAGATAACACTTTTATGCAAGAAATAGCCTTTAACGTATGAAACGAATATTGCTGCGGATACACTTCTCCATTACTTTTTTAAAACGCTTTATAATCAACTTCTTCCGGAAGGATCAGGTTATTATTTACTTCATACGCTTTATTGACTATATTACCATCTGCAATTTCTCCATAACATACGTCATATTTTCCATCTTGATTATGATCTAATATATGATATGCAGCTAAAATTTCTGGTGTCAAACGATTATTTAAATCAAATCTTCCCCATCTTTCAGAATGTCTGGGATATGAAGCTGTTACCAATTCAACTCCATTTTGAAGTTTAAAATCCACTTCTACAATATATGGTTCTTCTTCTTTTCCATATTTAGCATTATATTTTCTTGTAGTCCTCATTGCAGTTAATGCAGCATGTGCATAACTCTGTGTTGTATAAAACCCGGCGCCAAAATCCAAATATGGTTTGCTATATTCTAAACAGATTCCGTTATTAATTATATTTTGGGCTGAACTATAATTTGTTCCATGGTATAACTTCACATTACTTCTCCTTATTTTTTATTAAAATAAGTATATTATATCTTTATATATACCATATCGTGCTTAATTTATGTTAAATTTTGTTTAATATTTCATTAATTTTTAACAAAATTTATTTTGCATAAACATTTGTGAAATTCTTCTATATAGCATCAGCTCTTCGGATCCTGCACCCACAGCTTCTTTCATGTCTCCCACACTAAATCAGTAAAAATATACCTCGGATATTGCTGTGTCCTCAAATATAGTTCCTGGGTATACAGAATCTATTCTTATAGTAACTGATTCTGTTATTACAGAGTTTTTTAAGTCTATCTGTTGTGCTCCTGCCATATCCTGCAATTCTATTGTTTCTGTCGCTCCATCGGAGAAAATCAACGTAATTTGTTTTGGTCTGGAATTTTTTTCATACAGTTCGTCACTTTTCTGATATCCTGCATATATTTTGATTCCACTCATTACATAGGCATCATCAAATGTCACCTCAATTGTTTCACCTGTCCCCTGACCATCTTGTCCCTCAACCCATGCAGTCGCTAGGCTGCCATCCATAATACGTTCCGCGGAATGTGTCATATTATATTCTGACAATTCTGAAGATGCTTCATATTCTATTACCTGTGCCAGACTCACGTTTTCATATTCCGTCTCTTCTTTTATATTACCTGTGTCTTCCTGCATAAATGAATCTTCTATAGTTTCCGTCTGCTTAATATCTGTCAGTAAAATTGTTGTCAAATGATACTGTGTATGTCCAAACATAACCGATCCCTGTACCGTTATTTTTTTACCAACAAACGATTCCGCCTCTTTCTCTTTCTGAAAATGTAACTGTATATCTGTAATTATTTGTTCTTCTCCATTATATCCTTGAAACTCATTATAGAGTAAGGCATCTACTGGATTATCTAATTTCAAAATATAAAATGTATACCCTTCATAAACTTCTTCATATAGCACACCTGTAACTGTCATAGAATCCAGATCATGTATTTCTACTTTCCCATCTTCATCAATTATTGGTTCCTCCTCATTTGTATCTTCTGTTTCGTTTTTTTCAATTTCTGTTTGTTTTTCTTCTGTTCCCCTATCTTCTTCCATCTGAAGCATTGCTTTTTCCAGATCAGTCTTTATTTCCATGTCTGTTTTGGTGTTCTTTTTATTATTTTTAAATACAACAATGAATGCTATTGCTATTACGCCTAAAATTATAATATATAATGCTTTCCGCCTTCTCTTTCTTTTTTCACAACAAACAGGGCACTCCCCTGTCTGTTGATCAAGGGGTGCTCCGCATTTTCCACAAAATTTTTTCATATCATACCTCTGTTTTCATAACGAAATATTTTTCTATTATCTACTCCATTTTTCAACCAGTATTGCTATGGCAGTCAAAATTCCCCATTGAAAAAGGACTCTGAGTAACAGATATTTTAAAATTTGTCCAAAAAATTTCATTGGGAAAAAATATACTATTTTATCTGTTACCGGATTCATAATCCATAAATTATTCGTAAAAATAATGAGATGTGTTTTATTAATAAAGGTTTTCATATCTACAAACGCTATTAACCCTAATAATAAAATTATCCCGAGCACTACAATTTCACTTTTCAAAAAAATTCCTGGTATAATTTTCAAGCTTCTATTATGTTTTAATATTATCAAAAGGCCCATAACACTAATCGCCAAAACTATTACCAACCATTTATTCCATTGAAGCATTCTGTATATATCCTGCAAATGGCTTATTTCCTTTGGATTAAAAAAATCTGCCTTTCCTGATGCACTTTCCTTTTTGCAGTATGAAATCATATCTTTAATAATAACGCTAAAAGTTTTCTCTGATACTTTCAGTTTTTTAGCAATCTGATATCCTCCTTCCTTATATTTTTTCATAAAAAACTTCTCTGTTAAAATTTCTGAATATATAATTTCAAATAACATCATATACTGTACTGCAAACGATATTATATATCCGCACAGATGGTCTAATACCGTTTCTCTTTTAGTCTTCAAACTTCACTCCACATTCCTCACAATACCTTGTTCCAGCTTTTCTCAGTGCGCCGCAATTTTCGCAGTATTTTACCCCACTATTTTTCTTCGATAATGGACGCTTCGGTTCTACTTCCTTTTTCTTTTTTTTCAAAGTTATGCACAAAAAAACAATACCTGCTGTTGTAAGCCCCCAGAACACAACCGATAATCCATCCACTCTTGTTCCCGTATATAATATACATATACCCGGTGTTGTCTGTGAAAACACTAACGCATTTCCCTGTAGCCCCACCGTTTCGTCATCCCCAGAACATTTTATATATTGCATTGTCGGCATCAATCCAACATTCAATCTATATTCCATAGAAAATTGATCCGAAACTTCTCCCAGTAATCCCGAAAAATCACATGCAATGTCATAAGCTTCCTGCTTCTTTATCTTCCAGAATTCCCGATCTGTTCCATAGTATAATCGGATATTATCATTTGCAAGGCTAAGCATATTTTCTTCTATCTGTGTTTTTTTTCCTTTCTGTAGAATTATAATCTGGCAATTTCCATCTTTATCCTGCTTTAGCTGAACCGATGCATGTGCTTTCTCCTCTTCATTCTTTTCTTCTGTGCCCTGTTCCGTAGTTTCCTCTGAGCCTTCTTCTGTCTGTTCAATTCCAAGCCTTGTCTGAAATAATTTTTCTATCTGCGCGCTTTCTTCTTCTGTCGGAACCTGTTCTAGCGTAAGCTCCATCTTCTGTTTCCAACTATCCGCAATAGAGTTCCTGCCTAATTCCACACTCATATTTTGTGTTTTAAAGTGCTTCTTTAAATACCAATTTACAGTTCTGTCCACTTCCGAATCTGACCAGACTAGACCATAACCCTCCCTTTCTTCATCTGCCTGCACTTTTGTCCCATTTTCGCTGAATACGTTATAATCTTTTGCTGATTTTGCATAATAATGAAATTCCGGTGCATGTGCATTTCCAACTACATATTGTGAAAGATTTATATTTTCTGATATAGCCCTTTCAAACGTCAATGCATCTGTTACCCCATCCTGATTCGTATTGGTTAATAATTCATCTTCTACTCCAAATACAATCTGATCAAAATTCTTGAGTTCACTGATATCCATTCCCAGCTTCTCTAACATATATGTCACAGTTCCATTTTCAACAAGATATCCCGTGCTTATATGATTAGAAGAAAATGCCTGGAAATATTTTTTAACTTGATCTTCATCCCCTACCAGTGATGATTTCGATATTACAAACTCTACTTTCCTGTTATATGTATCAAAGTCGCTCATTTCCGTGTATATATTTATTTCATAAATATCTATATACTCCACCTCATCCACATATATATCCGAATATGAGCCATACATATTTCCACCATATTCCACTTCCGTTGTTCCATTATCAAAAATCATTGAAGCATTTTCATCCGATACGTACCCTGTATTCACCAGTCCATTAGTCAGCCATTGAAGCAAATCTCCTGACGAGAAATCTTCATCTACATAAATTCCGCTTGCCCATATAGAATCTGGTACAGATATTTGTATCGTCTTTTCTTCGCCCGTAAGTGCTGCCACTTTTTTCTCATATTCTTCGATATTTTGAAATGCGAGCACAAACATGTACTGGCTGTACCCCGTCTCTTCACTGTAACTCCACTGCAACTGTTCCGGACAATTTGCACTTATATAATTATTCAGATCTGCAAAAGTGCCATTAAAATATTCTTCAAAAACATCATTATCAATGCTTATAGACATTAACCGCTGTCCTGACAAATCCTTATTCACCTGTAATTTGGTATCAATAGTGGATCCTGCACTGCAACCAGCAGCTCCTAATAACCAGATAAGAGTAATAACTGCCAACAAAAACTTTTTCTTTTTCATCTGTGTTTCCCTCATATTTCTACTCTATATATAGCTCACCATTAATTGTAGTAATATCAAATGTTTTCACTTCCATGTCCTGGCACACATCGTTTTCATTGTATAAAACAATCATATTTGTTTTCTGCACACCATCTTTTATTTCTGTACTGTCTCCATATAAAACATGTATTGTTTCATTTGATTTTTGCATATTATTCCAATAAAATACTACCTTTTCTTCATCCTGCTTTTCCGGGACAAAACATTCTGCATACTTCTGAGCATCTCCTGTTTCTAAAGCATCAGCAATTCTACTTATTACTCCTGTGGGTTTCTGGTACAGACTCATTCCCAGTGCTACGGCTAATGCTGCAATAAAGCAGCTAATTGCTGCTAAAAATGTTTTCTGTTTCATTACATTTTTCATAATCTCCTCACCTCATATTACATAAACATATTGAGCAAATCTAATAGTGACGAGAAATCCAGATTAGACAATCCGCTCTTTATAGAATCCGGTACATACGTAAGTGCAACTTTCTTCGCAAACATAAAATAAATAATTATAAACACAACCATAACAACGAAAGAAAGATAAAGACTTTTATTTTCTGATATATCTTCCATTCCTTTCATTCCATAAATCAAATAAAAAATAGAAAAAAGAAATCCTAAAAAGAATACAGCTATCCCCACAAGCGGATTAGTCCAAAACAGGATAATGCTCAAAATAATTACAGGACTTGCTGCTATTGCCTTTATTGACGCCAGTGACAATGCTTCTTTATATCCCATTTCACTCTTAACAGCTTTACCTCCCACATAATATAGGCATGCAAGAATAATCGATAATATCATAGAATATACTATTGTCAGGAAAAAAGTTTTCGGACTTGAAAATTTATAAGAAGCTGTATAGCTTCCTCCCATTGAAATCAAATCATTTATCTTCTTCGCACAGGAAACAGCAAATACACCTGACAATACCGCTTGTATGGCTAAATAAATAACTGATTTTTGAATATCCAATTTTTGAACAATTTCAGGTATTTCTCCACAAGGATTCTTATATACTTTTTTCACCGTTTCTAATAAATCTTCTACTTGAATTGTTTTTCGTTCCATTTTAGAAGTTGTACTTTCTGAAACTTCTTCTTTATTAATCTCTTCTATGCAGCTACATACCTCTCCTTCTTCCAATTTTCGTCCACAATGTTTACAAAATGCCATATTTCATTTCCTCCTCCATTTTTATAATTTTAATTTTAGTACACATATTTACTAAAGTCAATAGTACAGATACTTACTATGATATTCTGCAACTAGAGGTAACTAACTATATGACACAACCATTTTATATACAAAAAATAAGAGATTTACGTGAAGATCATGACCTCACCCAACAACAAGTTGCTGATTTTCTTGGCACCTCCCAAACCATGTATGCACGTTATGAACGTGGTGCTAATGAATTACCAATTCGACATCTGGTTTCACTATGTGAGTTATATCATGTATCTGCTGATTATATTCTGGGGCTTAACAAAGTTCCTTATAATAGCCCCCACTCTAAATAAAAAAGATTTTATCTCGCTTAAAAAGTGATATAAAATAATTGGCGTAAAAGTAATGTAATGATGATATAAATATACAAAAAGGTATCGTCATCGACGATTTACCTGATTTAAGGGTTAAAAATAATCATATCATGCAGGGAGGCGGTTATTTTTGCATCTTGGAATCATGCTTTCCATGCATGTAACCAAAACTATAGAAAGTCGCATAATGCAAAAAGGGAAAAGCCGTTTTTCTATCAATCGGCTTTTCCCTTTTTGCAATTCAGCTTATTTTCCCGCTTATTTCACATCCGTAACTTCATATCCGGCATCCACAACCGCCTGCTTTAATGCATCTGCGGAAGCATCGCCTGTTACGACTGCGTTCTTGTCCTCAAGGCTTACCGTTACGTCTGTCACGCCTGCAACCTCTTTTAATGCCTTCTCTACTCTTGCCTGGCAGTGTCCACACATCATGCCTTCGATTGAAATTGTTGTTGTCATTGTCTCTTCTCCTTTATCGTTATAATTTAATAAGACTGCCGCACGAAGTGCGTGTAGATCACGATCATAAATCGCAGATTTATGATATATTGTTTCTGTTTCGTGATTCCGTCTTTCCTCTTCGCCTACATGCTCTGTCTGCACCGGTTCCGTGGCATCTGCCAGTGCTATGATCTTCACTTCTGACAGCGTGCCTGCCTGTTCGGTCTGCGCCTGTGCTGCCTTCGCATTCTTGTTGTCATGCAGCTTCACCCATCTTAACCGAAGTGCGTTGCTTACGACACACACACTGCTTAAGCTCATGGCTGCTGCACCGAACATCGGGTTTAACTTAATACCGAAGAACGGGTACAGCACACCTGCCGCGAGCGGAATGCCGATACTGTTGTAGAAGAATGCCCAGAAGAGGTTCTCCTTGATATTACGGATCACTGCTTTGCTTAATTTTACCGCACCTGCGGCGTCAAGTAAATCATTTTTCATCAGGACAATATCCGCGCTCTCGATTGCGACATCTGTTCCTGCTCCGATCGCGATTCCGACATCAGCGGATGCGAGCGCCGGAGCATCGTTGATTCCGTCACCGATCATGGCAACTTTATGTCCTGCCTGCTTCAGGGCGCTGATCTTCTCTTCCTTCTGGGTTGGAAGCACACCTGCGATGACCTCGTCAATGCCGACCTGCTCTTTGATCGCCTGTGCGGTCACTTCATTGTCACCGGTTAACATAATGACATGAATACCATACTCGCGGAACTTCTGGACGGCTGCTTTGCTGGTTGGCTTTACAACGTCTGCCACCGCCACAATTCCAAGGAACTGGTTCTCAGTTGCAAAAAGAAGCGGTGTTTTTCCCTGCTTTGCAAGTGCGTGGATCTGCTCCTTCTGTCCTTTTGAGAGGGCAATTTCCTTTTCCTCCATCATCTTCTCATTTCCGGCAAAATAGTGTGTGCCGGATACGGTTCCCTCAATTCCCTTTCCGAAGGAAGCGTTGAAATCAGTTACTTTTTTCAGTGCAATCTGGTTCTTCTCACAGTAGTCCACGATCGCCTCTGCGAGCGGATGTTCACTTCCCTTCTCTAAGCTTCCTGCGATGTGAAGCAGTCTGACTGCCGGGTCTGCACTCCGGTCGATCTTCTCTGCCCCCTGCACTGCACCAAACGCACAGAGAATGTCGGTTACAACCGGCTTGCCCTGTGTGATCGTTCCGGTCTTATCTAAGACAACAGTATCGATCTGATGGGCAGTCTCAAGCGCATCCCCGGACTTGATCAGGATTCCGTTCTCCGCACCTTTTCCGGTTCCTACCATGATGGCAACCGGTGTTGCCAGACCGAGTGCACACGGGCAGGAAATGACAAGAACTGCGATCGCGGTGGACATGGCGAATTCGAACGTCGCACCGGAAATAAACCAGATGATTCCTGTGATGATTGCAATCGTAATAACCGTCGGAACGAAAACACCTGCGATCTTATCCGCCATTTTGGCGATCGGTGCCTTACTTGAGGATGCCTCCTCCACAAGCTTAATGATCTGTGCGATCGTTGTATCTTCGCCAACCTTTGTCGCTTTCGCGCGGATCAGACCGGATTTGTTCATGGATGCAGACACGATTGTGTCGCCCTCCTGCTTCGGTACCGGAATACTCTCGCCGGTGATTGCAGATTCGTCAAAGGATGATTTTCCCTCCACGATCACACCGTCCACTGCGACAGCCTCACCTGGCTTTACGAGGAAAATCTCGCCCTTTTCCACATCCGCTGCATCGATCACCTGCTCTTTGCCGTCACGGATGACGGTCACGGTCTTCGGTGCAAGATTTAACAGCTTTGTGATCGCCTCACTGGTCTTGCCCTTGGACTTGGTCTCTAAATATTTTCCGATTGTAATCAGTGTCAGGATCGTTCCGGCGGATTCAAAATAGAGGTCATGCGCATACTGATGTACAACTTCCATATCCCCGTGTCCCATGCCGTAACCGATCCGATAGATGGCAAAGATTCCATACAGGATCGCTGCCCCGGCACCGATGGCGATCAGGCTGTCCATGTTCGGGCTTCTGTGCCACAGTGTCTTGAATCCGTTCTTAAAGTACTTCTGGTTCGCCACAAGAATTGGCAGTAGCAGTAAGAACTGGGTAAAGGCGTAGGTCATGGCGTTCTCATTGCCGTGTAAGTAGTTCATGGTAAATGGCGGCATTGGAATATTTAACCACTGGTAAATCATATGTCCCATGGAGACGTACATGAGCGGGATCCAAAAGATTAAGGACACGATCAATCTTTTTTTCATATTCTTCACATTCTGCTCCATGGCTGACAGCCCGTTTCCGGCTGCGCCGTCCTGCTGCCCGGAAGTCTTTGCCCCGGACTTTGCATGTTCGTCCTTCACCGCTGCGCCGTATCCTGCATCTTCCACTGCCTTAATGATCCCGGCCGTATCTAACTGGTTCTCATCAAATTCGACCTGCATGCTGTTCGTCAGCAGATTCACGCTGACGTTCTCCACCCCGACGAGCTTGCCGACGCTTTTCTCCACGTGGGAGGAGCAGGCAGAACAGGTCATTCCTGTTACATCGAATTTCTCTTTCATTGGTCTTTCCTTTCTGCTGTCTTAGTATATCCGTTTTTGCTGTTTCCTACATGTCCTTCGGATTATCTTCCGGTCCTTTTATTTCATCAGCTTTTTCAGAAGCTCGCACAGTTCATCCACCGCTTCCTCGTTGCCTTCCCTGATATCCTCCGAAACACACGTCTTGATATGTCTCGCAAGCAGTTCTTTGTTAAAACCATTGAGTGCTGCCTGTATCGCCGATACCTGCGTCAGGATATCCACACAGTAACGGTCATCCTCCACCATTGCCTTGATTCCGCGCACCTGTCCTTCGATCCGGCTTAAGCGCGTCATGAGCGCTTTTTTCTCGGCTTCGTCACGCTGTTTGTGCTTTACGTTGTCTTCGTCTTTACAGTTGCAGCAACATGTCATATCTGATTCCTCCTGCTGGTTGCGTTGTTTTCGCATACCCCTGTAGGGTATCTTGAATATAGCGCGGTTTCTGCCTTATGTCAAGTGGACTTTTAAATTTTCTAGCGATATTTTTTCTCTTTAAAGGAAATGTATTCTTGGGAACGCTGCTGGTGGATAGGCTGTGAAAGCCGAAAAAGAGCGGGACGCCCGCCTACCCTTCCAGCACCTCATTCATCGCCTCCATCTTCTGCTCCGCCTCATAGATGAGCCTGCTGCACTCTTTCAGTTCATCCCCGAAGTCGGTTGTATTTCCCTGATACAGCGACTTGTACTTGATATCATGTTCAAGGCTCGCCCACAGATCCATCGCCTGTGTGCGGATCTGCAGCTCCACCGGCACCATCTGTTTCTTGTTCATGAAGTAAACCGGCACACGGATTAACATATGCAGACTCCGGTAGCCATTTGCTTTCGGTTCCTCAATGTAATCTTTGATCTTCATAATGACAATATCGTCCTGCGCTAAGATTCTGTCGCGGATCAGATATACATCCTTCATATACGGACATACCACGCGGATGCCCGCGATATCGTAAATATTGTTGCAGGCTGCGCTCAATGTCAGCGGATATTCTTTCTTCTGCAGCTTGCCAAGAATGCTTTGCGCAGATTTCAATCTCGTATCAATATGGTGGATCGGACATCTTAGCTTCCGGTACTTGAATTCATCTTTGATGATTTCTAACCTTGCAGTGGTCGCGCTCATCGCTGCACTGTACATCCGAAGGATCGGATCGATGCTCTGTGAGAATTCCTCCGTCATGTCTGCTAAGCGCTCCATGCTGTTTTCCTGATTAAAGTGAACTGGTACGAGACCGTTCACCTCAAATACTTGCTGATCTTCATAGGCATCGTTCACTGCGGCTGCCTGCTCCTGTTGGTTCATACTCCCTGCCCCCATTATTCTTTTCCTGTTACCGTCCGCACTGTAATTGCAACCGGCAACTTTTTCTTTTATGCTCTTTCCGCCTCCCAATTTTCTTACATAGAAAGCTTATTATTTATATTAACAGATAATCGTAAAGCTCTTATGAAACTCCCATTAAAATTCTATTAAATATATTGTGGTCCACACCGCATATTGTACGCTCTTTTTCATAAACCCTTTTACCCAGATCATCCCGGCAAAAAAATACCGCACACATAAAACGTTCTCCGTCGGATTGTCCGACGAATACGTCTTATATGTGCGGCACTACTTTTAAAACGAAATCAAATGCCTATGCATTCTTTCCTGCCTCTTATAATTCCACACCACATCCCTTTAACAGCTCTCTTGCGGAATCTAAAGAATCGACTCCATGCAGGTTCTTAATTGGGGCGAACTCTCTCTCCCTTACGACTTCGTATGGAAGGCAGTCATCCATCATATGAACCATATCGAGTACGAGTGTCTCGAATTTGTAGCCGTTTGGCTGCTCCGGTTTCACGAAGTTACCCTCTTCATCTACGTGTGGAATCTTCTTCTCTACTACATGGATCGGCATGTGTGCATCTGCGATCTGCTCTAATTTTTTCTCGGAGAACAGATAATTTAAGATCACACCGAATCCGTACTGTAAATCACCGTTCTCTTTTCTCGCAGTTGCCATCTCCTCAGTCATCTCATAGTACTCTGCAATGGATGGTCTTCCATCTTCGGTACATAAAACACCTACTTTTTCATCTGGGGCTGCTTTTCTTACAACTTTCGCGCCGCTCTCGCATCCGGATACAATCGTTGCACCAACGAAAAGCGGGTCTGCGATTCTCTGTAAGCAGTTGTCCACTGCAAATACGTTGAGCCATTCTATTCCTCTCTCGTGGATATCCTCTAATAATCCGGCTTTCACCATGGAGCCGAACCAGCCACCATTTCCATTCGGTGACATAGCAACTTCTGTATCGGATACCATGTAAACGCGTCCCTCATAATCACATGCCGGAACCATCTCCTGAATGAAAAACTTCACATACTCCTTCGGATAACCGAAGTAGTTGTGCTCCTCAAAAAATGCTACGGTGTCCTTGTTATTGATATTACTTGTCATAATGTACATCGGCACATAAACGTCTGCCTCTGTCGTAACGTCCGTCAGGTTGTGGAACAGCTGCTCAAACAGATACAGATCTTTGTTCACGCCGATATTCAGTGTTCCCTTCGGTCTGTCAAGCCCGAGTCTTGTTCCCTGTCCACCTGCTAGAAGGACTGCTCCCACTTTTCCGGCACGAATTGCTTCAAGACCTGCTGCCCGAAACTCCTCGCTTCTCGCTTCGATCTCCGAAACCTCCACTGCGTCAAGCGGTGCAAATACGCCACGCTCGTTGACAGTCTCTTTTCTCTCGATATTATTTAAAATAGAAAAATCAATCTCATCTAACGCTTTCTTCAATGCTTCCTTCTGATCTTCCGTTCCTCTTTCCATACATGCTTTTATGTATGACTGCTTCTCTTCTTCCCAGATATGCATTTTATCCTCCCTGTTTGTTTTGAACCTTCTCTTTTTTATTAAGCTAACTTTAATCATAACATAAAGTGGGCGAAGGTGCAATTGCGATTTCTACATCTGTATACATACTTTTCTGACCGACAAAAACTGTTTTGTCAAACGATTCAAAGCCGCCCGGATCCGCTTCCGGCCTCACGGCTGTCATCACAAATGGCTTTATTTGCATGAAAGACAGAAAAAAAGGAAGGCGCACTGCCTTCCCTTACATTCCATTTCTTCCGTTTTTTCTTAATTCAATCCCCGGAATCCTTTTCCGATGATCTCGCTGCTGTTCGTGATCGCAATAAATGCAGACGGCTGGTTCTCATGGATAAAGTTACGCAGCTCCACCGCCTGGCTTCGCTTCATGACAGAGAGAATGACCGTCTTCTCGTTGTGCTGGTAAGCGCCCTCCGCGCGGTAAACCGTCGCACTCCGATTCAGCTTCTGCGTGATAAAGCCGCAGATCGGCTCCGGATCTGTGCAGATAATCGTGAAATACTTGCACATATTAATATTCTCAATCACACTGTCGACCACAAGCGACTTCGCGAGAAGTCCGCACAGCGAAAAAAGTCCTGTCTGTGCATCGAAAACCAGACATGATGCCAGTACAATAAATAAATCTACCAAAAACAGCGCTGCACCGATATTCAGCTTCGTGTACTTCTTCAAAATCATCGCGATAATATCCGTACCACCACCGGAAGCTCCCACGTTAAATAAAATCGCCGAGCTCGCCGCCGGAAGTACGATCGCATAAATCAGTTCCAACACCGGCTGTGATGTCAGCGGTGCCGACATCGGAAAAAGCTTCTCCGCTGCACTTAAACCCACGGAGGTAAGCACGCTGACATACACCGTCTTCACACCAAACCCTGTCCCTAAAAAAATAAATCCAAACACCAGCAGCGCCATATTTATAATAAACGTAATACTTCCCGGTGTTGTCGGCATCACCGCACTCAAAACAACCGCGATACCCGTTACCCCTCCAAACGAGAAATTATTTGGAAACTTAAACACATACACGCCCACAACCAGAATCAACGTTGCAACCGTCAGCACCATATATTCCTCAATCGTGCGCTTGATCTGTCCTCTGTTTTTTAACATTTTCTTCTTCCTCAACTATATCTTTTTCTTGCTGCATTTTAGCGTTCTCATTTTACTATATCCACTTGAAAAATGGTACTGTTTCCTTTATTTTTTCGTATTATTTTTCAATAGGATAGTCCTTGCACCGCTCTGACACATCGCTCTTTTCCATTCAAAAAAATTTTGTCCGTGGATAACTTCCTTCTTTCTCTCTAATATACAACATTCAATTTCTATTCTGCATTATTTTTTTCTGACAATTCTTCCTATTTTCTCTAGTTTACAGTTTTATCCACACTATCCACATAGTTATCCACATTTTAACTATTATACTGTCAATAACTCCCATTTTATCAACTTTATTGCGACGTTTATTCCATCATTTCCAATCCAATTGCTTTTCCATCTAGTATCCAATACCCGGCAAATATATTCCCATAAAATTTCCAATCATTTACAAAGAAGCTGCACGAAAGGCTCCTAACCCGCAGCTGCCGTTCAAAAACCTTCGTATGCCAAAAAGGGAGAGGTACTTCCGGAGAAATTCCTCTACGCCACGGAGATGAGACCCTGGCAATTATCGAAGCCGTTGCTGAGATAATTGCCCGCTCAGGGGCTCATCGGAGTT
>ERZ773107.925-NODE-925-length-29494-cov-15.131119_pt1 | contig 29494 bp, 24 predicted proteins | sample MGYA00580571_ERZ773107 | MGnify/ENA primary metagenome ERZ773107 (study PRJEB29015, sample SAMEA2737843) | human gut metagenome | biome: human gut; feature: human-associated habitat; material: faeces | place: China | collected 2012 ... | reverse complement strand
AGCTGTTGATGAGTTTCAGAACGTGATGGAGAATCCTTATCCGTGGGAGGAAGTGGAATGAAAATGTGTAAATAGAATTTCTCTTTGAAGAAAATTATCTTTATGTGAATAAAACTGCAATACTCTATAAGATAGCATTCAATTCCACTCCTTATTTTCTGAACCGTTGAAAGAGAGTGATTATGATTTGTGCCTCCTGATTGAGGAGGAAGTGACGACTTTCTCTTTTTTTGAATATCGTCGGAAGTAAAGAATCGTTGTGGTGAAAATAGGGGTGAACTTTAGCAAGGATACGCGTAATGTGAATAGATATATTGTGGAAGAATAACTGATATTTTATGCGCTGTACTTGGGTTGTTGTCCAGGTAATAATTTGCAATAATCTTTGTCTGAATCTTTAAAGAATAGAGCTGTCCATGGTGCGAAGTGGAGCTTTATCGATAACATATCCAATTCTGGTGTTACCTTTTTGGTAGGCTTGATATTGGCCCGTCTCTTGACTCCTGCCGAATATGGCATTATGGCTATGATTGCTATCTTCATAGCTGTATCTAACTCTATTGTAGACAGTGGCTTTTCTAATGCACTGATACGGAAAGTACGTATTGAAAAGGTAGACTACAATACGGTTTTCGTGTTTAATCTGATAGTTAGCATTGTTTTATACATCCTTTTATATGCATCTGCCCCCGCTATCAGTCTGTTCTTTAAAGAACCGGTTCTTACAAATGTGCTGAGGGTAATAGGGCTGATTCTGATTGTTAACGCATTGGGTATCATTCCCCGTACCATATTAGTAAGAGGTATTGATTTTAAGACACAGACCAAAGTATCCATAATCTCTTCTGTTTCAAGTGGATTGGTTGGCGTAGGCATGGCTATAGTGGGCTTTGGGGTATGGAGCTTGGTGTGGCAACAGCTTTCCCGGCAGATGCTGAATTCTCTGTTTCTTTGGATATTCTGTAAATGGATGCCCCAATGGGAATTCTCCGTAAAAAGCTTCAAGGAAATGTTCGGCTTTGGCTATAAGCTCTTGTTGTCCGGATTATTGGATACTCTTTACAAGAATGTTTATTATGTGGTTATAGGCCGTTGTTACAGTTCTGCACAGTTGGGGCAATATACTCGTGCAGAGCAGTTCAATACGATATTTTCCAGTAATCTGACCAGTATTGTCCAGCGTGTCAGTTATCCGGTGCTTAGTTCCATTCAAGAAGAACCGGAGCGCTTGCGCGAAGCTTATCGGCAGATAATAAAGACTACAATGCTTGTGACATTCGCTTGCATGCTGGGACTTGCTGCTATGGCTAAGCCTTTGATTATAATTCTGATCGGTGAGAAATGGTTGCCTGCCGTTTCCTTTCTGCAGATCATTTGTTTCAGTGGTATGCTTTATCCGCTTCATGCCATCAATCTGAATATCTTGCAGGTGAAAGGACGTTCGGACTTGTTTCTGAAACTGGAAATCATAAAGAAGACCATTGCGGTGTTTCCTATTCTGATAGGTATTTTTTATGGCATCGAATATATGCTGTGGGGGAGTGTCTTAACCTCTTTCATAGCCTATTTCTTAAATAGCCACTATTCTGCCGACTTGATACGCTATTCTACCATAGAACAAATCAAGGATGTGCTTCCGGTTTTTGCAGTTTCTTTGACAATTGCTGCTGTCATGTGGCTTTTCTCCTTATTGGATATATCCGTTTATATTCAATTACCCATTCAGATTATTGTTGGTTTGACATTAGCTTTTGCTGTTTATGAAAGATTAAGATTACCAGAGTATCTTGAGGTAAAACGGCTTGGGTTGTCGGCTCTTCACAAAAAATAGAAATCAGTATATATTTTTATAGTAAGATGGAAAATAAAGTGATTACAGTTACTTCTCCATTACTTCCTTCGCTTGACGATTTCATGCCTTATTTACAGGATATTTGGAATCGTAAGTGGCTGACCAATAACGGTCATTATCATCAGGAATTGGAGAAAGCCTTGTGTGAATATTTGAAGGTGCCTTATATCAGTCTTTTCACCAATGGCACACTGCCTTTGATGTGTGCTCTGCAAGCATTGCGTATTACTGGTGAGGTGATAACAACTCCGTATAGCTTTGTAGCTACCACCCATGCTTTGTGGTGGAATGGAATCAAACCGGTATTTGTGGATATTGACCCTGAAACTTGTAACATTGATCCGGACAAAATAGAAGCGGCAATAACCCCCAAGACAACGGCGATTATGCCGGTACATGTTTATGGCAAGCCTTGTGATACAGAGCGTATCCAGGCGATAGCGGACAAATACGGTTTGAAGGTCATTTATGATGCTGCCCATGCTTTTGGGGTAGAAGTGGGTGGAAAATCAATTCTGAATGCCGGAGATATGTCGACGCTTAGTTTTCATGCCACTAAGGTATATAATACCGTGGAGGGCGGAGCATTGATTTGCCACGATGAAAAGACCAAAAAGCGTATTGATTATCTGAAGAATTTTGGTTTTGCGGGAGAAACAGAGATTGTGGCTCCTGGTATTAATGGTAAGATGGATGAAGTTCGTGCAGCATTCGGCTTGCTCAACTTGAAGCAAGTGGATGTTGCGATAGAAGCCCGTCGTCAAGTGGCTATTCGTTATCGTGATGCTTTGCGGGAAGTGCCCGGCATCAGTTTTATGGAAGATATGCCTGGTGTACGTCACAACTACTCTTATTTTCCAATATTTGTGGATGCCGAGAAATATGGCATGACTCGGGATGAACTCTATTTTAAGATGAAGGAACGGAATGTGTTAGGTAGACGGTATTTCTATCCTTTGATAAGTGAGTTTTCTACATATCGGGGACTGGAATCGGCTACTCCTAAAAATTTATCGGTAGCCCATAAAGCAGCAAACAATGTCATCTGCCTGCCAATGTATCATACATTGACTGATAAAGATGTGCAGAATATTTTGGATTGTATAATTAAATAATATAGTGATGAAAGAGACAAGACGTTTTCTGAAATCAATCGGACTTCCGGAGGGTGACCTTTATAATCTTCCAATGTCTGAAAAGAGATTTTCTGACGGTGGACAATATCGTTTTGAAGTTCCGGGTATTCAAGGGCCGAAAGTGATGGAAGCTCTATTGGAAGAGATGGATAAATATGGCATTTGGCTTCATCGTGTAACGCAAACCAAAGGTATAATGTCACTTACTGACAATGAAATATCTGAGATGGTACGTCTTGCCAAGCAGGCACAGCTGGAATTAATTCTTGCCATAGGCCCTCGTGCCACTACAGACACAAGTGCTTCTGTCAACACTCCGGAGGGAGTTCGTATGGGTTACCGCCTACGCGGCCAGGAGCAAATTGTTCGTGCCATTGAAGATGTAAAACGTGCTACTTCTTTCGGATGCAGGGGCTTTCTTGTTTATGACGAAGGGTGTCTTTGGGTTTTGAATGAGCTGAGAAAGGCCGGTCAGATTCCTGCTGACTGCCATTTTAAAATCTCTGCACACACTGGTTTGGCCAATCCGTGTTCTGCCAGATTGTTAGAATCCATAGGTGCCGACTCTATCAATCCGGTTCGTGATATCCAGCTGCAAATGCTGGCTGCTATGCGTTATGCAATTGATATTCCCATTGATATTCATACAGAGAATCCAAAATCTACCGGTGGTTTTATTCGTCATTACGAAGTACCGGATATGATTCGGGTTGCCGCTCCGATTTATCTGAAAACCGGCGGTAGCGTCGCTCAAACCCATAGTTGGGATTCAACGGCCGATGATGCTAAGAAGCGTGCCAAGCAAGTTTCGTTGGTCAAGCGCGTTATTGATTCGTATTACAACGAGGCTGTTCAGTCTCCTAAAGGTTCTTTGTAAAATAATTGGCAATAAATTTATCATGATACATCATTATTACAATAAAGACTTTCCTTTTGTGGTAAAGCCTGAATCATTTACGAAATTTACAGAAAAAGAACTTCTGCAGTATTGTTTGGGAGCTACTCTTTATATGCCGGGTATTCTTGATATACGAGAGAAAATGTTGACGAAAACCTTCAATGATGTAACTTCCATTGTTATGTGTCTGGAAGATGCTATCAAGGAAGAGGACCTTCCGAAGGCAGAAGAAAATATCCGTAGGCATATGGGATTTTTCTTTCATAGTGTTGCCAAGGGTAAGTTGACAATAGATGAATTGCCGCTGATATTTGTCCGTGTCCGTAGTGTAGAACAATTCAAAAGGTTTGCGGAGAAATTGACAAAGGAAGAAGCACATATCCTTTCTGGTTTTGTCTTTCCGAAGTTTAATAGTGAGAATGCACATGAATATTTGTCTATGTTGAAATGGACATCCACTCGATTGGGAGAGTTGCTCTATGGAATGCCCATTCTTGAGGGACGTGAAATAGCCTATACTGAAAAGCGTTCTCAAGAAATGCTACTTCTGCGAAACATACTCAAGCCTTATAAAGACATGATTCTCAATGTTCGTGTAGGTGGAACCGACATGTCTTCTTTATTTGGTGTAAGGCGCGGCATTAACTCTACTATTTACGATATACGTACAGTCAGCAATGCGCTTTCAGATATTTTAAACTTCTTCAACCGTGAAACTGAATATGTTGTTTCTGGACCGGTATGGGAATATTTTATGGCAAATAAGGTTGACAATATAGATGATTTCATTAAAGCTAATTTTCAGAATGCTTTGACAACACGTCAACCAGTTATAAATGAGGCTATTGATGGCTTACTGCGTGAAGTTCAGCTTGATATGACAAATGGTTTTATCGGTAAAACAATCATCCATCCTACGCATGCCCGTTTTGTCAACGCAATGCTCACCGTTACGCGCGAGGAATACGAAGATGCCGTTCAAGTACTCAATACGTCAGGAGGAGTGATAAAGAGTGGTAGTGGCAATAAGATGAATGAGGTGAGCCCTCATCGTCGCTGGGCTAATAAGATGCTGAATCGGGCCAAAGCCTATGGAGTTGTTGAAGACGAAAAGGCTGTCCTTGATCTTGTTTTAGGAAAGTAATAGGGGATTTATATGAAAATAGTATTAGGTACAATGAATTTTGGTCCGCAGCTTGATTTGGAGCAAAGCAGGACCATGGTGCAGGAGTATTTGGCTTCGGGCAATCATGAATTAGATACAGCTTATGTGTATAATGGCGGTACTACAGAGAAATATCTCGGTGAGATTTTACCGGAACTTCCGGCAGATTCCTATCAGATTGCAACGAAAGTTCATCCCCGTATAACAGGCAAACTGGATCGTAATGCCATTGAAACGCTTCTTGGAGAATCTCTTCTCCGGATGAAACGTTCTTCCGTGGATATGTTGTATTTTCATTTTCCCGATTATGCTACTCCCATTGATGAAGCTTTACAGACTTGTGCCGAGCTTTTTGAGAAGGGAGTAATCAAGAAACTGGGGTTAAGTAACTATCCGGCATGGGCTGTAGCAGATGTTGTACATTTGTGTGATAAATATGGATGTCCACGTCCTTCGGTTTATCAAGGAATGTACAATGGATTGTGCCGCAACGTTGAACCTGAGCTTTTTGGTGCGCTTCGCCATTTTGGAATATCCTTCTATGCATTCAATCCACTTGCGGGAGGGATGTTGACGGGCAAGTATCAACATTATGAAGATACTCCGCTGCCTGGCCGTTTTGCCCGTTTGGAAAGCTATAGGAAACGTTATTGGAAAAAGTCTTATTTTGAAGCTCTTGATATTATCAAGCAAGAGTGTGAAAAGGAGCATATACCCTCGGCAGAAGCTGCCTATCGTTGGCTGGTAAACCATTCTTGTCTTTCAGATGCTGCAGGTGATGGTATCTTGCTTGGGGCATCCAGGATGGAGCAGATGCGTCAGAATTTGGAAGCTGCAAAACAAGGAGCTCTACCACAGAATATACTGGATGCGTATGATGCTGCATGGGAGATTGCAAAATTGGATTCACCGGCTTATTTTAAATTTTTTAATCGTTAGAGATGGATGAGAGAATGAATCAATCTTTGACAGATATTTTTTTATCAAGTATTTGTAATATTAAAGATGAAAATATTCCTTTTCATTCTATAATGAAGGCAAAGTTTTGTCTTTTGGATTATTTGGGAGTGGCTATAGCCGGTGCCTCTTTGCTACGAGAAAAAGAGAGCAGGTTATGTGCGTTTTTGAAAGATGAGCAGACAGAGGGGGTAATAATAGGGAGTTCCCGACGCGCCAGCCTACAGAATGCAATCTTTTTAAATGGCTTGAATTCACACATTTTAGAATTAGATGATGGCATCCGGTATGGCGTTATTCATCCTGGTGCACCTTTATTCTCAGCCTTGATACCAGTCGCAGCCTATTATTCTATTCCATGGGAGCTGTTTTTGAAGGGAATCCTCATTGGGTATGAAACATCTATCCGAATAGCAAGTTGTATCCAACCTTATCATTACAATGCTGGCTATCATCCTTCAGCTACTTGTTGTCCTTTAGGGGTAGCTGTAGGATTAGGAGTTATGCAACAACTGCCTTTGGAAACAATAAAGGATGCTTTTTCATGTGCTGCCGTATCTGCAGGTGGGTCGTTGAAGGTATTGGAGGACGTTTCTGAATTAAAAATATTCAATATAGGTAGAGCGGCTAAACTCGGTTATACTTCTGTCGCAATGGCTCAAGCAGGTTTTCGAGGTCCTTACGAACCTCTTTTGGGAGATGTTGGCTTCTTAAATATGATGTCTTCATCTTTTGACGAGAAACTACTCCATCGTTTGCCGGAAGAAGATCTCTATATAAATAGAACTTATATAAAGCCCTATGCTTCTTGTCGCCATACTCATGCAGCTGTGGAGGCAGCACTTCACCTTAAAGATACATACTCTATTTCCATATCTGAAATTGAGTTTTTGCAGGTCGCAACTTATAATGGTGTGATAGGAAAGCATGACGGACATGAAATTTTTGGAGAAGCTTCTGCCAAAATGAGTATTCCTTATAGTGTGGCTGTAGCTCTTGCTATAGGGCGTGCTGATATGGAAGCTTTTGAAGAACCTTATATCTCGGATACGAATATATTGAGTTTGACAAAGGCTGTTAAGGTGGTTTCCGATGAATATTTAACCTCCCTTGTCCCTCATAAAAGGGTTGCCATACTTAAGATTAGAATGAGGGATGGTACTGAATATGAAGAAAAAGTTGAACACCCTAAAGGAGAACCAGAAAATAAGTTGTCTCAAGAGGAATTGTATGCCAAATTTAGGTCTCTTATGGTAATAGCCGGAAAATCAGGCAGATTAGCAGATGAAATGATTTCGGTTATCTTTAAAAACGAGGACGTAAAATTAGAAAAACTGTTTAATTTGTTATCAGAATAGGATGGTAAATCAAAAATATTTATTTCAAAAACTAACGGATATTGGAATCGATTTTTTCACTGGGGTTCCTGATTCTTTGCTCAATGATTTTTGTTTATATGCATTATCTTTTTGCGATAAGCAACATAATATTATTGCAGCTAATGAAGGTAATGCGATTGGTATTGCTGCAGGGTATTACATGGCTACTGGTAAAATACCTGTGGTTTATATGCAGAATTCAGGAATCGGTAACGCTATGAATCCTTTGCTTTCCCTTACCCATAGGGACGTTTATTCCATTCCTATGATTCTTGTTATTGGATGGCGTGGCGACCCTTCTGTGAAGGATCATGTTCAACACAAACGTCAAGGGGAGATTTCAACCGTTCTTATGGACGATATGGATATTCCTTACGCTATTCTTGATAAGGATGAAACTGTTGTCGAACGCTTTGAGTGGGCTGCTAAAACAGCAAATGAAATTTCGACTCCAGTAGCACTTATTGTTAAAAAGGGTGTTCTTTCAAAAGCTGAAAAAGATTCTAACTATCCGGAAGAAGGTAAATTGATGAATCGTGAAGATGTAATTGATGTAGTATTTGATACACTTCCATCCACTACTGTATATTCTGCAACAACAGGACGTGCTACTAGAGAACTTCATGAGGCGTTTGAGAAACGAACATTGCTTCATGATAGGGAGTTTCTTAATGTTGGCTCTATGGGACATTGTTCATCCGTTTTGTTAGGAATGGCTGTGGCGTGTACTGAACGCCAGTTCGTTTGTTTTGATGGAGATTCTGCAGCTCTTATGCATTTGGGAGCGTTCGCGATAATAGGAAATGTGAAACCTATACATTACCTTCATATTGTATTAAATAATGGGGCGCATGAATCTGTTGGTGGACAACCATCGGCAGGGCAGAATGTTGATTTGACATCCCTTGCTTCAGCAGCAGGTTATCACACGATAGGTCGTTTTGTAGATAATGTTGAAGATTTGAAAGAAGCAGTTATGGCATTGTCAAGATTAGAAGGACCTGGCTTTATAGATGTTCATATTCGTAAGGGAATACGTAGCCGGATTCCAAAACTGGATGTTAATCTTGGGGAACTTAAAACGAACTTAATGAAAACCCTAATGAAATGAAAGAAAAGAAGCCTATAGCTATTGTTCTTGCCGGAACACGGCCTCATATTTTGTTGATTGAAAAGTTAAAGCAACGGGGATTTTATGTAATACTGGTTGATTATTTGGATAATCCTATAGCCAAACCCTATGCAGATTTGCATTTTCAAGAAAGTACTTTGAATAATGAAGCAGTTATAAATATAGCACGGGAGTATAATGCTTCTTTAGTCATAAGCACTTGCGTTGACCAGGCTAATTTGACTGCTTGTTATGTTAGTGGTAAATTAGGGCTTCCTCATCCTTATAGTTATGAAACTGCAATGAATGTAACAGACAAGCTACGGATGAAAAAGATAATGATGGAGAATAATATTCCAACATCGAAATATTATAATATCAGTGAATCAATGATTCAAGATATTTATGATCTTAAATATCCTGTCATAGTAAAGCCTGCTGATTGTAATAGCTCTAAAGGTGTGAGAAAAGTTGACGATCAAAAATATTTGAAGGAGTTTATAAATGATGCTCTTTCTCTTAGTCGCACTCATAAAGCTATTGTTGAGGAGTTTGTTATAGGGGATGAAATAGGGATAGACTGTTTTGTCCAAGATGGGAAAGCAAAGGTGCTGATGATTAAAGAAAGGCGTAAGATTAATAAAAACAACAATTATATTCAGCAAATTTATGGTTGTATATGGCCGATGCCGGTGTCAGAAATAGTGGCGAAAGAGGCTGAAATAATAGCAAATCAAATAACACAAGCTTTCGGGCTTATTACTTGTGCTTTAATGATTCAAGCAATTTTATGTGATAATAAAATTTATGTAATAGAGTTCGGGGCTCGTATAGGTGGTGGCGAAAGCTATAGCATTATTAAACGAAGTACGGGATTTGATTATGTAGAAGCATCTATTGATTCATTTTTAGGAAATAAGATTGAACAAGAATACCATAATCCTCGTGAATTCTATGCTGATAATTTTATTTATACAAAGAAAGGGACTTTTGATTATATAAAAGTTGATGAAGCATTAGAGAAAGATGGGATTATTGAATATTGTTATCCGATAAAACAACCTGGTTCTGAAATAGGTGAGGAACTTTCGAGCAATAATAGAGTAGGAACTTTTGTGGTAAAGTCACATTCTATTGATGGACTTAAAAAGAAGATAGATAAAGCATTGAGGGGTATAGAAGTTTATGATATATCCGGTAACCCTATAATGCGTAAAGATATTTACGGACTATGATATATTTAACAACTCCAATAGACGAAGAAACTATTGCAGGGCTGCATGTAGGCGATGTGGTTTCCATTTCGGGATGGATATATACAGGTCGTGATGCCGTCTTGCCTAAAGTGCAAGAATGTATAGCTAATCAGACACTTGCTGATAATAATATAAGCCTGCAAGGTTCTGTTATTTTCCATACGGCAGTGAGTCCGGCAGGTATAGGGCCTACATCCAGTAATAAAAAAGAGATTGAGGATAGTTTTGGCCCTCTGTCTGCAGCTGGTGTTAAATTGCATTTAGGAAAAGGTGCAATCTGTAAGGAAACAATAGAGTTACTGAAACAGCATAATTCGGTATTTGCTGTAATTCCTCCTACTACAGCTCTTTTTGAAAGTCAAACTTTTGAACGGGAAATAATAGGATGGCCTGAACTGGGCATGGAGGCACTACATAGGATAAGAATTCATGGTTTCCAAGCGATAATTGCTGCTGCACATGGTGAAAGTATTTATTGAATTAATATGAATGAAATAATTGACAAAGTAAGTAAAACTCTGATAAAAGCAGCTTCTGTTTTCAGAGAGGATCAAAAGGTGGCATATTATCATGCCATTAACGCTGAAAATAATAAAAACACTAAATGGGCGTTGTCGCAAATATTTGATAATGCTTTAGTGGCAGAGAAACGTTGTAGTCCTTTATGTGATGACACTGGAATTCCTCATTTGTTTTTAGAAGTTGGACCCAATAAAGAGTTTTCCGGAGCTTTAATGAAAGATATTCATCTGGGTGTGGAAAAGGGACTGAGAGCGTTACCCGGTCGCCCAATGGCAATTGATGGCAATGACCGCCAGCGTATAGATCAATCGGGTGGATTGAATCCAGACCCGGGTGCATTATTGCCCGCTCCTATATTGATAAAACCTATTGACGAAGACGTGCTTAGACTGACAGTCCTTATGTTAGGAGGAGGACCGGCAATAAGAGGAATCACTCATCGAATATTTCATAAGCACAGTGTATCTGTAGTTGTAGATGAGATTGTTGAGCGTTCAAAAGAAGCTGTTGCAAAACTGGGATGTTCCCCGTGTACTTTGGCTATTGGAATTGGTCGTTCTCAATTTGAAGCAACTTCATTGATGCTGGAAGCTATGGTATATGGTAATTATGGGAAACAAGGTGAATTGGAACAGGAAATAACGGATAAGGTAAATGAGTCGAATGTGGGAGCTTTGGGACTTGGGGGAAGAACAAGTGTCTTGGCTACTTTTATGAAAGTCGGACCACAGCGAGCAAGTGGAGTTCGTATAGTCTGTATAAGGCCTTGTTGCTGTATTGAACCCCGCAGAGCAAGTGTTGAGTTATAATAAGTCATATTATGATATTATCGTCTGAAGAAATAGAGAAACGGGTTGCTGATTCATATGAATTACCCAATGAAGTGTTGAAGGAAATTCCTGAACCAATGGTTAGCATTCGCACTTCTACTTATAACCATGGACCTTATATAAAACAATGTATTGAAGGTGTTTTGATGCAAAAAACATCTTTTCCTTTTGAGTATATTATTGGAGAGGATTTCAGCACGGATGAGACAAGAGAGATTGTTTTTGAATATGCAAAGAAATATCCCCAAATTATCAGAGTGGTAACTGCTGATTATAATGTGGGTTCAAAAGCTAATGGTCAGAGATGTATTCGTCGTAGTAGAGGTAAATATATGGCCATATGCGAGGGGGATGATTATTGGACTGATCCCCTGAAATTGCAGAAACAAGTAGATTTTTTGGAAAGTCATTTAGATTATTCTATGTGTTTTCATAATGCCCAACTTGTAATAGAGTCTTCGCATTTATTTAATTTGACGCCGATAGAAAATAGAGATTATGCAATGAGTGAATTATTTGAAAAATGGCTTGTACCTACTGCGTCTATTTTAGTACGAAGAGAGCTGATGAAAAATCTTATTTTAGATTCAAGACTCTTAAATGGCGATATATATATAGTACTTTCTGCGAGTTCATCAGGAAAAGTTTATGGAATGTCGGATTTTATGTCTGTATATCGTGTTCAGGATAATGGACTTACAATCAAAAGAGCGAAGGAAGATAATGTCCAGTTACAAAAAAGATATATTGAACATTATCATTTTTTGAAGCAAACTTTTCCAGAAATTCCCACTTTTTTATATCGCTATAAGCTAAGTAACACTTATGTTAATTTAGGAGTTATATATGTAAAGATAAATTGGATAAAGTCAATTTGTTATATATCGAAAGCTTTAGTATACTCTCCCAAATGTTTTTGGGATAGATTGTTAATCTTGATACATAAAATAATATGAAACACTATGATTATTTAATTGTTGGGAGTGGTCTTTTTGGTGCTGTTTTTGCTTATTTTGCTCATCTGAAAGGTTTAAAATGCCTTGTGCTTGATATGAGACCGGTTGCTGGAGGAAATGTTTATTGTGAATGTATTGAAGGGATTAATGTCCATAAATATGGGGCACATATATTTCATACATCTAAAAAAGAAATATGGGATTTTGTAAATTCAATTGTAGAATTTAACCGTTATACAAATTCACCTCTTGCAAATTATAAAGGGAAACTGTATAATTTGCCGTTTAATATGAATACATTTTATGCATTATGGGGAGTGAGAACTCCCCAGGAAGCAAAACTTATCATTGAACAGCAAAAGCAAGCTTATAATATAGGTGACCCTAAGAACTTAGAAGAACAAGCTATCAGCTTAGTTGGAAAAGATATATATGAAATATTAATAAAGTCATATACGGAAAAGCAATGGGGTCGTAAGGCAGTCGATTTACCTTCATTTATAATTAAACGTCTTCCTGTTCGCTTTGTTTATGACAATAATTACTTTAATGACAAATATCAAGGAATACCAATAGGCGGATATAACAAATTGATACAAGGACTTCTGGAGGGAACTGAAGTAAAACTTAATACAAACTATTTTGACCGAAAAGAAGAATGGGATGAATGTGCCGATAGAGTTGTGTTTACTGGGAAAATAGATGAATTTTATAACTACTGTTATGGTAAATTGGAGTATAGAACTGTCTATTTTGAGGAGGATATTTTAGATTGTTGTAATTATCAGGGTAATGCAGTTGTGAATTATACCGATGATGTTACACCTTATACGCGTATTATAGAACATAAGCATTTTGAATATTTTGGAGCAGATGTGGAAAAGTTTTCTAAAACGGTCATATCCAAAGAATATTCTTCAGAATGGGTTGAAGGAAGCGAAGCGTATTATCCAATAAATGATGTAAGAAATCAGGAATTGTTTACAAGATACAATGCGTTATCTAAAATGGAAGATAAAGTCATTTTTGGAGGCCGGTTGGCTGAGTATAAATATTATGATATGGATAAAGTAATAGAAAGTGCAATATGCTTATTTAAAGAATATGAATAAAAAAGTAGCAGCTATAGTCGTAACATTTAATCGTATTACTTTGTTGAAAGAATGTATTGAAGCTTTGCGCAAACAATCATATGCTGATTTTTCAATAATTGTAGTAGATAATGGCTCGACAGATGGAACTAATTTGTGGTTAAGCGAGCAAAGAGATTTAATTGTTGTTAAACAAGAAAATTTAGGCGGTGCAGGAGGTTTTTATACAGGTATTCGTTATGCTTGTGAGCATGGATTTGAATATTCTTGGATAATGGATGATGATGTTGTGGCAAACATTGACTCATTAGAAAATTTAGTGAAGCATTGTGATGATGTAAATGGCTTTTTGTGTAGTCATGTTCTAGATTTGAACTCTTATCCTTGTAATGTCCCTAAGATATCTATGACTAAATCAAAAGCTACAGGAGAATTGTTGTGGGGAGAAAAATTAGATAAAGGACTTTTGAGAGTTGATGTAACTTCTTTTGTTTCTTTGTTTTTTAGAAATTCACTTGTTTATGAAATAGGACTACCTTATAAGGAATATTTTATCTGGGGTGATGATACTGAATATACTACTCGTATTAGCATGCGGTATTCATCATATATGGTGCTGGATAGTGTTGTCGTCCATAAACGGAAAATACAAGGTGTGTTGTCGATATTTACGGAAAAAGATAAAAATCGAATAAAAAATTATTTTTATGCTTATCGAAATAGAATTCACGGACAACATTCTTTTGGCAAATCCTTTTTATGGTGCTGCTATTCTATAATGCAGTCGTTGAGATTGCTGTTTACAGGTAATTTTTATAAAGCTTATATTGTTTGTAAAGCGACACTCTGTTCACTATTCTTTTCTCCACAAATAAAATTTCCTGGTACACGTTAGAGTATGTTAGAATTAAGTTGTTTCTTTATTCTATTCTTGTTTTTTTTCTGCTATTTTTATACAAAATCTTTTTTTCACCCTTCAGTCATAATTTGCTCTGTATGGGGGGGATTATTGTTGGCTTACTCTTTTTTCAATCATCCATTGTATGATTTGTCAAATCGTTTTTTTTATGTTTTGTGGTTATGGATTCTTCCTTTTTGTCTTTGTTCATTAGCTTTTTCAAGAAGAGTAATTAAAATTTCTTACAAAATAAAATCTAACAATTTTAATGTGAAAGTTTTTAAAAAACTATACCCCTATGTAATTGTTTTTTCATTTTGCTTTATTTTTCTTTTTATTTTTTACTCCAGAGGTGAAATAGCTGCTATAAGGGAATTATTATTAGAAGAAGAATTACCTCCCTTATTGAAATTAGGATTTTATTTAAATTCATTTTTCAGTATTTACACTTTCTATGCTATACTTAATTATAAATATATATCCAAGAAAAAAGTAGTAATGCTGTTAGTGCTAATGCTAATAATATCGCTATTAAAAAGTAATAAGACAAGCTTTATTGCTCTATTTTGTGGTATTCTTTATTGTTTGTATAAAAATGGGAAATTGCGGATAGGATATTTATTAATCTCTATCTTGGTTTTGTTAGGCCTTGTGTCACTAGTCTCGATAGGGAGGGCTGATTACAACTTTGAATCAGATTCGGGAGTGTTGAATTTTGTTTATATCTATACTCTATCTCCTTTAACTGCTTTTGACGCTCTAATTAATAATGAGATAACAATATCTGAAGGCACTATAGGAAGTTCTACGTTTACTTTTTTATACAAGATATTAGCTGTATTTGGCATTCCACTTGAGTTTAGCGATTTAGGTACATGGGTATACGTGCCTTTGCCTACAAATGTTTTTACAACATTAAGGGGTTTTTATATGGATTTTGGTTATTGGGGTGTTACTTTGATTGGTGCTTTCCTAGGAAGTATTTGGGGAATTCTATATAAATTCCAAGAAAAAAATTACGGAATATTTGTTTTGTTTTATGCAAGTATGGTTTTCTCTCTTTTTGTTCAATTTTTTGGGGATTATTTCTTTTATACGATGTCTGTAACAATTCAATATCTTTTTTTCTCTTTTCTTCTGCAGTCAAAATTTAGAGTTAAGAAGAAACTCCATCAAAATAAAAAATGAAATATGTTTAAGGAAGTTTTAGTTATCTCTGCCGTGAATTTGGTTGAGGGGGGGACATTGACCATATTGAATAGCTGCCTTTCATTTTTGAATTCAAATTCATTCATTTGCAATAATTATCGTGTAATTGCATTGGTCCATAACAAAAATATATTTCATTTTGAAAACATAGAATTTTGGGAATTTCCTTTAGCAAAAAGGAATTGGTCTTTCAGAATGTATTATGAATATATAGGTTTTAATAAAATGTCTAAGTCTTTAAAACCTAAATTGTGGTTGTCTCTTCATGATATGTCTCCTATAGTAACGGCAGAACGCAAAGCTGTTTATTGTCATAATCCGACTCCGTTTTATCATGTGAAATTGAAGCAAATCCGATATTCTTATAAGTTATATTTATTCTCTGTTTTCTATAAATACATATATCGTATAAATATAAAATCAAATACTTACGTTATAGTTCAACAGCAATGGTTACGTGATGCCTTTGCTGAAATGTATAAACTGGATAAGCATAAAATTATAGTATCATATCCTTGTGAGCTACCGCAAGAAAAAAAGCTTACGATGCATTTTCCTTCATTGTCGCCTTTGTTCTTTTTTCCATCTTTGTCAAGACCTTTTAAAAATTTTGAAATTATATGTAAGGCAGCAGATTTGCTGATTCAAAGAGGAATTACGAATTTCAAAGTTGTTCTGACTATTAATGGTAGTGAAGATTTATACTCAAAAGAAATAGTGGGTAGATATAGGAGGAATCAGAATATCGACTTTTGTGGTCGGCTGTCATACAGTGATGTTTGTGAAACATATCTAAAATCTACCTGCTTAATATTTCCTTCGAAGCTGGAAACATGGGGACTCCCAATTTCTGAATTTATTCAATATAGAAAACCTATGATTTTATCAGATTTGCCATATGCTCATGAAGCTGCTTCAAATGCAGAAAAAGTAGCTTTCTTTGATAGTGACAATGCACTACAATTATCATACTTAATGGAGGATGTGATAAATAATGATTTATCTCGGTTTGGTAAGGTATGTGCACAGCAATTGAATGCTCCTTATACAAAATCATGGAAGGAGTTGTTTGATTTATTGTTAAATTAATTTGTTGCATATAAATATGTATGATATAACAGCTACTATTGTCTTGTATTGTAATAGCAAAGTATTATTATCTAAAGCTATCAATAGTTTCCTAAATACTCATCTGAGTGTGAATTTATATCTTGTAGACAACTCCCCTTCAGATGAGCTTAAGTGTATGTGCACGAGCGAAAATATTGAATATTTTTTTATGAATTCTAATAATGGATTTGGAGCTGGGCACAATTTTATTATGAGACAGCCTGAAAAAATGGGTAAATATCATTTGGTGTTAAATCCTGATATTTATTTTGATGCAGGCACTTTAGAAAGCTTGTTCGATTATATGGAAGCTCGTGTTGATGTTGGCAATGTGATGCCACGTATAATTTATCCGAATGGGGAGTTGCAATATTTGTGCAAACTTCTTCCTACTCCTATGGATTGGATAGGTCGGATGTTTATTCCATTTAAAGGGATAAAAAAGAAAATAAATAACTCTTTTGAGATGCGTTTTGCAGATTATAATAAGGAAATGAATGTTCCATATTTATCTGGTTGCTTTATGTTCCTTCGAAAATCTGTAATTGAAGAGGTAGGGGTATTTGATGAAGGGATATTTATGTATGGAGAGGATACAGATCTGAATCGTCGTATTTATCAAAGATGCAGAACAATGTATTATCCTAAAGTAACAATTACTCATGCATTTGAAAAAGGCTCACATAAAAGTTTTCGTCTTTTTTGGATACATGTAAAAGCTGCTTTTTATTATTTAAACAAATGGGGGTGGCTTTTTGATAAAGAGAGACAAAAAATAAATAAAGAGACAAGGTCTATGTACTTTTCTAAAGAGTTATGTAATGATAGTATTATATTAGCAAAGAAATAAAGAGTTCGTGTTAGGTCAGTTAAGTTGTTTTTTATGAAACTATTATTTACAGGAGCATCAGGCTTTTTAGGTACTACCGTATGCCCTCTTTTGCGAAAAAATTATAATGTTGCCACTATCGGCTTATTACATCAAGATGATTATATTGTTGATATAGCAAAAAAAGTACCCATATTACATGAACGATATGATGTTGTACTACATGCTGCTGGTAAGGCCCATTCTGTGCCTAAGACTGAAGAGGAGAGGCAAGCTTTTTTTGATGTAAATCTTCAAGGAACAAAAAAACTTTGTGCTGCGTTGGAAAAAGTAGGTGTACCAAGAGCTTTTATATTTGTTTCTACTGTTGCTGTATACGGCTGTGATTATGGCGAGAATATAACCGAGAAACATCCTCTGCGTGGGAGTAGTCCTTATGCCATGAGCAAACTTCTGGCAGAAGAATATCTTCAGAAATGGTGCTATGAGCATAATGTCGTTTTAGGAATAATTCGTCCTTCATTAATCGCAGGACCCAATCCTCCGGGAAATTTAGGAGCAATGATTAATGGTATTCGTTATGGACAATATTTCGGTATAGCAGGAAGTCAAGCCCGAAAAAGTGTATTGATGGTGCAGGATATTGCTAAGCTAGTCCCTCTGTTAGTCGAGAAAGGAGGGATATATAATGTCTGCGACAGTTATCAACCTACTTTCAGAGAACTCGAAACGGTTATTTGTAATCAGTTGGATAAATCTTTGCCATTATCAATACCATACTGGATAGCAAAATGCATGGCTTTAGTCGGTGATTGCTTAGGAAAGAAGGCTCCTATTAATTCATTAAAGTTAAAGAAGATAACAAGGTCTTTAACGTTCAGTAATGAGAAGGCAATGCGTGAGTTAGGTTGGAAGCCTACAAATGTCTTGGAAAACTTTAAGGTAGAATGAGTATATATTTCTGGATAATATTAGCTGTAATTGGTATAGCCTCCTTCTTGTTTATTTGTATTCAGTTTTGGTTTTATTGGATAAACAATAGTGAATAAAATGTATTACTTGATAGTCTTGGTTCTGCTGTTTTTGGCAGAACTTTTTTATTTTAGGGTGGCTGATAAGTGCAATATCATCGACAAGCCCAATGAGCGCAGTTCCCATACGAAAGTGACTTTACGCGGTGGTGGGATTATTTTCTATTTCGGAGCGTTGGCCTATTTCCTGACGAGTGACTTTGAATATCCCTGGTTCCTGCTTGCCTTGACACTGGTGACGTTCATCAGCTTCGTGGACGATATAAAATCCACCGGACAGATGACAAGACTGCTTTTTCATTTCTCTGCCATGGCTATGATGTTTTATCAGTGGGGACTGTTCTCCTTGTCCTGGTGGTGGATAGTCATAGCCTTGATAGTCTGTACGGGCATCATCAATGCCTACAATTTTATGGATGGGATTAATGGGATAACGGGAGGTTATTCTCTGGTTATTCTTGCTGCGTTGGCCTATATCAATAAGGAGGTGGTTACTTTTGTAGAAGCGGATTTCATCTATACCGTTATCTGTTCCGTTCTAGTCTTCTGCTTCTTCAATTTCCGCAAGCGTGCCAAATGCTTTGCGGGTGATGTGGGTTCTGTGAGCATTGCCTTCATCCTTCTTTTTTTGATAGGAAGACTTATCATTAGAACGGGTGATTTCAGCTGGATAGTTCTTTTGTCCGTTTATGGGGTAGACAGTGTATTGACTATCATTCACCGCCTGATGCTTCATGAGAATATCGGGCTACCGCATCGCAAGCATCTGTATCAGATTATGGCGAATGAACTGAAGATTCCTCATGTCATAGTCTCTCTGGCCTATATGACAATACAGACTTTTATAATAGTAGGATATATTTATTACCAACAGTATGGCTATATCTTCTTGATAGGGTGTATCTTACTGTTGAGCGCAATATACGTACTCTTCATGAAAAAGTATTTTTCAAGACATGTCTCTTGAATTACTGTCTCCATTATACAATTTCCGCGGTCACCTGAATACCCAAAGCTTTGGCAATACGCTCGATATCACGCTTCTTTGTTTTTGTATTGCTGCAGGTCATAAGAAACCGTCCGTTGCCTAATGGTTTTTGAGCGCGCTGGTATTTCTCATGAAGTGTGTTTGATATCAAGGGAATCTTGCATACCTTGATATTTAAAGATTGCACTTGTTCTACACCTACTGTCATCACAAATTGCCGGAAAGTCTCGGCTGCTTGTGTTTCTTGAATTACTTTCCCATTACCAAAAGTAATCTTTAATCGGGATATTGGAGTATTGCTTTCCGTATCATTGGTTACTTGGTACAGTTTCTTTGCTGCTTCAAGAAATCTTGGAAATAATGTTCCCCACTGGTTGTTGACAACAATTTTTGTTCCGTCTGCCAATAAAATAACTTCATCAGGCTTAAGAAAGTAGCGTTTCTTTAAATCGGGATGAGATTTGATTTTCTCTTGGACTTCTATCAAAGTACGTATTACACCTAATGCTTTACTGTGCAAATTGGATGGAAAGACTTTTTCCAGTTCAACATAGTTTATGTTGGGATGGTCTTTGATATAGTGCTTGACTACTTCCAATACAAAACGTCTTTTGACATAGAAGTTGATTCCATCCAATGAGAATTTTGTATGGTCTTTGGAATCACTTTCTTTATGACCGTTTTGTGAGTTCTTAGATGTTTGCCCCTTTTTAAGCTGTAATGAAGGGAGAATGCTCTTATTTTCGTAATGTATTGTAAGCGTAAGATTGGCAAATTCTTCATTAATGGCGGATTCCTCAAATCCTTCAGCTGTAAACTTGTCTTTGAGCAACGAAATCATATTCTTTACCCCATTGCCTTCGGATAAGAATTCTGACACCCTCCTATGCAGATTATTACGCGCTTGGATTTTTTTATATTGCTCATTACAGAATGTTTCTATTTTTTCCAGATTGAATTTGTCGTAGCTCAATAAGTCACAGATGATGGAACCATTTACATCTTCTTTCTTAAATTCTGCTGTAAATACACAGATGGGATTCTCGCCATCGTTGGGAATGTCGTAGTAAAGCTGTATCTTTTCTCCTATATATAATCCGACATTAAGTTTCAGTTGGCGCATATACGACATCAACTGATTTTCTTGCCTCTCATTTTGTATATTAGACGGACGTTTTATTTCAATTGGGAGTACGGGGGATTGTGTATCATGTTCGTTCTTTCGCCAAAGTACAATGTCCGGGCGTATGGAGTTGCTATTGCCTATCGGTAATGTATATTGGGATACCATTGTTCCATTGGTCTTCTTCCATCCAAGAAATTTCAGGCAGTTCTCTATTTCCCGCTGGTAATCACCTTCTACCGAATTTGTTTCAAAATACGGTATCAGTGTTTCCACAATCTCAGGCCAATTTTCATTCATCTTTTATCGGGTTATATTAGGACATATTGTTTACACTTCTTCGGAGTGTGCATAAAGCAAATGTATTGACTTTATTTGAACTGCCCAAATTATAGTCATAAAAAATGGAATCGGGCGGTGTACAATAAAAACAAATAGTCCCGGATTCTTGACAAAGAATCCGGGACTATTTGTTTTTATCGTTTTTGAGAGGCTTTACTTAGCCGGCTTCAGCCATTTGTCCAGCCATTCAAAGAAGGTACGTTGCCACAGCACGCCATTCTGAGGTTTCAGTACCCAGTGGTTTTCGTCCGGATAGATAAGCAGTTCGGCAGGAACGCCACGCATCACGGCTGCATCGAAGGCGGCCATTGCCTGGTTGGCAAGGATGCGGAAGTCCTTCTCTCCGTGGATGCAGAGGATAGGGGTGTCCCATTTGTCGACGAAGAGATGCGGGGAGTTGGCAAAAGTGCGTTGTGCCGTAGCGTTGTTCTTTTCCCAATAAGCGCCGCCCATATCCCAGTTGGCAAACCATTTCTCTTCCGTTTCCAGATATTGCATTTCCATGTTGAAGATACCGTCGTGTGCGATGAATGCCTTGAAGCGTTTGTCATGGTGTCCGGCAAGCCAATATACGGAGAAACCTCCGAAGCTGGCACCTACGCAACCCAGGCGGTCTTTGTCAACGAAAGGTTCCTGGGCCATTTCGTCAATGGCAGTGAAGTAGTCCTTCATGCACTGGCCGCCATAATCACCGCTGATGGCTTCGTTCCACTCTACACCGAAGCCCGGAAGACCACGACGGTTGGGAGCTACGATGATATAGTCGTTTGCCGCCATAATCTGGAAATTCCAACGGTAGCTCCAGAACTGGCTGACGGGACTCTGAGGACCACCTTCACAGAAGAGGAGGGTGGGGTACTTCTTGTTAGGGTCGAACTGTGGAGGATAAATCACCCAGGTCAGCATCTGCTTGCCGTCGGTGGTCTTCATCCAGCGGGCTTCCACCTTACCCATCTCCAGCTGGTCGTAAATCTGCTTGTTTTCTGTGGTCAGTTGCACTGCTTCTGCAAAAGCGTCGCCGTTGCGTGCACTGTTTACGGCATAGATTTCGTCGCCCATGCTCATGGAGTGGCGTTTGGCGATAATCTTGTCTCCGCAAAGGGCAAGCGAAGCATAGTCGTACATGCCGTCGGTGAGCCGGGTAAGCTTGTCGTTTCCGGCAAGGTCGATGTTGTAAATCTGTGTCTCGCCATGCCATACACCGATGAAGTAGATGCTCTGGGAATCTTTGTTCCACAAGAAGGCGTCCACGTTCGATTCGAAAGCTTTGCTTACAAAACGTTTCTCGCCGGTCTCGAGGTTCATGATAAACAAGCGGTTCAAGTCGGCTTCGTAGCCGTCACGTTCCATGCTCTGCCAGGCGATGTATTTGCCGTCGGGAGAGTATTGGGGATTCGTATCATATCCCTTGTTTTCTTCCGTGATGTTTTTGGTTTCCTTGGAGGCAAGGTCGTAGATATAAATGTCGGAGTTGGTGGAAATGGCATACGCCAGTCCGGTTTTCTTACGGCATGTATAGGCCACCTTATCAGAAGACGGGCTCCATGCCAGCTGCTCGATACCGCCCCAGGGCTTCATCGGGCTTTCGTATGGCTCTCCCTCAAGGATATCGGTGACATTGCTGATGGCATTGCCGTCGAAATCGGCAACGAATGGATGGGGAGCAGTAGTCACCCATTCGTCCCAATGCTTGTACATCAGGTCGGTAACGATGATGCCGGTGGCTTTAGGAAGGTCCGGATGTTTGTCTGCCGTACTCTTCACGGTCTTTACCTGGGCAATGAAAAGGAGTTTCTTGCCGTCGGGCGAGAAAGAGAACCCTTCGATGTCTCCCTCGTATTGAGTCAGCTGCTTGCGTCCGCTGCCGTCGGGATTCATTTCCCATACCTGGCTGCTGCCGCTTTCGTTGCAGAGGAAGGCAAGCTTCTTGCCGTCCTTGAACCATGTGGGCTGTCCTTCTTGCCAGGCGTCATGCGTTATCTGGGTATTGCCACTACCGTCGGCATTCATGACGAAGACTTCGCTGTTACTCTTGTTCTGGGGCACGCTGTAATAGGATACCGTGTAGGCAATTTGCTTTTCGTCGGGAGATACGGCTACACTGCCGATACGTCCCATCGCCCAGAGTGCCTCGGGTGTCATACGCTTTCCTTCAATCTTGATGTCCGACCGCTGGATGAGCGCTGCTGCGTCCTGCTGCTGTCCGGCATCTTTTGTTCCTCCGCAGGAGGCCAATGTCATGGCTGCTGACATAAGTAGTAGATTTACTTGTTTCATATATGTTTTTTGTTTCGGTTATTTCAATGCAAAGATACTAAATTTTCCTTCCTTGCCAATTCCCACGTTTGATATATAGCCAGCAGAAAATGAGAATAAAGCTGGAATAAACCATTTCCGAGGTCCAGCAGATGGCCACGTCGAGTTGCAGAATCAGAATAATGTAGGTGATATAGGCTGTGTAGATGACCAGCGTTGCCAGCTCCATGCCCAATGCAGTACGCGTATTGCCGGTTCCGGAAACTGCCTGGAAATAGACATTGGCAGGAACCAGGAACAGATAGGTGGAGCACATCACCCAAAGCGAATGCACGGCAGCATCCTGCAGGTCGGGTATGTCGGTATAAATTCCCAGAATCAGCTTGGGGAACAGCGCGAAAAGCAATGCCAGCGGAAGTACGAAAACGTAGGCTATGCGTACATGTTGCCGGATAGTGCCTGCCACGCAATCGGAGTGGCCTGCACCGATGAGGTTGCTGACCAATGAACCGCAGGTAGAGGCAAATGCCATGAGTACCATGAACAGTATGCCGGACACATTGCGGACAATGTTGGTCACTGCCAGCGAGCGCTCTCCCAGATGCTCCACATAAAGGAAGAACAAGAACCAGGTGGAGAGGGAGAAGAAATTCTGTATCATGGTCCAGAAAGAGACGTTCAGCATCCGTTTCAATACGTCCAGCCGGAACTTCGGAATACGGTCCAGCCCGTACTTGCGGCAGTCAATACGGCTACGGGTATAGAGGATGAAGAATAACAGCGAAACCAGCTCGGCCAATGAGGAGCCGATGGCGGCTCCGGCAATGCCGAGTGCAGGAAAACCGAATTTACCGAAAATCAGGATATAGTTGAATACAACATTGCTCAACACCATGACGATAGAGTTCAGTGTCAGTGTCTTGGTCTGGGTGGTTCCCAAGAAAAAGGCACGGAACATGACTGCGCTGAACGAGAAGAAGGCACCGAATACACGCCAGTGCAGGTAGCTGGTGGCTGCTTCGTAGATATGTTCCGAGGCTACGATGCGTTTCAGGATAATCGGCGAAAAGCAATAGGACAGCAGGAACATGACTGTCGCCATCCCGACTTGGAAATAGATGCCCTGATAGAACAAGTCACCGATTTCCTTATACTGCCGTTCGCCGTTGCGCCGGGCAATGAGTATCTGTGCCCCGATGCTGAAACCGAAGGCAACCATGAAGATGACCATATAGAAGACACCGGCGATGGCAGATGCTCCCAACTCGACTTCGCCTACACGTCCGAGGAAGGCGGTGTCCGTCATACCTATCATCTGCTCCATAAGGAGGCTGATTAGGATAGGGTAGGCTATGAGCCAGATTTGTTTGTAGGTGTATTTAGTCTGCATAATTTAGAGTCTGTGAATTTTTTCGTTGGTGTAAGGATAAGAAAGCCGGGCAAATGTCATTGTCCGGCTTTCTGCAAAAGAATATCTTGAACGGTAGTCTTACTACTTTTTGTTCTGTCTCTCTTTCATCATCTGTTCCTGCTGTTTCTGCATGGCTTCCAGACGGGCGGCGAAACCGGTTTTCTTCATCTTCTTCGGGTCTTTCTTGTTGGCTTCCAACTGAGCAAGAAGGGCTTCCTCATTGGTTGTCTTGCGCATGATGAGCGTTGTTACCACACTGATTAACGTAGAGATGAAGTAGTAATAGTTCAATCCCGAAGGATAGTCGTTCAATATGAAGAGGAACATGATAGGCATCAGGTATGACATCCACTTCATGGCAGCCATCTGCGGATTGGCACCCGTATCCTGTTGCTGCATCATGTACTTCGTGTTCAATATGTTGGTAACCGTCATCAGCAGGCAGAACAAGCTGAGGTGGCTTCCCAGGAACGGGATATGGAACGGGAAGTTGATGAACGCATCGTAAGTGGAAAGGTCGTCTGCCCACAAGAAGCTCTGCTGGCGGAGTTCAATGGCACTCGGCACGAACATGAACAAGGCCATCAAGATAGGGAACTGTATCAGCATCGGCAGACATCCGCCCATCGGACTGACTCCGTACTGGCTGTAGAGGCCCATCACTTCCTGCTGCTTCTTCATGGCATCTTCCTGCTTGGGGTACTTCTTGTTTATCTCGTCGATTTTCGGTTTCAGTACGCGCATCTTGGCGGATGACATGTAGGTTTTCCACGTTGCGGGGAATACTACAGCTTTTACGATTAACGTCATGAACAACAGTACGATACCCATGCTCAACCCCCAACTGGACAACCAGTCGAAGATGTTGATGGTGAACCATTTGTTTATCCAGCGGATGAGCGGCCAGCCCAGATAGACCAGACGGTTCAGCTCCCACTTCTCGTCACGCCCCTTGTCGAGTGCGGTCAGAGTCTTGTAGTGATTGGGGCCGAAGTAGAAGAACAGCTGGGTAGGTTCCTTGCCGGCAGGGTCGAACTTCGTGCTCATCTCCGCAGAATAGTCCTTAATGTAGCCGCTGCCTTGAGTCTCCATCTTGGAACTCAGTTTGGTCTTTTCAAAGTCGGCATCTGCCAAAAATACTGAAGAGAAGAATTGGTTCTTGAAAGCAATCCAGTCCAGGCGTTCCGGAACTTCCTTTTCGTCGTTCTTGTTGGCGGACAGATAATCGGTACCCTCTCCGGTGATTTTGTAAGTCAGTTCAGCCAGACGGTTCTCGTAGGTGTAACCCTTCTCTATCTGACGGGCACGTTGTGACCACTCGATGTCCACATAATTGTTGGTAGCCGCCAGCTTACCTTCCATATTGACTGCCTGGATAGTAAAGTCTATCAGGTATGTGTCATTGTGCATGCGATATGTAAAGTCGATATAGCTGTTGCTGTCTGCCGACAAACGCATGGTGACGGTACTGTCCGTACGGTTTACTGCGGTGAAATAATAGTCTTCCGTCTGGATAGTCTCTTTCTTGTTGTAAAAGAGGAAATTCATGGAAGCGTCGTTGCCGCTGAACAGTGTGACGGGAGTCGTCTTGTCTTGTCCCATGTATTCCTTCAGCGTGGCCGAAGCTATGCGTCCGCCTTTTGTATCTACGGTTATTTCTGCCAGGTTGTTCTGGATGGTTACCTGCGAGTTGGTTCCTTGACGGGCGTCGAAGAAGAGGGCAGTGGAGTCAACGCTTGCTTCCGCTCCGCTTTCGTTGGCCAGGGCTGCTTCCGCCTTGGCTTTCAAGTCGGCTTCGCGCTGTTGCACCTGGGCTATGGAGTCGTAGTAACGTTGCTGTGCTTCCAACTGCTCCTGGCTGGGACGGCTCAGAAAGCTGAAACCTACTAACAATATCGCTATCAGAACAAGACCTGTGATGGTATTTTTATCCATTCTTTGTTGATTACAAATTACTTATTACAAATTATTTCTTTTCGTTTTCATTTTCGATGGCGGCCTTCACGAATGCTACGAACAGCGGGTGCGGATGCAATACCGTACTGCTGTATTCGGGATGGAACTGGGTACCGACAAACCACTTCAATGCGGGTATTTCGACAATTTCTACCAGATCCGATTCGGGGTTTATACCCACACACTTCATACCTGCTGCTTCGTAGGCCTCCTTGAAGCTGTTGTTGAATTCATAGCGGTGGCGATGACGTTCCTGGATATGCTCGGTACCATATGCCTCGTATGCCTTGCTGCCTTTCTGCAGAACACATTCGTAGGCACCCAGACGCATGGTTCCACCCATATTGGTGATGGACTTCTGCTCTTCCATGATGTCGATGACATTGTGTGGTGTCTTTTCGTCCATCTCGCGTGAGTTGGCATCGGCATAACCCAGTACGTTACGGGCAAATTCGATGGCGATACACTGCATACCCAGACAGATACCGAAGGTGGGGATGTCGTGCGTACGCGCATATTTGATGGCTACGAACTTGCCGGCAACACCGCGTTCGCCGAAGCCTGGACCGATAAGTACGCCTGCCATGCCTTTCAGGGCTTCTGCCACATTCTCGTCAGTCAGCTTTTCACTGTTCACGAAGTCTACCGATACCTTGCGGTCATTGTAGGTTCCTGCTTGTGAAAGGGCCTCGCGGATGGACTTGTAGGCATCCTGCAAGTCATATTTGCCCACCAATGCGATGTGCAGCGGGGCAGTCTCTTCGGCTTTGTGACGGCGTTCGAGGAAAGCGCGCCACGGTCCCAGTCCCGGAGTGTCGCCGACGGGAAGTCCCATTTTCTTCAAAATGGTAACGTCCAGTCCCTGGCGCTGCATCAAGATGGGCACCTCGTAGATGGTAGGCGCGTCGATGCTCTGCACCACGGCATTTTCGTCCACATTGCAGAACAGAGCCACTTTCTTGCGCAGGGTGGTACTCAACTCATGTTCCGTACGCAGTACGAGGACATCGGGTTGGATACCGGCACTTTGCAGTTCCTTTACGGAGTGCTGGGTGGGCTTGGTCTTCAGCTCACCGGCAGCTGCCAGGTAGGGGACATAAGTAAGGTGTACGCACAAGGCGTCTTTTCCCAGTTCCCACTTCAGCTGACGGATGCTTTCCAGATAGGGCAGAGACTCGATGTCACCCACTGTACCGCCAATCTCGGTAATAACAAAGTCGAATTTGTATTTGTTTCCCAGCAGTTTTACATTACGCTTGATTTCGTCTGTAATATGGGGAATAACCTGAATTGTCTTTCCCAGATAGTCACCCCGGCGCTCTTTGTCGATGACGCTTTTGTAGATGCGTCCGGTCGTGATATTGTTGGCCTTGGTGGTCTGGATGCCCAGGAAGCGTTCGTAATGGCCCAAATCGAGGTCGGCTTCGTGGCCATCCACGGTAACGTAGCATTCGCCGTGTTCATAAGGGTTCAGTGTACCCGGGTCGATGTTGATGTACGGGTCAAACTTCTGGATGGTTACCTTGTAACCTCTTGCTTGCAGCAATTTACCGATGGAGGATGAGATGATACCTTTACCTAATGAAGAGGCAACACCACCGGTGACGAAAATATACTTTGTTTCTCCCACAACTATATTATTTTATTAATTGTTTAATCTAATGCCAAGAGCCTATACGGCTTGTCGTTCAGGGTGCGCACTGCTCCCGTCAGTACACGTAGAACTTAAAAAGCGCAAAATTATAAAAAAAAGAGGAAGTAGAGAAAGTTTCGATGAAACAATTATTAAAAAATACGATTTCATCGAAGAAAGTCCTTCTTGCCTTTTTCTTATGGCTTTTCTATGTTTTCTAAACATTTTAAGCTAAATTTGCGCTCGAAACATAGACTTTAGGGCATTATGAAGAATAGACACATTGCATTTTGGTTAATTGCTACGATGATTTCTTCGTCGGTGATGGCACAGAATACGCTGGATACCGCCTCGAAGAACAGTGGACAGGAAACAACTGCCAAAGCCGACACCTTGCCGGATATAATGAAAGAATACATGATTCTGAAATTGAAACCGGAAGGTATGGGGTACAGGCTGGATACTGTTTCCATATTATATGAAAGGTATATCGGAGTGCTGGATTATTTGAATGACCCCACGACTCCGGAGCGTTATATACCTTCCAATCCGAACTACTATAGGTTGTTCCTTCCCCTTACCTATTATTATGCCCCCATGAGACGCCTTTCCAAGGTGGACTGGCATTTCCAGGTGCCTGATACGGTGCCTGCCCTGACGCGCGAGATGTTGCCGTTCGACACACTGAGTTTCACCTCAAAGGACCGAGCCAACAAACTGGTGGACCGTACGTTGCTGAACACGTATGTGAATTGTCCCAATCTGGTTGTAATGACCGAGAAGGAGGTGATGAAAGGGAAGATATTCAAGGATAATATAGAGAAGGAGGCTTCTTCCAAGCCGTCCGTCGTGAAACTGTTTGCACAAGAGAATATGGTGGGAGTGAAGGAGGAAGCCGACGTGATTATCCACAAGCCCAACTGGTGGGTGACGGGTGGAAACGGTTCATTGCAGATTACCCAGAACTATATCTCCGACAACTGGTACAAGGGAGGTGAGAGCACTAACGCCGTGCTTGCCAACCTGCAACTGTTTGCCAACTATAATGACCGTGAAAAGGTGCAGTGGGAAAATCTGCTCGATGCCAAGCTGGGCTTCAGCTCCGCACCTTCCGACGAGTTTCATAACTATCTGGTAAGTACCGACCAACTCCGGCTGTACAGTAAACTGGGTATTCAGGCTGCGTCCAAGTGGTATTATACCATCACGACTGAGTTTAAGACCCAGTTCTGCAATGGCTACAAGGCCAACAGTGAAGAGCTGGTTTCGGCTTTCTTTGCTCCGGCGGACTGGTCGAGCAGTATCGGTATGGACTACAAGTTGAAGAAGCAGAAATTCAGCTTGTCCGTTTTCATGGCTCCGCTGACGTACATGCTGCGCTATGTAGGAAATAAGGGGGTGAATGAAGTGAGTTTCGGTCTTGATGAGGGCAAATGCGTGAAGCATAACTTCGGTTCGCAGATACAGCCTACACTTTCATGGACCATCATTCCTTCCATCACGCTGGATTCCCGCTTGGACTTCCAGACCAGTTATGAGTGGACACGTATTGAAT
>ERZ773107.923-NODE-923-length-29532-cov-3.350171_pt1 | contig 29532 bp, 48 predicted proteins | sample MGYA00580571_ERZ773107 | MGnify/ENA primary metagenome ERZ773107 (study PRJEB29015, sample SAMEA2737843) | human gut metagenome | biome: human gut; feature: human-associated habitat; material: faeces | place: China | collected 2012 ... | reverse complement strand
GCCACACTGGCCGCGATGGTGTCATACAGCGTCTTGCCGCTCAGGGTGCCGTCCGGGGCAATGTCCAGATAGTCGCCCACCTTCACGCCGCCCAGCTGGTCTGCCGTAGCGGGCGGCAGGGTGTACGGCGTGCCGAACTTGGCGTCGGCCTGGTCCTTGGTGTACCTCTGATCCAGGGCGTCGCCGGTCGCTTTTGCATCAGCCGGTGCGCCCGATACGGTCAGGGTCGTGTCAGTGGACACGATAGCCTTTGCGTCGGCGGCACTCTTTGCAGCTGCTTCCTCGCTGGCCTTTGCGGCAGATGCACTAGACGCGGCAGCAGTTTGACTGGCCGCTGCTTCTTCGGCACTGGAAGCAGATTCCTCGGCTTTTGATGCCGAAATATCTGCCTGCTCTTGCGCTGCGCTTATGGCGTTTGCAGTGGCGTCCTTGACTGTCTGGGCTGCTGCTGCGGCCTGTGCTGTGGCAGTTGCCGCCGCGTTTGTTGCTGTTTCCGCACTCTGAACAGCTTCTTCCTGCCGCGCGATAACAGCCTCGCCATACTGCTTCACATACTCAAAGCCCTGTGCAAGGGCTTCCCGTACTTCCACGCCGCGTTCTGCATTGCGGACTTCGGAAATTGCTTCGTCAAATGTCTTATCCAATTTATCACCCCTTTGCGGATGCATAGCCCTTCAGCGAGCGGCTCAGGTCATAGGCGTCACTGGCTTTTCGTGCGCTCAGGGCCTGCAAGTCGCTGACGCTGGAGAAATCAATGCCCAGCGTGAATTCTTTTTTGTCCGGCGCGTCCAAAGGCTCCACAAGCTTAGAGCACAAAAGCCAGGTGTTCACCCCGTGCGGGTTGGAGTAGATGTGTGTCATCTTGCCAAAGCCAAGGCGGGCGATATCCACGCCGGCATCCTTGAGGTCCACAGCCTTTACCGTGATTCCGTCAAGGTAACGCAAGTTTTTGGACAGCTCCGCGTTTGCGGCATCCAGAAGCGACTGCGTTGTGTTTTCGGTTCCGTCCTGCACAATGACCCGCGCGATGATGCCAAACAGCTTTTGCGCGGTGGCGTCGTTAGCGGTTGCCGTGATGGTGTTGGTTTTCTCCCACAAAAACCAGCCGGATTTCTTTTTTCCGACGGCAATGACGCGGGTGACAATATCCTCTGCTTTGACGTAGCTGCTCAGGTCGAGCAGGTTTGTGCCGAATGCGATGGGCTGCCCGTTTTTCTCCTGCACTTCCCGGACGTAGTCCAGATACCGGGCCCCGTTTTCGTGCCGGACGATCAGATAACCGCCGTATACATCCACAAGCTCATTTTGGATGACATCCCATGTAACGCCAAAATTTCGTCCATCGCCAAAGGTGTACCGTGGCGCAGAATCGTAACGGACCACGGAAGAATCCGGCAGGGCTGCACCGTTGAACAAGACGGCATAGCCGTCTCCCTTCTTTTCGATTTTCCAATTTTTCGAGACCGTGTCTTTGAGATCGTATTCCGTCTCAGGCGGAAGGGATTTTGAGTGCGTGGCGCATGTGATATCCGGCGTAACCGTTCTTTGCGTAGCTTCGTGCGTCTGGCCATCTCCGTCCAAGGGCAGGGCCACATTTACGCTCACGGAAAACAGGCCGTTTCCTGTGCGCCAGATATACCCGTTTATGGAAGAATCTGCATGCTTTTCATTCAGCGTCCAGCTGTACGCGGATGGATCCGGGGCCGTGTCATCATCCGAGTAGCCGACTTCATATTGGCTTACAAGCTGTACGCCGGACGAGGTATAAAGTCCATATTCATACCTGTAATCGCCGTCACTATCCGGAGTACCCGCCATGTAATCCAGCTTCATCACGCAGTTATGCAGCTCTGGCACCACCACGCTGGTGCTCGGAAAGCCAACATTTCCGCAGGTAAACGCCTTGTATGCGTCCACCATGCCGGTATGGTTTTCCAGCAGAAACGCAAGAAACTGCTTGATTGTCACGTCTTTGGCTGTATATGGCGCAACAGAGCTGTCGTTGAGGTAGGCCAGCTCTCCCTCGCAAAAGACTTTTTGACGCAGCATAAAATCCTGCTCATGGCTCATGGGCCTGCCCTCCCAGATGCGCACACCGTCTTGTTCTACGGACACGGTCGTGCGCATTTTTTGCAAAGCTGAGTGGGCCACATTGCCAAGCGGCAGGGTGAATTCCAAGCTGCCGGCCTTGCTCACCTCCCGTGTCAGAGTTGGACTGATGAGCTTTTTTGTGTCCGTGTAGTCCGTTGGGTCGTAAATGCAGGTCTTTGTCTTCCACAAGTCAACGCCGGTCTGGACGCCCGCATAAACTTTATAGCTCATAAGCTGCCCCCCAGATATCGGATGCTGATGCTGCAATCCGCAGACGCCGCAAAGATGAGAGTACCTACAACGCCATCCGGCATATGCAAGCCCTCAATGTACTGCCACTCTGTAGACTTTGCAAGGATGCCAACCTCAAGGCCATTGAGAGACACCGCAATGTCGGCAGCGTCCTCGCTGCGCTTGAAGTAGATGCCCGCCGCTCTTGGTGCACCGGTGATGGTTACGGTGATGTCCTCGTTGGCTTTGAGCTGGATATTCGTATAATTGCGGATAATTGCCGTATCAAATACAAGGTCATCCCACAGCCAGTCATCAGAGCCGTCGTATACACTGCGCTTGAAGGGGTTGCAGGTGCCTGTAATCGTAAACACACAGTATAATGCGTCCTTGCTGACGGACACCTCCCACAGGCCCTCCCAGTAAAAACTGGGGTCATTGTCGAATTTACACTGGAGCCATTTCCCGTGGATGGCGTTTGCGATAGTGCTGTAGAGGTTCTCCCACTGCTTTTTCGGTGCAGTGCACTTGAGTTCTATGGTAATGGTGCGCTTTTTGTAGTGTGGCCTGCCGTCCAAAGAACTGGTCAGGTTGAGCAGGGTATCAGACCCCGGCACCTGCACAAGGTAGTCATCCACCTCAGCAGGGCCGATTTTTGGGCTTCCGACCTTGAGATACAGCCCCCAGTCTTTCAGGGTGTGGAAGTTGCCAATTTGTGCGCCCAAAAGTTTGCCCATTACACACCCCTCGCTTTCCTCGTCACGGTCACACCGATGCGCGCGTCAACATTTTGTGCCATTCTGGGCGAAATGACGCCCACCAGCTCGCCAGAATCCATGACCACCTGACCGGTGCCAATGGCAGGCAGATGCTCGTCCAGAAGCTCCTCGATGCGCTCCAGAATGCTGGTCTGCTTGTCTGCGTGGCTGCTCTGTCCGATCACTCGGTACTGCATCGCAGACCTCGTAGAAAACTCGCTCAGGCTGTCGTACACGCCCACATCGTCAAACGGGCTCTTGTAATTATTGACCGGGTCTTTGCTCTTTTTGTTTTTGGCCCACAGCGCAAGCCCGATGCCGCCAGCTACAGCACCCACAGCGCCAACGCCGAGAATGACGCCAAGGACTGGGTTTGCAGAGATGAACGACACCACAGTGCCAAGCGCAGACGTGATGCCGCCAGCCATACCAGAAAAACCCTGCACAACGCTGCCAAGTGCGCCGCCAACGCCGCCAGAGCTCGCAAGGCCCTGCACGATCTCAGAGAACGCCTTTACAGACGTAGTGGCGCCATCCACTCCGGCAGTAATGCCGTTTGTGAAGATGCTCTGGATAGACCCCAGCGCCTTGCCGATGCCACCGCTGAAGTAGCCCTCATTGACCGCGGTCAGCGCGTCCGCAAGCCACTTAGAGATCACGTCACGCTGATCCTGCGACACTTCGCCCCAGATTAGATTGACAAAATCCAGAGCGAGACCGCCCCAGTCGCCATTTTTGGCGTCACTAAAGGCGCTTTTTACCAGCCCGAAAATGCCCTTATCCAGCTGGCCGGAAGCCTCACTCAGCTGCTGGTCAATGCGGCTCTGGGTGCCCTTTACGCTCTTGTCGATAAGAGTAGAGGTCTCGTTCACCTTATCTTCGATTCCGTCGATGTAGGTGATGATCTTCTCGTAGGTCTCCGCGCCGTTCTTTCCGATGCGCTGGCCGGTCTCTGTGACAGTCTTCTTGATATGCTCGCTGCCGTCGGCGTATTTTTCTGTAGCTTCCTGGATTTTGGTCGTGATGCCGTCAAAGGTCGTTTCTGCAACCTTGGTCAGGGTGCCGGTCAGGGTCTTGGACATATCGGCGTAGACCTTCTTGGTCGTGGTGCTTATCTTGCCGTTTGCGTCCGTGACTTTCTTGGTCACAAGCGTATAGGTAGTAGCAACGCCGTTGACCATCTCTTTGCCGGTCTCGGTGGTGGTCTCTGTAACGCGGTCTTTGATGTTGCCCGCTGCGTCCTTTACCTTCTCCTGCAAGGTCTCAACGCTTGTAGTCACGGCGCCAAGCGCGTTCTGTGCGGTGGTGGTTGCAGTATGCGACACGGACGCAATGACGGTTTCGGTCTTGGATTTTGTGCCGGCGCTCTTGCCGGAGGAACTGGAAGGACTTGTAACGATGGAGCTGCCGCCGCTCGCGGCCGCTGCTTCTGCTTGTCGCTCAGACCAGCTTTTGTTGCTTACGCTTTTGCCGGAAAGAGCGTTCTGCCGCAGCCGGTTCCTGTTGCTTTGCTTTTGCTGGTCTGACTTGTAGTCCTCGTAGCTGTCGTACCCCGCATAAGCATTTTTGCCCAGTGCCTTGTTCAGATAGTAGCTTGCCTTATCCAGTGCACTAACAGCCGCGCTGCCAAGCTGCCCAAACTTTTTGATGATGGCACTGATGGGATTATCCAGTTCAAGGATTGCGTTTCCGAGACCTTTCCAGCCGTCTTCCTTGTAGGCTTCCTGCGCTGCGACAACCATGTCGTTCAGGTGGCCTATCACAACACCGATGCCGGAGGAAAGGTCGCCGGTCATAAGTCCAGCCAGCTGGCTGACGTTATCCTTCAGGGTGGATATACGCCCGTTCATGGTCTGGCTCTGGGTGTCCATGGCGTTATAGTAACGCCCACCCTCCTCGCTGGCTGCTATGAGCGCATGCGAAAGAAGGTCGTAACTAATGGTCATATTCTGGACTTCCTGCACCGATTTGCCGGTGTAGTCTGCCAAAATCTGATAGATATTGATGCCCGCATAGGCAAACTGCTTGATGTCTATCGCTGCAGCTTTGCCCACGTTTGCGATCTGCTGCAGGTTTGCAGCCATGCGGGATAGTTCGGCGTTGCCGCCGCCAGTTGCGGAAACTGCATCGCCCAGTGCATTGATGACCTTGCGGGAATACGCAGCATTTTCGCCTGCGCTGATAAGCAGCTGGTTTGCCTGCGTCAGGGATGCCACGTCAAACGGGGTGCGGGCTGCGTCCTCCTGAATTGCCTGCATGGCTTCCTGTGCGGCCTGTGCGCTGCCCAACATATTGGTAAAGCCGGTGGTGTACTTTTCTATCTGGGCGTTATAAGAAATGCCCATCTCTACAAAGCCCTTTGCAAGGCCTACCGCTTTTGTCCCAAGCGAGGTAAGCATATTTGCAAGGACAGTCGCTTTTGCGCTGGCTGCTGCAAACTGGTTTGCCATGCCTGAAACGCCGCTCCCGGCGGTGTTTGCGCTACGGTTCAGCGAGTTTGCGGCGCTTTGCGTCTCTTTTCTGGCCTGCTCGATGCCCTGCTCATACTCGGAGGTATCAAGCCCCAAAGTGGCCATCAAATTAAAAATGTTCAGATTCCACCACCTCCGTTCTGCTCTGCGGCTTTTTTACTGTCTGCAAGGGTCTTTTCCCAGCACTCCTGCGCTTCCTCCAGCGTAGTCTCGTGCCTGCGCTCAGATAGTGGCTTGTCGTACTCTGCCATGATCTCGCTGAAGGGCTTCTCCACCGGCTGACCAAGAGATACAGCACAAAGATAGAGCATATCAGCCGTGTACAGCTGGTATGCTCTTGTGCGCTGCTGTTCCCGCATCTCGCTGATGACGAACCAGACGAAATACTTTAAGCCGTAGGCGCGGAGATGCTGGAGGTCGGCTCGGCAGACGTAGTGCCAAAACTCAGGCCGTTCAAGTCTGCCAGCGAGGACAAAAAATCCTGCACGTCTTTCTGCATCACGGACTTGGTAAGTGCAGTAAGCGCCTTGGGCAGGGTGTCTTTTTCGCCCTCTTCCAGCGTGTACAGCTGGTGCAGGGCGTTCACGGTGCGCTCAGGGTCAAGTTTCATCAGAGGCTTGACAAAGTCCAGCGCAGCAAGCGCAAACTCTCTGGGGGTCAGCTTTTTCTTGCTGCCTTCACTGTTCTGCGGCTCTGCACCCAGCATCTTCAGGGCGTTTGTAACAATGGTCTCCCGGGCTGCCTTGGTCTCCGGGTTGTTCACGTTGTCCTTTGCGTCCATAACCATGCGCGTGATGCCGTCCACCGCATCATACAGCTTGGGCAGCGCTTCCACGGGGTCAAGATTGATGGTAAGGATCATTTATTCTGCCTCCTTGACGTAGAACTCCATAGGCACCTTGCTGGTGTCGGTCATGTCGTAGTGACCCTTCAAGCTCAGGCTGATGTTGCCCTTTCCGTCCTTGGTGGTTTTCAGCTCGATGCCGCCATCGCTCACAGCCTTCATCAGCTTAACCGCGGCATAACCGCCGCCGATCAGGTTGCCATGCCACCAGATGTCCTGGAAGTCCTCGTCCTTGTAGTCTTCGCGCACGGTGATCTTGTTGGTTTCAACGTCCGCAGCGCCCAGCTCCAGCTTGATGGTGTCGGCGCTCACGGTCATGCAGGTGGTGGACATACCGCAATCCCAGCTGGTGATGTGCTTGAGCTGGTAGGTGTTCTCGGGCACTTCGTCCAGATCCTCGCCCAGATCAATGGTGTTGGGCTTGCAGGAAATGGTGATGCCGCCGGAGGTCAGGCAGATAAGATCTTCTGCAGCAATGGGGGTTGTACCCGCCGGGTCAAACTTTTTGAGCAGCGCACCCGCTTGAAACTGAAGTTTTTTGAAAGCATCTGCCGAAATGGCGTGATACATTTTGTTCATGCGTTATCCTTTCTCACACCACAAAGGATGTGACGTCAAAAGTAAGGTATGTGCACAGGTATTTTTCCGGTGGGTTGTCCATAGACTGCGCCCACGGGTTGCCTGCGCATAAAAGGATCGCGCCGCCCTCGCACTCGATGGTAAGCCCATCGCCAAGGGCAGCGCGGATCTCGTCTGTTTTGCGGATGATGGACAGCTTTCCGCCGTCCACCGGATACCAAAGCCGCGCGTGGAAGGTGCTGCTCTCGTCAAATCCTTTGGGAATGACCGGCAGCACTGTGATATAGGGCAAGGAAGCGCCCTGCGGCACAAAATCCTCCGGGTACACAGGAATATCAAACAGCAAAAAAAAGCTGTTCAGCGCCGTTGTAATGGCTTCTGCTGTGCCCATCAGGTCAACACCACCTTTTTGCACTGGACAACTGCAAGGTTCATCCCGCTTTCCGCCGGAGACAGCTTGTCTGCGCTGGCAGATGTGACCTCGAATACCTGCGCGTCCTCCAACCGCTTGATGCGGTCGAAGGGGGCGAGTTGAACGCCCTTGTCAACGTAGATCGAATAGGTGGAAGCGGTGCCCTGCTGCTCGGCCTGCTGTGCCTCAATGGTGGTGTCGTGGCGTTCTACGCCCTCGAATTCCAGCCCCGGCACCCATGTGGTGGTGGAGCCGAACAGCCCATCAGAAACGAGCTTTTTTTCCAGAAAGCAGAATTTCCGGCTGAAACCGTCCATGACGGTGTTCCGGACAAAGTCGTTGACTGCCATTACAGTTTCCTCCATTGGTTGATCTCCTTGCGGTACCGGGTCAGACCATCCGCAGGGAGTCCGTCAGATCCGGTCGCCATGGACCCGGACCACCCATTGAACGACTGCGACACATACATACCGCCGGAGGGGAGTCTTGCGTCGTAGTCGGTGATCTTCCGGGCCAGCTCCACAAAATCAGGCGGCACGCGCATAAGCTGCACCGTCCCGGTGAAGGTCTCGGCGGTCAGATCGCCGTCCCCGGCCTTGTGCACGCCGTCATTGAAGATGGATCCGCACACGAGGAAATACTGCCCCGGCACTACCCCGGCGGGCACGGTGTCCGGCTCAAAGGCAAACTCCCCGGCAATTGGGTCGTCTGCCCGGTCAAAGAAATTGTGCGTGTAGGCGCACAGCTCAGGGACGGTCATGCAAAGTCACCCCCTTGCAGGTTAGACCGATTCACCCGGGGTAATGGTCTCGACAGCGATACCGTCCAGATACTCAGCAAACAGGGTCACGCCCATAATGGCGTAGCTCTCGGAGGTTGCGGTGCTGTAGTTTGCCTGAGTGTGGAAGCCGATGAGGTTGCTTGCCTCGCCTGCGGTCCGGTAGACCAGACCTGCGCGGGCAAACTCGCTATCCGCAGGATCCACATAGTACATGACGATGTTGTCTACCGGGGTGGCAATAACCTTTCCCTTCGCGATCTCACTGTCGGACAGCAGGAAGATGGTGTTGTAGCCCATGAAGTCCTTGATGTACTGGAAGCCGAACTGGTTCTGCACGGTGATATTGGCATTGCCCAGATAGTCGTACACGTCCATCACGTTGACAAAGCCAACAACGCCGGTCACGGTGCGATGCATGGTCTTGAACTTGTTCTCGACCGCGCCCTTGGCATGTGCCAGCGCCATCTGGAAGGTCTTGGGAGTGCCCTTCAGGGTGCCGGTGTTCAGGAACTTGTAGAACTTATCCGTTACCAGAGCGGTCAGGTCGTACAGGAACTCATCATCGGTCTTCTGCACGGCGACATCGTAGCCGTAATTCTGGATTGCCTCAAGGGTGACAGACTTGCCGTACTTGTCGATGGTGATCTTGCCGTACTCCTTCTCCTTGACGGTGTACTTGCTGAACGGGATCTCTTCGCCCTCGCCCACGGTGCCGCTCTGCAGGGTGCCCTGTGCATACTTGCTCTTGAGCACGGTGCCAGGCTGCATCCGGATGGGGCGCATGATGCCCAGAATGGTGCGCAGATGGTCCCAGTTGCGCTGGAAACGGGTCACAAAGTCGATTTCACGCGCGGCTACGGTGATATCGGTGGTCATGGTGATACCTTCTTTTGCTGCCATATGTTATTCCTTTCCGCCGCCTGTAAACAGGTCGGCATTTGCAGCAATCGCGGCCTGGCGTTCGCCAGCGTCCTTGATTGCAAAAATTTGGTCTTTGGTCATTTTGGAGCCGGTATTGGTGGGCGGGGTGTCCACCTTCGCGCCGGTGGTGGTCGTAGTGCCTACGAAGTCGCCCCAATCAGCTTTCAGGCTGTCGGTGTGCTTCTTGGCGTCCTTGACTTCGCCCTTTTCGTCCAGTTCCAGTTTGTCGATGTCCTCGCCGGACAGACGCACGACCCGGTCTGCGTACTTGTCCAGCACCCCGGCGGCCTTCAGCAACTCCCGGAACTTGGCTTCCTTGGCTGCGTGGGTGTCCTTCTGGGTCTGCTGAGCCTTGTAGTCGGTCAGCGCCTTTTCAGCGGCTTCCTTGCCGCCGTTGGCTGCGTCCCGGTCCTTTTCGGCTTTGGCGAGGGCTGCGTTCTTCTCATCGATCTGGTTCTGCAAGGTGTCCGTTTCCTCATGCAGCACGTCCAGAATTTTCTTGAGCTTGCCGCTGGTGTCGGTCGTTTCATCTTCCAGAATCGCCCGGAGAGTCTTGCGTTCGAGTGCCATGTGATAGTCCTTTCTGCCCTTGCTCGGGCTGCCATGCTTGGCAATAAGGTTTATTTGCCGGACGTGCTGCCGGTGTGGTGCCGCTTGCAGGAATCGAACCCGCGTTCGCTGGTTACAAATCAGCAGCTCTACCATTGAGCGAAAGCGGCATAAAAAAGCGGCTGACGCTGTGCGCCAACCGCTAGATATTAAATTTTAGAGGTAGAGTTGAAAATCTGTATCGTTAAGCTCAGAAGCTGGAAGATACACCGAAATTTTGATTTTGGCTTCATTGCCGTACGCAACATCGCAAATTTTTTGAAGTTCTTTTCGTGCCGTTCTTCCCTTGCAAAGCAACTCGCCAACAGCATCAAGTTCTTTTTCTCGCTTGTTTTTTACTCTCACCATTTCTGCCTTTATGCTTTCCACCTCTTCGGCGGCTTTGTGATATGCTTCATCGGCTTCCATCTGCCTTTTCGCAGCAGCTTCAAGCAATGCGCTCAAAATTTCAAGCTCTGTCATTCTTATACCTCCTTGTTTCCCTCTTCCACTGCGATCTCTCGCAGCTCGTCAATGTGCTCCTCCACCGCCGGGCGGAGGAACGGACATGGAGCCATGCCCCGGGTAAAGTGCCACTTGCCGTTGAAGTCCTTCCAGACCCACGGCGTTTTGCGTCCGTTGCCGTTTGTGGCGTGAACGCCCGTGCCCAGCTCCACATAGACGCTGTAAAAGAGATTTGAACCGATGGTCACGGTCTTTTTGGCAAGGTCGAGGGCGTAGGTCAGGCTCTGCTTGAGCGCACCGCCCACATAGCCCTCAACGCCCGTGCTGTCTGCCGTGCCTGTGGGCACAAGCAGCTGGGCGTAGTCCTGCACCTTCATGCCCCAGATGGTAAGCACCCGCTCTGCCCATGAGTCCAGTGCCTCATGCAGCTGCGGGGTGTTGTCGGTGAATTTGATGTCGTAGTTAAAGTTCACGGTTCACCCCTCGGTTCTCGCTTTTTCTTTAAGACGCGACCGCACTCAGGGCAGAAATTCAGCTGTCCGGCACGATGCGTTACCGTACCGCACACGCCTGCACCTTTCCTGTGCGTTTTTGTGATAAGACTGACTTGAAACGTGGTGTAAAGGTCGTTTCCCCCTTTGGGGGAATTTTTCTTCCACCACGCAAGCCTCTCGCAAAATTTGCAAGGCTTCTTCTCATCCATGCTTTGCAGCCTTCCTCTTTTTCTTGCTTTCAAAATAAGTTTTCGGCCAATCGGGCCGGTTCGCTACATTTTCAGCCTTCCTGACCGCTTCGGCGAAATTTTTAGCAGTTCCGCCGGCATTGTAAAATGCCTTTGCAAGCTTCTCGAAATTTTCGGCAGAATTCATTTTTTCGCCCTCTTTCTCTTGCGCTCTTCCGCCCACCACATTTGCTCTTTCTCTTTGCCGCCCTTGGATTTATACCACTCGGTGTAATCCATGACGGGGGTGGTCTCTTTGGTCACATTGTCCCGCTGCATGGCGTTCTGTCGGGGATACTTGCCCAAGGCAGAGGACAACACACAGCGGCAGTGGTAGACCATCTCCGGCGCTGAGTTGGGGTCGCCGGGGCGCTGAATCTCGTAACCCATGACCTTGAACGGCTCGTCAAGCTCTGCCGTCTGCTGGTCAAGCAGGCGGTGCATTTCACGGGTGCGGTAGTCGTGGGTGGAGTTCCACCGCTTTTTGACCTCGATGCCCAAAGCCTGGGCGTTGCGCATCTGCTGCAATGCCCCGGCGTTCTGAGCGCCTGTGAGCGCCGTGATGGCGTTATTCATGGCCCAGTGAATCTCCGTGTCTGTCATGCCGTTTACGGCCTGCACGGCGATGTCGTGGACGCTCTTGCCCTGCACGATGCCCTGCATGACGTAGCGATTGAACACCCGGGCGTCATAGGTGCGGTTGCTTTCGCTCTTGATGCGCTTGTTGGGCACCATGCGGGGGTTTTCCTTCAGCAGCAGCTTGACCGCTTCGGTGTTGTACAGGGTCAGCCCGAACGTCACGCCTGCGGCCTGCTCCAGCTCGTAGAAAGCCCAGTTTGCGCCAAAGGAAAAGATATTGTATTGCTCGTCCCGGGCCAGCTTGTAGGCTGTCTCTTGGGCCGTGGTGCATGTTTGGGTGATGCCGTCCAGCTTGGCTCGCATCAAATCAGATTGAAAGACCTGATTTTGCAGCCAGATGCGGTAATCATCCTCGGTGATCTCGACTGCATCCAGCTGCGCCCGCTTGCGCTCGTCCAGCGCTTTGTACTTTGCCAGAAACTCGGTCAGCTGCTCCTGCATCTCCCGGCGGGCAGTGCCGTACACCCGAAGGATACGGCGGCGCAGGCGGTTCAGCTGGCGGGTAGAGATGCGGTCACGGTCGGTCATAAGTGCATCACAAGCTCTGCAATGTTAATGATAAACGAGCTTACCCCGCAGCCAAAGAAAAAGCCAAAAACTGCGGCGAAAATATCACGCTTCATCTGTTCCATCTTCATCCTCCTCCTCGTCCACGGTCTCCCGTGTTGCGCTCTCAGCCATCAGCGCCGCCCGGGCCTTTTCTTTCTGTTCTGGGGTCAGGTTTGGCAGTAGGTCAATGGCCATGTCCTGCCCAATGATCGCCGCCTCGGAGATTACTGTGCTGACCTGCTCTGCGGTGTTTACGATTCGGCTCCGGTTGAATGTCGGCGTTGCGCTGCCAAAGCCAGCCAGCGCACAGATCTGACGAACAAAAGGTTTGATCTGGGCCTCGAAGTCGTCTGCGTTCTGGTTCAGGGGCTCATAAGCCGCATCCAGATGGTCGTTGGTGCTGTTTGCGCTGACACAATGCACGTCCAGACCGCCGAAATCCTCATAGACCCGGGTGTGCAGCAGCTCCAGCAGGGTCTGCCGAGCAGTCACCGGCACCTCGCTGGTGTATGGGGTGATCTTGCCGCCCTCGCTGGTATCCGCACCGGCGATGTGGTACAGGTTCAGCTTCGCAAGGAACTCCTGCAGCTCATCATCGGTCATGCCGTTAAAGTTTTCACACAGCCAGTAGATCTGCGCGCAATCCTGCAAGTCGCTGCAGAAGCCGGACGTCACCAGATCGGTGTTGTCGATGTAGGCTTTCAGGCCTACGAGGGTGCTTTGATGCAGGTCGGATCCCCACAGCGGCACCACAGGCAGAGTGCTGTAGTTTTCCCCCTCCACGCTTTCCAGCCCGCCGCCGGGGGTCGTGATGACCACGCTCTTGTACGCCTGCTTCGGGGCTGTCTCCTGCATGGTGCTGCCGATTCTGCTTTCCGTGTACTCGGTGTAGCCGTCCTCTTCGTACAGGACATAGTGCATATCCGTGTCAGGATTCAGCCGCCAGAACCGCACCCCGGCCCGCATGGAGCCGGAGGTCTCATCGTACAGAGGCGCAAACTCGGTCAGCTTGAACACCACCAGATGGTCGCTGTTCCAAAATCCAAAGCTTTCGCCGTGGATCAGGGCAAAATATCCGGCCTTCTGGATCTGCTCGTCAAATTCAGCCCCCAGTTTTTCTTTGTCCACGTCCTTATCCGCAAAGGTGACGCCGTTTCCCAGGGAGTAGGTGGCACGCTGCTTGTTGAGCCTCCGGAAGAGATTGCTCTTGACCATATCGGGCCGGGGTACATCCTGCCGGGTGTTTTTTGACAGGCGTTTCAGCATCAATGCGTAGGCTTGCGAAAATCGCTCAGCGCCCGGGTTTTTCTGGGCATCGTACAGGTCAGCGTCCAGCGCCATCCTGTAAGGGCCGGAAGCGCAGTGCTGCTGCACGAACCGCCGGACAAAATCGGGCTGTTCCCCGGCGGCTTGCGCCTGCTGAAAGGTCTGGAATGTGTATACAGTGCTCAAAATCAATCCCTCAGTTTCACAAGGCGCTTTGTGCGCACGAAATAGCGGATAGCGTCCATGCAGTGGTCGTTGACCTTCAGCACGGTGTCGTCTTTGTCCGGGTCCCAAGCGTACACGCCGAACTCTTCCAGCGTGTGCTTGCAGTCTTTGTAGATCTTCAGCCGCCCGATCTGCAGCATAGTCTGCACGTCCAGAATGCCGCTCAGAACGTCGTTATTTGCGGGGGTCTGGGTAAAGCCATTCTTGCGCAGTTCCGTAATCAGGGGCAGGGCAGAGGGGTCCACGATGATCCTCTCCGGCTTGAGACCGTTCAGCCACGCCTTGAGGTCTGCAACATACTCGCCCACGGTCTTTTGCCGCTTCTGTTCGCGGCCGCTGTAGTAGTACTCCCGGGTGACGATCCAGCAGTCTGCATCTGCCTGCTTCTGGAGCAGCAAAAAGACCGTTGCGTTCTGGGTGCCAAAGTCACACGCCACATAGGCGCTTTTGGGGGACAGTTCCGGCAGCTCATCAACGACATGCTTTTTGCGGTCGAACATGTCATATACAAGTCCCTCTGCCACCGTCCACAGACCCAGAATGTAGCGCTGGTAGAAAACGCCGCTGTACTGGCTGCGGTATCTGGCCTTGATTTCCTCGGAGAGCGACAAGTTGTCGTCCATCGTAAAGTGGAGGTACATCATCTTGCGGGAACGGCATTTCCGCACCCACTCAAGATAAAACCAATGCTGTGGGCTGCCCGGGTTGCAGTTGAACCAGAATTTTGACCCGGTGACGGAGCAGCGGGCAGTGGCCTGATTGACAAAGCTCTGCGGCATCAGCGCCACCTCGTCAAAGAATGCCCCAGCCAGCGTGATGCCCTGGATCAGGTCTTGGCTGCTCTCGTCTTTGCCGCCGAAAAAGTAAAACTCGTTGGATTTGCCGCCTTTGCTGACGGTCATGAAATTTTCTGCCCGATGCTCTTTGACATTGTAGCCACGGGCTGCAAGCTGCTGCTTGAGCGTGCCAAGCACGTTTCGCCGGAAGCTGGCAATGGTCTTGCCGCACATGGCAAACTGCTGGCCGCTGTAGCAGGTCATGGCCCACTGGACAAAAGAAAAGCTCATGGCAAAGGTCTTGCCCGAGCGGATAGCGCCATCGGCAATGATGCCGTTGTATCCGCTGTATGCGCTCTGCGGTGTCCACCAGCTAAGAACCTGTTTCTGCCGCTGGCTGAGGGCTTTCCAGCGAAAGCCGTTACTTTTCCGCATTGTCGTCCTCTTCCTTTGGCAGAAGATCCACATCGTCAGGCGGGCTGAGGTCTGCGGCGGCATTCAGGGCCTCCGCAAGGCCATCGTCCGGGACTTCAACGCCGCTCTGACCTCCCAGCATGGCAAACTTGTCCACAATGGTGCCGAACGCCGTTGACAGCTGCGGCAGTGTTGCTTCCGCAATCTTGTCCGGGTCAGCCATCGCTTTCAGATACAGCCCGAGAAGTTCTTGTGCTTCTCCTTGCTTGCTCTCCATATAGGCCAGCATGTCCTGCGCATTCTGCTCTTTTTTTCTGTCGCACAAATCCGCACATTCCGGGTTTTCCTTCACGATCTTGCGCACAGTGCTTTCTGCAACGTCGTTTAGCTTTGCGGTGCGGGTGTAATTTTGCAGCTGGATATAATCCGCGATGATCTTCTTTTTTTGCCTGTCTGTCAGCCGCTTTGCGCTCACCGCCACCACCTCTCTAAATTCATGCAAAAGAAAAACCGCCCGGAAATCCGAACGGTCAAAATGTTAAAATAAGCAGCGCCCAGCATTCAGTTGCGTTGGACAGGCGTCAAACGGTGGGCGCTGCTGCATCTGGAACTTTCGCCGCCAGATGCCCGGCTATCTGCGCAGCCCCCTCCAGGGTACGCAAATGGCATTCCCGGCAGGGACCGAGCCTGCAGCCTCTGGTTTTGGAGACCAGCGCTCTACCAATTGAGCTACGGGAATATAAAAGCCGCCCTTGGAATCGAACCAGCCGTGTCTACACACACGCGCCGCGCTCCAAACTGCGCTCAGGCGGCCATATAAAAACAGCTCCGGTTCTCCGCCGGGGCTGTTGGTTGGCGCACATCCTGTCAGGAAAGCTACACCTTGGCAAGGATTCTAAGGCCTTTTCTCGGCACGGGAGGTTGCACGTGCGGCCTTGCGGGTTGTCTAGTCCATGCGCCATATGGTGCGATACGGCGGAATCGAACCGCCTCCTGTCTCTCATGAGCGTCAGGCTGCCTTTGTGTCAGTGTATCGCATAGAAGCAGCCCGCGAAACGTGAAGAGAGAGCAAAGCCCAGTGCCTGCAAGCAGAAAAGGAGGAAAATGCCAAGAAGGGACACGTTTCGGAGGCTGCATGCATCGGTTTGCCTTTTGGCTTTTCCGATGATACAATTTTACACCATGCGATAGTGAAACCGCAATGTAATGACAGTGCAATGTTCTTAAAGGCTCAGCTCCTCCATTGCTTTGCGCCGCAAGACATAGACCATGCGCAGAGAGTAATTCATGTCTTTTGCGACCCTTTCCCACGTGAGGCAATCGAGATAGTACTTGTACAGCACCGTGTATGATTTCTCGTTCTGGATCTGGGCGAGCGCGTTTCTGATCTCGAGGAACAGCCTGTCGCAGACCGCTCTTTGCTCATAAGCCCGGCGCTCCGCTTCCTCCTTACGTTCCACCGCCCGGGCAAGGCTCTGGCCATCTTTGCTGCCGCCGGGGGCCGCGCTGAGGCTCTGGGTGATGTGCCGGGTGGCCTCCTGTGCTTCGGCCAGCCGGTCAGACAGCAAGTAGTATCTTTTCTCCGCTTCGCGGTAGCGGTTCAGCCACGCCTTAACGGTGCTGTAATCGGTTCTTTCCGGCTTCTGAGTGTCGGTGTCAGGTATCCATGTGCGAGCCATTGTTGCTCCTTTCTTCAAAATCGCGGCAATATTCGGGCGGATTTATGTATCCTTCGTCTTTTTCACCGCTCTGGCAGATATAGTGATATCCGGATTCTGACGCCCCAAATTTTTGCTTTAAGAATACGCACCGGTCGCAAAGGCAAGGTTTGTTTCGGTTGAGCCGCCGCTTGAAATATTCAATTGGGTTGCCATCGCTAAGAACAAACCAGATGAAAAGCCCTGCAAGTGTTGCCATGAACAGCGTGCTTGCAACTTCAAATAGAATATCAATCATTTTACTCCTCCATTTCTTCGATCCAAATTTCAACTCTTGGTTTTTTCTTGTCGTAGTCCACCCGGCTTCCATCGTGGGCGGCAACGATCTTGCTGTTGTCGTCCTCCAGTACGCGGGCTTTCACCAGAATGTCCGTTGTAGCCTCGATGAGGTTTGCCAGATCGACCCGGCGGGCGGTCTTCATGTAGTACACGCACCTCACGTTCACGCGGGCAGAAATGGGGCTGCGCAGCTTTTTGATTTGCCGCAGGCAGTCCGTCTCATAATCCACATAAACCTTGCTGGGGGAAACGAATGGGGTCCCGGAGCGTGTGCGGAGAATGCGGGCAGAGTTTTTCTTTGTGCGCGGGTCGCCGTAGAGAGTCAAGTGCATTTCTTTCGTTCCTCGCTGTTCCACTGCTTGAGTGTTGGTGCGTAATGCCCGCACATCAAACAACAAAGTTCAGTCCCCGGGGCTGACAGCACTGTGAGCTTCGGATTAACTGACTCGATTTTCTTTCCCCATGCAATAAATCCGCTCCCGCACTTTGGGCAAGGAAGAACAGTGTATGATTTTTTTATCACTTCACATCCTCCATCAGATCGTCAATGTGCATCTGCACGGCCTGCTCCGGCACGTCTTCCCAGCCGATGCCGATATAGTCCAGCACACGGCCCCAGCCGTACCAGTTTCCATTTTCGTCCCGGCAGACGTGCTTCATCCAGAACTCCCATTCTTTGGGGTTGGTTTCCCGCAAAATATCAAACCGATGCGGCCTGCCCTCGACGTGGATCCCAAAGCCGCACATGGTGCAGCCGGTGCGCTGCGCCTTTGTGGTGTACAACTTGCCGTCTCTGTCCTTCGCGATCTCGCCATATTCGGCGGGAATAGGAACGTTCAAATCAAGCGCAAGCTGCAAAATGTCCTGTCGGTCGAAAATGGCAAAGGGCGCGCTTCTGGTGGTGGTCTTGCCGAAATAGTTGCAGCCGTGCATCTTCAGGCTTTTCTCGCGCCGCCCGCCCTCGCTGGCCATAAGGCCCATATAGGGCACGCTGTTGTGGTCCCGTGCCCAGTCGTTGCAGGGCTTTTCCTTGAGGTAGTAGCAGCAGCGGTCAGACACCTTGAACGGGGCCGCCTGATACCCAAGCGCTGCGCCCTCCGCGTCTGCGCCGCCAAACAGGTCGAGCCACTTCTGCGGCAGCTTCATGCGGCTGTTCTTCTGCCATCCGCCATATTCGCCGGTTTCCCCGGTGATGATCGCATGCCGCACGGTTGCGTTTTGCTCTGTCGGGTTTTGCAACAGCATAATTTTTCCGGCCTTTTCCTTGCTGATCACAGGCCATCCAAACTCCTGCAGGACCTGTACCTTGCTTTTCAGAGGCTTCAGAAATACGAAGGACGGCGCTTCTCCATCTCCCATCCAGTTTTTGTACTCAGCTTCCATCTCAGCTGCCATCTGCTTGTGTACCTGCTGCACGCCCTTTCCCTCCAGCGAGGAGCAGGACACGCAGGTAACGGGCAGCCCGATGCTCTCCAAGAAGTAATGCAGCGTGATGGAATCCAGACCGCCCACGGATAGGTGCACGCCCTTTTCGTGCTCTTTTGCCCAGTAGTAAAATGCCTCGGCCATTTCCTGCGCGTGCTCTACCTTGCGCTTGTATTCCCACTTCTGCATCGTCTGAAAACGCTCAATGTTTGCCAATGAGCCATTTTCAGCCATAATATCCTGTACGGTTTTCATGCTTTTCTCCTTTTTCTGGGCGGGTGTTTTCCTCCAATCCATCCTTCTTTGTTGAAATCGTTACGGCTGATCCGCTCCGCCGCGTGGTGCGCGCTGGTGTAGATGCGCTGCGCTTTCAGCTGACGCTTGTACTCGGCGTACTTCGGGCAGCTGTCGTGACATACTGGGTGACGTTCCGGGCAGTCTTTGCAGGGCTCAAGTTTTACCATCGGTCTGCACCTCCTGATTTTCTTTTCCGAGCTCCTTCCTTGTCGGCTCGCTCGCCCGCAGCCTTGCCGCTTCACGGGGGGCAGTGGTGATATCGGCCTGCGCCTGCTTCAAAAACTCAGCACGGCGGTATGTGAGGTCCGGCATTTCAGCCAGCTCTGCAAGCCCTCCCACGCTCCCGGCATAGGATTTTGCCGCCGGGGGGAGTTGGTCATACAGGGCTTTCAGCTCTTTCTGTCCGTCACTACGCAGCAGCCCGCCCTTTTCATCAATGCCGGTCACCATCGGGAACTTGCGCCAGCTCAAAAATGTCTGTGCCTTGCGTGCCGCTACAGCCAGAGCTTCCCATTCAGCGGACGGGTCAAGACACTGGGAAAGCTGCTTGAAGATGTCGGCCACCGTGACCGGATAAACGCATACCCGGTTTGCCGCCAGAAAAGCCCGCTTGACAGTATCGCCGTCATAGTCGCCAAACTGATACGCCCACACATCGATAGTGGTCTGCATCTCCTCATCGGTCAGTGGCTTGGAACCCAGCTTGTACAGCACAAAATTCATGCGGATCAGCTTTGCCACGTCTTCCCGCGTCATGTCTCAAACCCTCTTTCTCTGTCCATCTTCGCCAGCACCCGTGCAAGCTGGTCGTCTACGGTCTCGGTTGGCTGCTTGCCTCTCGGTCTGGCTTGTCGGCTTTGTTCGTTGGCTTCCACGTCTCCCAGCGTGCGCAGGCCGTCCCGTTTCCAGCCGGACAATATGCCGTTGATGTAGTTCCACGACCGCTTGCCAGCTTCTGCAGCCTTGTCAATCGCCAGCAGGATCATCTCTGTGCTGTACTCCTGCCTCCACTTCTGCAGCTTGTCCAGTGCAGAGCGTGGAAAGTCCCCAACGGCCTGCTGATAATGCTGGACGATCTTGGAAAGTTCTACGTCAACGGCGGCGTGGGCGGCGCTATTATATATATCCCCGTTAGGGGATATAACAGTTCCAGTAACAGTATCAGTTCCAGTAACAGTATCAGTTCCAGTAACAGTATCATTATAGCTACCACTTGCTTGCACTTGGTAGCATGTGCTAGCATGTGCTGAGTTTGATTGCATTTGAGCTGCACGGGCTTTTCCGGCTTCACGGCGCTTTTGCTTGACGTTCTCGTACTTTTCCGTAGCAGAATCCACTCCATTGCACATGAAACGGAAGTTCCCACGCATTCCACGGTCGGAAAACGTTGGATTCTCACCAGTGCGGACGTGTTTCGCCAAAGCTCGCATCAGCTGTCCGACTTCGGCATCCGTGTACTCTTCCAGCGCGTCAAACCAATCCAGATACACGACAAACGACTTTTTTTCTTCTTTTGCCACTTGCTCACCTCCTTTGCACGCCCGTATAGCCGGATAGCACAGCTTGCGAAATCAGAAGGGAAGATCTTCTGCGTCTTCGTTGATGGGGTCATACTCGGTAGATGGAGCCGGTTCAGGCGCGACAGTGCTGTGCGGTGCGTAATCCGCAAGCGTTTCACAGGGGTACATCTGCGCGCCCTGCAGGCCTGCCGGTTCTGCAGGTTCCAGCGGCGGGCCGGGCTGTGCCATCAGGTCGATCATCTGCTGCAGCCAGCGGAATGTCACCAGCCCACCGGGCTGAACATCATCCGCGTCCACGTCGTAATAGACCTTGCCGTTATACTCCCGCTCTTTCAGCTTTTGCGCAAAAACTGTGACCTGATCGCCTTTCTGCAGCATCCCATCCCACTGGTCGATGCCGTGCCAGAGGTTCACGCCCACAAAGAAGCTCTGCCATTTGCCGGATTCATCCTGTGTGCGGCTGGCTTTCAGGTCAAACTTCAGCACCCGCTTCTGCCCGGCATCCCGGAGCACCGGGTCTTTGGCGATCTCGCCGTGCAGCATGACGCCGTTCTTGGTCTGGACGATCATGCATCATCACCACCAAACGGGTCATCGGCGTTTTCCTCTACAGAGGGTGCATCCGGGGCAGGGATCAGGGTGCCTGCCGTCTTGCGGTGACGGTGGGAACCTGCGTAAGGATCCAGCACCGGCAGCTCTTCAGGCGACACCTCGCGGGCGGTGCTTTCGGCATCCACACGCACCTCGCATTCATCGTACAGAGCGCCGAAGGTAGACGGGAACGCCTCACGCAAAGCGTGCACCAGCGCCACCTTGCGGATCATGGTAGCCTTTTTGCCATTCCAAAGAGACTTTCCGGTGTCGTACTCGGCCAGCTTCACCTCCTCGTAGCTGGGGCGGGTGCGGTCTTTCCGGTAGACCTTGGCCCAGCCGCCCAGAAGCTCCTCGCCCTCATAGACGATGGAACCCTCCCGGTGGTCCAGCTGCCCGGCTTCCGTGTCCAGCACGATGATGCCGGCCTCAAAGCCGTCAAAGGCCGGGTGCCGTTCGGCCATCTGCATGTAACAGTTCTTGCCCAGGACGATGGTGCTGGGGGTGTCCTCGCTGTTGTTGTCGTAGTGGATCAGATAGGCCTCTTTGGTGAAGGGGTTCAGGTGGTACTGCTTGCATGTTTCCAGAAAGATTTTGCATTCAGCATCGGTAGCCTTTGGGCAGATGAAGTTGCGCACGTCTCCAAAACTCACAGTGAAGTGCTGGCCGTCAGCACCGGTGATCTCCACGGGGACGGACGGGGATGCGGCCTGCATAGCGGCGCTGCCTGCACGGTTGGCATTCTGGACGGAACGGTTTGCCAGAGACTGTGCGTTGGAAACAGAAGAAGTAGGCGCGGGTGCGCCGGGATGAGTAAATGCCATAAGTAAGTACCTCCAAAATTATTTGATAGAACCATAGCGGAAGCCGCGCTCTGCAGCTCCCTGCTTGAACCATGCGATGTCCTCACGGGTGAACTCTACCCAGAAACGATATTGCTTGCGGGCAGGGGCTTCCGACTGTGCAGGCTCTGCGAATTTCTGAAGTATGCTGAAATCCAACCTGCCATCCGGCGTGATGGCTGCATTGCCCTGCGCCGTTTGAGCCGCTTCTGTGGCGATCTGGCGTTCTTCATCGGTCGGAGGGATAATGACCGGAGCTGTGGCCTGCGCCCGCTCTGCGGCCATTCTCTCGGCCTCTGCGCGGCGCTGTGCGTCCCGGGCCTTCTGGCGGCGGCTATGCTCCACAAGGGCAGCGTTCAGATTCAGTTCACACAGATACTCCGTGGTGCAAGCCTCTGCGTCCCCGCCGCAGGTCTCCCGGATCAGACGCAGCTCTTCCCGCCGGGTCTCCACGCTCTTGCGCAGCTCCCGGCTGGCCTTTGCCAGATCATAGGTCTTGTTGAGCCACTGCGGCACAAGCAAGCGGTCAAAGGGGATAAGCTCCCGCAACTCGCCGATGCAGTCAGCATAGACAGCCCGCAGCGCATCCTGCTTATCCTGCCTCTCGGCTTCCTCCACAGCCTTGACTTGCTGGTCAATGGCACCGGAGACAGCCTTGCACTGACCCTGCATCTTCTTGGCACTCTGCAAGAAATCTTCCAACGGCTTCATGTAAAAAGCCTTGGCGTTGCGGGCGGCATCGCTGAGCTGCTTGTCCAGCTTGTTCACTGCGGCGCGGTCGGCCTTGGCATCCTTGATAGTCTCCGGGGTGTAGACGCGGCCGGTGTAGGCGGCCAGCATCTCGGTCAGGTTCTGCTGCACCTCAGCTTCATTCCACCGGATCGCGGGCAGTTCCGGGTGGTCCACCCGGACGGTCAATTCTTCTTGCATAAATATTCACCTCGCATACACAACGTTCATATCAGCGTCAAACACCCTGTACAGCTGTTCGGGCTTTCTCTTTGCCAGTTCATCGGCAATCGAAATTGCATCCGAAGCAACCGGAAATTGCTGTTGCGAAACAAGCGCTGGCGGTTCTTGCGCCACATCGTAAATTCTTAAAAGTGCCACTTGTAAAACCTCCTGTTTGTGATATCTTTGTGGTGATGGGCGGCGAAACTCATCACCCTTTTGGCTTGTCCGTGTTGGAGCACGGGCAGGCTCTTCTTTTTTTGCGGCGTATCGGCGGAAGACTGTCCAACTCATCACGTCGGATGCACTCTTTTTCAAAAATGTACTTGCGAGCCCGACGCCTGCCGTTGCGGCTGTGGCTGCTTGCGGACGCAAAACTGTTTGCGGTTTTGTAACCCAGCCGTCTGGCACACATCTCAGACGTACCGCTGGCAATCAGGTCTCCGGTCTTGGCATCGTACACGGTGTACCACATGACATGGAGGACAGTGTCAGGCATACGTGATCTCCCCGGACTCCTCTTGCAGCATCTCCCGCACGTTGTCCATTTCTTCGGCGCACATCTCCCAGACGTTTGCCCGTGCGGAGTATCCGGCCCGGACAACAATGTCATCTGAGGCTTCGGCTTCTCGCCTGCAGCGTTCGGCAAGCCGCGTGTAGGATTTGACTTTGCCCTCAACGTACTCTTTGGCCGTCATCATGCCCCACGCTCCTGATTCTCCGGGTATTCCGGGTTGCGGGCGTGGGCGCGGTTGATCTTGCCGTACTTGCGCCGCTTTGCGGCTCTCTCCCTGTCCTCTGCGGCAAAGCCCAGACGAGCCAGCAGAACGGCGGCCAAAATCAGCACCAGCGACACCGCAAACAGTGTGCTGGAGATATATCCGGTGGTCTGCGCGGTGCCCTCTGCACCCATAGCTGCGCCCATTCCAACGCCGCCAAAAACGACAGCCAACCAGTAGTAAGTAGTAGATTTGAGTTTCATTCTTTCGGATCCTCCTTTGTATAAACCTTTTCGAGCTTGTAAAAATCCTTCACCCACGCCATAAATCCGGCACGGGAGATCAGCGGAGCCGCACTCTTGGTGTCAATGGATGGCACCGCCCATGCCGGGAAGCTGCCGGCCTGAATCATACCGGTAAAGATCGGCTCACTCACCGAAATGTTGTTGTCACGCATGATCTGGACGCACTCTGCGATTCCCATGTTCGGCTTCATTATCGTCCACCTCCTTTTTTGTTCTCAGCTGCCGTTTCAGCCGGATATGCTCCAACCGCTCCGGCTGCCTTGCATCCCAGCGCTGTTCAAGCCAACGCTTGTTGTAGTGCTTCTTCACGGTGCAGCCTCCACAAACTCGCCATTTTTGAGGGTGTACCAGGTGTTCTCTTTGATAACGGCTCCGTCAACCTTTGCCATTTTGGCCAGCAGCATATTGCCGTCATCATCGTACTCGGTCAGCACCAGATAGCAGCCCAGTGCGCCGCACGCCTTACCGCAAGCACCGTTTACAACGGCAATGCTATCTTTGCCGTCTGCTTTTGCGCTGCAATAAGACCCAGTGGCTGCCGCCGTACTGGAATAGCCGCTCGAACCAGCCGTACTGTAATCGCCGCTGGAAAAAGGTTCTTTGCCCTTCACCCGATTAAAAACAGCATTCACTGTAGCTTTTACCAGCCCTGCAAAATTCACCTCACCTTTCACCGTCAGCTCAGTGCAGGCCAGCTTACTGTCCTCTTCGCTTTTATCCACTTTCCCGCCGCACTCGACCTCAAAAAAGCGCGGGCCATCCTTCAACGGGCAGTAGTGCAGCACATCCAGCGGGTTCTCGCAGGCGTGCATTCCGGCGGTGCAGCAGTCGGTTTTTTCTTCGGTGTAGGTCTTACCCACTTCGTACTGCTTGCCACGGCACTGCATATTTTTGTCCATGGCCTTGTAGGCGATGATTTTCTCACTCATGGGTGGTGCCCTCCTTCTCGTCCTCTTCCAGCAGCTTGTTCAAATCGGCCAAGAACTGGCCGCACATCTTCGCTTTTATAGTTTCCTCCGTCTGTCCATACGGGCCGCAAAATGGCCCGGTCTTGAAAAACGACTTTGAACGGAAGTCCTCTTCCAAGAACTGATACTTGCCAATCAGCTGGCAAACCTTATCGCGCATCGTGGTTTTCATAAAGATCCTCCTTTCTATCAATGTCGCAGCACAACATTGGACGAATGAACCAGATAGGTTACACCGTCAATCACAACCTGAAGCTGGTCGCCTTCATAGTCGCACCAGCTTTCGACATTGCCCTTGACAATCGTTCCGTCTGGCATTTTCAGCTGCGCCCAGTTGTATTCATAGGTCAGGTCAATAACCTGCTTATTGCATCCGGCCATCAGCAAAGCGCTTGCCAATACGGACGCTACACCAACAATAATTTTTTTCATGCTCGTTTCTCCTTTTAATAAAATGTTTAATAAAATGTCTTTTCTTTGCTGTGCCGTCGCTGCGCCTGGCCCCTCCTTGCTATGCCATTGCTGCGAAAATCACGGCATTTCTTCTCTCTGCCATGCCAATGCATCCGAAGCAAAACCTTGCCACAGCGAATCGTTACGGTGCACCACTTTTCCTTCGCAAATCACATCAGCGCTTTTCTCTGCCATTCCTTTGCTCTGCCATTCGCCACGGCGCAGTACCATGCCATCGCTTCGCTACTCTTCGCTTTTCCTTCGCCTTGCCTATCTGCGCTTCTCAGTGCCGCTGCGATGCGGTAGGTCGCAACACGCTGCCACTGCACAGCAGTTCACCTCATAGCCTTTGCTTTGCACCGCCGTGCCTTGCCGTTGCCAAGCCGTGCATCGCACCGCCTCCGCGAATCAGGGCCGTCAATGCCATGCCCTTGCTCTCAGGCCTTCACCTCATAGGCGGTGTAGGTAAAGCGGCCCTTGCCGCTGTTGCGCCACTGGCCGATGCCGCGCAGAATGCCATAATCCAGCCACTCACGCACAACCTTTTCGTGGCTGTCGTCAAGGAGGATCACGTCAAACTCGCAGGTGCTGCCCGCCGGGATTTCCTCACTGTTGGCAAGGCTCACGCGCTCGCCCTGTGCGGTCTGGGCGCGCAGCGGGCGCTGGCAGTCGGTAATCTCACCATTCACGTGAATGGGAATCATGCGGGGCTGAACGAAAATCAGGCCGTCAATGACCTTCTTGTAAGCAGTCAGCTTGCCGCTTTCGTTCACGGCCTTCTTCTTGCCGGTCTCGGTCTTACCGCCGATGCGGGAAAGCATACCGCAAGCATCCTTAAACATGCCTTTGATCTGGTAATCGTAAAAGATCGGATTGCCGTCCGGGTCACGCGGGAAAACGGTCATGCCCTTGTCAGCTACCGCATCAGGGCCAAGAGCCGCCACTTCATCCTCGATGGTTGCAGCATCCGGCGACTTGCTGGCGATGAACTCGCGGGCCACATTGGGATTTGCGGGCCAGGTGCCAAGCACCGGCTCAATAAACGTAGCTTTCACATGCAGTTTTTTCATAATAGTAACCTCCAAAATATATTGCTTACGCCACGCCGTCCTGGTTGTTCTGCTGGGCGGCAAGCTCCATCTGCTCCACGCTCTGCCTGCGCTCCACGCTGGGCAGCATTCCCACGGCCTTGAGCTGCTCATAGATAAAGCGCTTTCCAGCTTCTGTCCATACGGTGGTGTTCTTGGTGTCCCACTCGCCGGTGCTCTTGTGCTGGAACGGCGTGGATTTGCGGTTTTTGGTGTAGCCCTTGCCGCAATACTTGGCGTATAGCACCCACTGGCCGTCGCTGGTCTTGTACTGGATCTTCAGTCCGTGAAGGATGCTGTTGAGCTTCTCGGCGCTCAGGCCGTAATCCTTGGCAAGGGTGGTAGTGGTGCGGCAGTTCTTGCCCACGCACACCGCCCGGGCATACTCTGCATCCGGCTTCAGGTCGTTGTTCTCGGCCAGCAGGCTGCGGTTCACGCTTTGCAGCTCTTTCACTTTGCGGTCTGCAATAAGCACCGCACGGCGCATGACCGCTTCCGGGCTGTTCCACTGCGCCTCCACGGCCAAGAAATACTGCCGGGCCTGCTTACCACGCTCGTTGCGCTGGATCATGCACAGCTCTTTGGCCATTGGGATGGTGAGCTGGTGGTCATCGAGTGTTCGGCTGACTTTGCGCCCGCCCTCGTCCTGAACCCGCTCAATTTTGAGCGGGTTGAAATCCTCACCCTCGGTGAAGCCGTACTCCACCATGCGGGGAAACCAGTCCTTATAGGCCGTCTTGACCTGCAAAAACTCGTGCAGCTCCCGGCCACTCACCGTGGGGCGCTCCGGGTTTTCGTAGCTAACGGGGATGAGATTGTTTAATTCGCTCATGCCGTTTTGTCCTCCTTTTCCTTGATGATCTCGCTGACGGCAGTTTCCATCTTTTCCCGAATGCCGGGAGGGTTGCGCTTGCTGTTCAAAATCAGTGAACAGTAGCTTCTCGAAAATCCAAGATGCTTTGCTACGTCGTCTACTGTAATTTGGTTGTTGTGCATCCGGCCAATCAGACGGCCAGTCCACGGTTCGGGCTTAATCATGGCTTGTTACCCATTTCAGAAGCATCGCCACAATCCAGATTGCGGTGGCCACGCCGAAAGAGAACTGCCAACCGATGAGCTTGCAGATAAGCCACCAAAAGCCGGAAATGACGGCCCACGAAAATCCAAAAGCAACGACAATGAGCGCAATCGATGCAAGCGCAAGCAAAAATGTTTCAAAATCAGGCACTTGTATTCTCCTTTTCTTTTCCTTCCTCATCGTAGACCACAAGCTCGTTCAGTGTGACCTTGAAATACTTTGCGAGCTTGAGCAGCTGCGAAAGGCTGGGCCCGTAAATCGAGCGCTCCCACTTTCCGATTGCGCCGTTGCTCAGGCCTGCCGCCGCCTCCAGATCGGTGCGGCTCAGTCCGTGCAACTTGCAAAACTGGTCAATTTTTGATACATTCACTAGCAATTCTCCTTTCCGGGCTTGAAAATCACTAGAAAATATGCTACTATGTAGTTGCAAGGTACAAAGTGAATAAAATCTAGCGTCTGCCCGATATAATGTTGTCAGGGGCTTTGGTTTTGTTTGCTCCTTACGCTCTCTATTATATAGCCTAATTTTCTAGCTGTCAATAGAAAATTAGGCTATTGGAGGAATTTTTTATGCGTTCTTTGCCTGAACTGGTGGAATTTATCCGTGCATCGTGTAAAAATCAAGGAAGCTCCATTACAAAAATGGAGAAAGATTTGAAATTTGCCAACGGAACAGTAGGAAAATGGGCTAATGGAAAGCGCTATCCGCCGAAAGATAAGCTACTGCTTGTGTCTGATTTTCTACGAATTTCTATTGAAGAACTTATGGGCGAAGAGCAAAAAGAAAAGCCCAATACCTTAGATGGCATTGAGCTTGAAAAATTGTCACCAGCCCGCCGGGCGCTGCTGGAAGCGCTGGATGGCATGGATGACGAAAACATTATGAAAATTGTTCGGATTGCTCAGGCAGTTAAAAAGGAGCTTCCAGAGTGAGCATACATCTTAATAGAAAAGAACTTGAACTGCTGAAAGCCCTCGATCGGGAGTATCCCGGTGGCGTTGAACGGACAAAAGAACTGTTCCAGGACGCTACGGCGCTTGAAGAACTTGGCCTTGCAGATTCCGCATCGGTGAGCTATCGCAAGTCTGTGGTTTGGATCACGGAAAACGGCAGGCAGTATTTGCGAGAGAAAAATGCAAACCGGTTTTCTGGGCCAATGAAAATAGTCGGCGGTATTGTCACCTTGATTTTGATTCCGGTTCTGGTGAATTTGATTTCAGATTATGTATTACCAATACTTTTCAAATAAGAACCACTCAATCGTCCAGACAAAGCGGTAAAAGATGTCCTCAACAAAAAAGCGACGGATTCGATGCTGGTTTTTGGGCTTGTACCAGTTTCCGTTCTCGTCCTGCTTCAAAATGTTCAGTCTACAATACAGCATAAAACCTCCGAATGGCTTCTTGAAGTTGGTTTTCGGATAACGAAAGAATCTCACTGATGGCAAGATGCACAAGCTTGTTGTGCGATTCTTTTTCTTCCATTGTATCACATTTTGCAAACATTGTGCTATTTTCTTGCACTTTATTTTCCTCCTTTGGCATAGATCATTGATAATTTAGTTTTTCGGCAGCTGGTTGGCTGCCAATTTTTGTATATGTGAGGTGCTTATTATGGCAAATGCCTGTCCTGTCTGCGGCGGCAAGCTGGGCCTTCTGAACCGTGAGAAGAGCGCTGACGGCTTGATTTGCGCTAGTTGCAGCAACTTTTTCTTTTCAAAATTGGGCATCCGGGCTGCAAAGCAACCGACAGCTGCCCTAGCGGACTACTGGGCCACACTGGAACAGCGTCGGAAGGTGTTCAAAGAAACCGATTCCATCTATGATGGTGACGCGCTCTTTGTGTCGATTGACAACCCCAACCGGCTGTTTTGCATTGGACACCGCAGTGGTGATAAAGGCCCTCGCATGATCTACAGCTTTGATGAAGTCGCCGGTTATGAATCTGACGCGCCTGACGATCTGACGGTGACAGAGACAAAGGGTGGTATTGGCCGTGCCGTAATTGGTGCAGCCGTTGCCGGGCCTGTGGGTGCGATCGTGGGCGCTACCACCGCTAAAACAGAGACCCGCAAGGGTCGCAGTAAAGAGAACGTGTCTATCCACTTTGCGCTTCCACTAGGTGAAAGCAACTTGCCGACAACGGTTTATCCAGGCGAAATGACTGCGTTTCTCAAGAGTTGCAAAGGCTCTCCAGAACAGCCGTGGGGCACCGCTCCGGCTGCCCCCAGCTCCGCCGATGAACTTTTGAAGTTTAAGCAGCTACTGGATATGGGGGCCATCACGGAAGCGGAGTACAACGCAAAGAAATCTCAGTTGCTTGGCCTGTAAACCTGTTAACAACCATATTATAAAACCGCTGGTTGTTGCCGTCAATCCCCATTCGAGCACTGTTTTTAGTGAAAAAATCCACAAAAAAATGCGTATTTGCAAGATGTACGCGGCACGCACAAGAAATGTGCAAAAAATGTACGTTGCTGTCCTCACTTGCAATGATTGCAAGGCTGTTGCAAATTTTGCAACAGGTCAGCGGCTACAGCCCCGCCGGGCTCACCGGCTGCGTTACG
>ERZ773107.913-NODE-913-length-29855-cov-7.662450_pt1 | contig 29855 bp, 25 predicted proteins | sample MGYA00580571_ERZ773107 | MGnify/ENA primary metagenome ERZ773107 (study PRJEB29015, sample SAMEA2737843) | human gut metagenome | biome: human gut; feature: human-associated habitat; material: faeces | place: China | collected 2012 ... | reverse complement strand
CGGCGCTCACCTTTGCAGCATCCAGTATTATCTGCGCTTTTTGCTTAGCAGCTTGCACTTCTCGCTCGCCGCATCGGCACTTAGAATTATGCGGTATTGCCCTGACATTGCACCCTGCAGGAAATCGCGGTATAATAGTCCTATACGATAACCATAGGGAGAACAATCCGATTTATGGCAAAACTGGACGAACAAATCAGAATGATGGCGGGCTACTTCGCGGCGGACTGTGAGCCGGAGGGCCGGCTGACCATCGGGCTGGAGGTCGAGCATTTCCTGACAGGCCCGGATGGCCGTGCGGCAGAACCGGCCGCGGCACAGGCAGCCTTACAGGAGCTGCAGGGGCAGGGGGATGCGCCCATCATCATCGACAGCACCTATATGGGGTACAGCGGCCCGGCAATTTCTGCCGCGCTGGGCCCGGCCTGCCAGCTGCGGGTCAGCCTGAAGCCGCAACGGGATGTGCAGGACATCATGGATTTGTACAACGGCTTCTATTTGCAGATGGGGCTGGCGCTGGCGGCGCATGGGCTGCGTGCGTGGACGGTCGGCTACCATCCCACCTGCCGTGCAGAGGCCCTGCCGCTGCTGCCTGACACCCGGGACGAGGTGATGGACCGCTACTTTAAAAACACAGGGGCCTGCGGTCTGCAGGCCATGCGTGCTACGGCGGCCACACTGATTACGATTGACTATTTCAATGAAACGGATTTTGTCCGCAAAATGCGTGCGGCCAGCCTGCTCACGCCGTTCTTTGCACTGCTGTGCGATAATGTGCCGGTGTATCAGGCAAGCCGCAACAGTGTCTGTACCATGCGCACCCGCATCTGGCAGGATGTCGACCGCGACCGCTGCGGCGTGGTGCCGCACCTGATGGACGCGGATTTCGGCTTTGCCCGCTATGCGGAGAACGTGCTGACCAAGCCGCAGCTTGTTGCGTGGCGCACCGGCCGGGTGAAAGCGGTGGGCAGCAAGACCGCCCCGGACCTGTATGCGGCGCACATCAGCCAGCGGGAAGCCGCACACATTTTGTCAATGTTCTTTTACGATGTGCGTCTGAAATCCCGCATTGAGCTGCGCACGGCGGACAGTATGCCCCCACAGTATATTGCGGCCTACGCCCAGCTGGTCAAGTCGGTGTTCGGCAGTCCTGCCGCGCTGCAGAATATACTGCGCCACTATGCCGGGGCTACAACGCTGGACATTACCACAGCCAAGATGGCTGTCTGCAAGGATGGCTTCAATGCGCTGGTGTATGGCCGCCCTGTCAGCAGTGAGCTTGCGTGGCTGCTGATGCAGGCCCGCAGCCGCACGCCCTCACAGGAGGAGCGCGCCCTGCTGGACCCCTTTATGAAGCTGGTTACCGCCCGCAAAACCATCCGTGAGCTGGAAAGCGACCATGAATAAACAGGCCGCCCCCGGGCATACTGCACCCGAGAGGGGGGCAATACCATTGCGGGAAACATCCTATCATGCGGTCATTGCGGAGATGACCGTGCGGGCGCTGTGGGAGATGCAGAACGTGATGGACTGCATCCCGGACGAGCTGTGGGATCGCTGCTATGGCGGTGCGCCCCTGTGGCAGCATATCTATCACACATTGCACCATCTGGACCAGTGGTTCATCAACCCGCGGGATAATGATTTTGTGGAGCCGCCGGTGCACACGCCGCATCTGCAGGAGCTGGACATTTACCCCGCCGCCCATCTGGACAGGCGGGATATAGACGACTATTTCTATACAATCAAGGCAAAGCTGTCCATCTATCTCACCTCGCTGCACGATGAGGATTTACTGCAAAAGCCGGAAAACTGCGAATGGACGCGGTTTACGCTGATGCTGTCGCAATATCGGCATCTGTATATGCACATGGGTATGCTGATGGGCTTTGTGGAGGCTGAAACCGGCCTTTGCCCGCGCACTCTGCGGGTAGGGGAGGAGCTGCCCCGCCCGCCCTATGAACCCTATGAATAAGAGACTCCGCCCGCGCCAGTACAAAAAAATGGCGCTTGTCGGTAAAACACAAGAATACCCCGCGGCTCCATCTGAAAGCCGCGGGGTGTTTTTACTGCTTGGGTATATCCAGCGTGGTGGTCGGGAAGGCAAAATCGCAGCCCTCGGCGCGGACGACATCCAGTATCTGAAAATTCAGCACGTTCTTTACAGCCAGAAATTCGCGCAGCGGAATCTTGGCAATGTAGACACGGCAGCGCAAATCAATGCTGTAATCGTTGAAGCGGTCCAGCGTCACGCTCACGCTGTCCGGCTGTACATCGGGATTGGCCTGCAGCGTGGCAATCAGCTTTCGGCGCAGAGTCTCGATTTTATCATGGCTGGTATCGTAGGTCAGCCCGATGGTGAAATCCCACAGGCGGCTCTGGCGGCGGTCACAGTTCTGGATATACTCCGAGCAAACCTTGGAATTTTCTATCGTGATGGCGATATTATCCAACGTGCGGATGCGGGTGGAACGGAAGGAAACATCCTCCACCGTACCCTCATAGCTGCCCACGGCGATGTAATCCCCGATGCCGAAGGGGTGCTCTAAAACAAGGGTGATACCGGCAATCAGGTTGCTTAAGGTGGACTGCGCCGCAAGAGAGATAGCAAGTCCGGCCACCCCGGCGCCGGTCAGCAGGCCGGTGACCGGCACGCCCAGCCGGTCCAGCATGGCAATGCCGGTGAACACCACAACCAGCGCATGGAAGATATTCTCAAAAAAGCGCCCCATCGTCTGGTGGGTCTGGATGTCCAGATGGTTTTCGGCACTGTGCAGCAGCAGGCGGGTGACAGGCGCGGCCCGCCAGCTGCCCAGCCCGATATAGAAGATGCAGAGCAAATCCGAGGAAATATCCAGCAGGTGGGTAATGTTCTCACTGCGGAGCGCATCGAAGGGCAGCACGGATATGGCGGAGCCCAGCGCAAGCATGGCAAGAAAGACGCGCAGGATCATGGCCAGCGGTATAATGTAGCTTTCCAGCAGGATGCTGAGCCACGAGGCGATGTGCGGCTTCATCCGCTTTAAGAGGCGGGCGGCAATGTACCGGCACAGCTCCGGCAGGACAACGGCCAGCAGCGCCAACACCAGCGCCGGAATAAGCAGGCTAAAGCTAAAAGTCAAATCAGTCATGGGGCAAGGTCCCTCCTTTGCAAGAATTATACCATACCCTCTTGCATTTTGTAAAACCTGTGCTATAATACTTTCCAGAAAGTCTGTTTCAGGGCGGGGTGCAATTCCCCACCGGCGGTGAACGGCCAAGGCCGTAAGCCCGCGACCGGCTGCTTTTGCAGCCGCTGATCCGGTGTGATTCCGGGGCCGACGGTATAGTCCGGATGAAAGAAACGGAAAGCTGTCTGTTTAGCTTTTTCTGCGCCCTGCTGTATGCTTTTGTACAGCAGGGCGTTTTTATTTGCGATGCAGAGCCTCCCGAAGTTCCAAAGCCGACTTTCAAAAAATATCGGGAGGAACCCTATTATGAAAAACACATCCAATGTCCGCAAGCTCACAGGAACCGCCATGCTCGGCGCAGTCGCCGCTGTGCTGATGTACCTTGAGTTTCCCATCCCCATTATGCCGTCCTTCGTCAAGCTCGATGTGTCGGAGCTGCCCGCCCTGTTGGCGGCCTACGCCTATGGGCCGGTTTCCGGCATCGCGGTCTGCCTGATCAAGAACCTTATCAAGCTGCCCAGCACCAGTACCGCCGCGGTGGGGGAGCTGTTCAACTTTGTGATGGGCGCGCTCTTTGTCGGCGTGGCGGGCTTTGTCTACAAGCGCAGCAAGACCCGCCGCAACGCCCTGATTGGCGCGGGGCTGGGCGCCGTGATTATGGCCGTGGTCAGTGTGCCGTACAACTATTTCATCGTATACCCGGCGTATGTGGTGCTGTACCATCTGCCGCTGGACGCAATCATCGGGATGTATCAGGCCATCAACCCCAGTGTGGATGGTCTGCTGGCCTGCCTGCTGACCTTCAATCTGCCGTTCACCCTTTTCAAGGGATTGCTGGATGCAGCACTCTGCTTCCTGATTTACAAACCGCTGTCTCCGATTCTGCACGGCCGCAAATAAGGCGGCTTTGCTGCAAATGCACACACGGCGGGCAAAATGTACTACTTTTGTGCAAATCCTATGAACTGCACAACGAAATCTCGTTGACTTGACCGAAAACCTGTGGTACACTAGCAACACAACAACAGAATAGCAACTTATCAAGAGTGGCTGAGGGAACAGGCCCGATGAAGCCCGACAACCTGCACGTATGTGCAAGGTGCCAATTCCTGCGGGAAACCGAAAGATAAGCGTTATGCGCGCAGTCTTTCCGGCTGCGCGTTTTTTTGTTTCCACGGTTGCGTTTCTGCCGAATTTTTATAGGAGGCTATCTACCAATGTCCAAAGTTCTGTTCACGTCCGAATCTGTTACCGAGGGGCATCCCGACAAAATCTGCGACCAGATTTCCGATGCTATCCTTGACGCCATTCTGGCACAGGATCCCGGTGCGCGTGTAGCGTGCGAGACCACCTGCTCCACCGGCCTTGTCCACATCATGGGCGAGATTACCACCAACTGCTATGTTGACATTCCCGGCACCGCCCGCGAGGTCATCCGCTCCATCGGCTATGACCGCGCCAAATACGGCTTTGACTGCGAGACCTGTGGTGTTATCACCAACATTGACGGCCAGAGCCCCGACATCGCGCTGGGCACCAACGACGAGGTTGCCGGTGCCGGTGACCAGGGTATGATGTTCGGCTACGCTTGCAACGAGACCCCCGAGCTGATGCCGCTGCCCATCAGCCTGGCACACAAGCTGGCCAAGCGCCTGACCGCGGTGCGCAAGGACGGCACGCTGGGCTATCTGCGTCCGGACGGCAAGAGCCAGGTCACCGTGGAGTATGAGGACGGCAAGCCTGTACGCGTGGACGCCGTGGTTATCTCCAGCCAGCACAGCCCCGACGTCAGCCAGGAGCAGCTGCATGAGGACATCAAGCGCGAGGTTATTGAGAAGGTTATCCCCGCCGAGCTGCTGGATGAGAACACCAAGTATTACATCAACCCGACCGGCCGCTTTGTTGTGGGCGGCCCGCAGGGTGACTCCGGCCTGACCGGCCGCAAGATTATCGTCGATACCTACGGCGGCTATGCCCGCCACGGCGGCGGTGCCTTCAGCGGCAAGGACCCCAGCAAGGTGGACCGTTCCGCGGCCTACGCTGCCCGCTGGGTTGCCAAGAACATCGTTGCCGCCGGTCTTGCCACCAAGTGCGAGGTTGAGCTGGCCTATGCCATCGGCGTGGCCAAGCCGGTTTCCATCATGGTAGATACCTTCGGCACCGGCACGGTGGCCGATGACAAGATTGAGGCCGCTGTCGAGAAGGTCTTTGACCTGACCCCCGCCGGCATCATCCGCGACCTTGACCTGCGCAAGCCCATCTACCGCCAGCTGGCCGCCTACGGCCACATGGGCCGCGAGGATCTGGGCGTGAAGTGGGAGAACACCGACCGCGTGGATGCCCTGAAGGCAGCTGCCGCTGAATAAAAAATATTTTTTGACCCTGCGCCATAACGGTGCAGAGTCATTTTTTGTACCTTCCGGATTTGCCAAATGCGCACGTATGGGGTATAATAACATTATCTGTGAAAGTGTGACGATTTTGCAGGAAAGGAGGGTATCGATGGAAGCCAAAGAAGAACAGCTCATGAAGCTGGAGGGCACAGTGGAGCACGTTATCTACGAAAACGCCGACTCCGGCTATGCTGTGTTTGAGGTGGATGCGGGCGGCACGGACGTCATTGTGGCGGGCAACGTCGGCGGCGTGGACAACGGTATGTCCGTGACCGTCTACGGCCATATGGTCAACCACCCCAGCTATGGCGAGCAGTTCAAGGCGGAAACCATCGAGGCCCGCCTGCCTGAGGACACCAACGCCATTTTAAGCTATCTGTCCAGTGGTGTGCTGCCCTACATCGGGCCGTCCACCGCCAGAAAAATCGTGGAAAAATTCGGCGAGGATACGCTGAATGTCATTGCCCAGACCCCGCAGAAGCTCTGCGAGCTGAAGGGCATCAATGAGCAGAAGGCCGCGACCATCTCCAACGAATTCCGCCGTATGTACGGCGTGCGGGAGGTTGTGGCGTGGTTTGCCCGGTACGGCCTCAGCGCCCAGCAGGCGGTAAATGCCTACCGCGCCTTCGGCCCCCACACGGTGGAGGCACTGACCCAGAACCCCTATCTGCTCTGTGGGGAGCCGCTGCAGCTGAAATTTGGTCAGGTGGACGGCATTGCGGCCGCGCTGCAGTTTGATGCTGGCTGCCGCCTGCGCGTGGCAGCGGGGCTGCTCTATGCACTGCGCCACAACGCGGGCAACGGCCACACCTGCCTGCCGCGGGACAAGCTGCTGGACAGCACCGCCCGGTTTCTGCGCGTTCCGCCGGAGGCCATCGAGGAAGGTCTTGAGGAGCTGCTCTCCGCCGAGGAGCTGCGCAGCCGCACCTTTGACGGCGTGGAGTATATCTATCTGCCGGACCTGCTCAGCGCCGAGGAGGACATTGCCGCCCGGCTGGGCCAGCTTTCGACCTTCCCGACCGAGACGCCGCGCACACTGGATGCCGACATCCGTGCGCTGGAGCTGGCGCAGGGCTTTGCATATGCCCCACTGCAGAAGCAGGCCATCCGGCTGGCGCTTTCCAGCCGCGTGATGGTGCTGACCGGCGGCCCCGGCACCGGCAAAACCACCACCGTCAACGCCATTCTGAGCCTGTACGAGGCACTATATGACAGGGTCGCGCTTTGTGCGCCCACGGGCCGTGCCGCCAAGCGGCTGAGCGAGCTGACCCACCACGCGGCGTCCACGATACACCGCCTGCTGGAGGTGGACTACAGCAGCGGCAATGTGCGATTTATCCATAATGAAAAGAACCTTTTGAAATATGACGTAATCATCCTCGATGAGATGAGTATGGTGGACGCCAAACTCTTTCAGGCGCTGCTGGCTGCGGCGCGGTACCACTGCCGCATCATTATGGTGGGGGATGCCGACCAGCTGCCCAGCGTCGGCCCGGGCAACATTCTGGGCGAGGTTCTGCGTGCGGATGTTGTGCCCACCGTGCGGCTGACGGATATCTTCCGGCAGGCGCAGCAGAGCCTGATTGTCCAGAACGCCCACCGCATTGTCGAAGGGCAGATGCCCCAGAAGGGCGGGGCCAAGGACGATTTCTTTATGATAGAATCCACCGGCCTTGCTTGCCAGAAGCTGGTCTGCGACCTTGTCAGCACCCGCCTGCCCAAGGCCTACGGCTTTGACCCGGTCAAGGATATACAGGTGCTCTGTCCCACAAAGGTGGGCCCCACCGGCAGTGTGGAGCTGAACAAGAAACTGCAGGAAATCCTCAACCCGCCCGCCAAGGGCAAGGCCCAGATTGGCACGGCGGAAAGCCCGAAAATCCTGCGTCTGGGCGATAAAGTTATGCAGGTCAAGAATGATTATGACATTACCTTTGAGCGCAAGGGCGCGGAGGCCGGTGTGGGCGCCTACAACGGCGATATGGGCGTTATCACCGCGGTGGACGTCGATGCCCGCGCTGTGACCGTTATGATGGATGACCGCAAGTACACCTACACAGCCGACCAGCTCAATGAGCTGGAGCCCGCCTACGCGGTCACCGTGCACAAAAGTCAGGGTTCGGAATTTCCGGCGGTCATTCTGCCGGTGGCAGATGTGCCCGCCCGGCTGTGCTACCGCAACCTTTTGTACACAGGCGTCACCCGCGCCCGCCGCCTCTGCGTATTGGCCGGCACGGCCCGCACCGAGCAGGCGATGGTAGAGAATGTGCGCCAGAATATGCGCTACAGCGGACTGCGGTTTCTGCTGAAGGACGCCGCCACGCCGACGGAGGAAATGACAAACTCATGAAACAATATGACATTGGAATCGACTTGGGCACAACCTCCATTATCATCGCAACCGAGGAGCAGGGGGTGATTTTCCGCCAGCCGACCATCGGCGCGGTGGATACCCGCACCAACTCCATCCTTGCGGTGGGGGACGAGGCACTGAAAATGGTGGGCCGCGCACCCGCCCATATTGATTTGGTGCGCCCCCTGCGGGACGGCATCATTCAGGACCACCGCATGACGAACGAGCTGATTGTGCGCTTTGTCAACGAGGTCTGCCGTTCGCGCATCTTCAAGCCGCGCATTGCGGTCTGCGTGCCCGCGGCCATCACCGGCATTGAGGCGGACGCCGTTGTGGAGTCCGTTATGGCGGCGGGGGCCAAGCAGGTGTTTCTGGTCGATGAGCCGGTAGCGGCTGCACTGGGCGCAGGCCTGCAAATCCGCCAGCCCCACGGCTGTATGGTTGTGGACATCGGCGGCGGCTCCACCGATATTGCCGTGATCAGTATGGGCGGCCGTGTCAAGGCGGCCAGCCTGCCTGTGGCGGGCAACGCCTTTGATAACTGCATTGCCCAGTATATCCAGGAAAAATACCAGATTGCCATCGGCCCGCTGACAGCCGAGCAGCTGAAAAAACAGGTTGCCTGCTGCACCAAGAGCGAGTTTGAGGGTGTGATGGAGGTGCGCGGCCATTCGTGGGAGACAAATCTCCCAGCGCGCCGCCTTGTCTACACCCGCGATTTGTATGAGCCTGTGCAGGAGCTTGCCGCCCGCATTGCCACTACGGCCCGCAACGTGCTGGAAAGCACCCCGCCGGAGCTGGCGGCAGATGTTTCCTCCACCGGCGTGCTGCTCACCGGCGGCGGGTCCCTGCTGCGCGGCCTTGCCAGCTATATTGCAGGGGAGCTCCACACCGATGTGGCCATTGCGCCTGACCCGCTGAACTGCGTTGCCCGCGGCACGGCCATCAGCCTGAGCGAGGGTAAGTACCTGACGGCGGGTTTCCGGGACGCCACGCCCAAAACGTGGAACCGCCGCCTGAACCATACCCATGACCCCTTCACCGGGGAGTAAGGTTGCTACCTTATAATATATATCACCAACGAGAGGTCATTATTATGTCCGATATTACCGCTGAATATCTTGCCCTGCGCGACCAATATATCGAAGCCCGGTTTACCCGGCTCAACCCGGTGCAGCGTCAGGCCGTCTTTGCTACCGAGGGGCCGCTGCTCATTCTGGCAGGCGCGGGCTCCGGCAAGACCACCGTGCTGGTCAACCGCATTGCCAACATCATCCGGTTCGGCTCGGCCCATGGCAGCCGGGAGCTGCCCCGCCCTGTGACCCAGACCGACCTTGACGAGCTGCGCAGCGCCGTGGCCAACGGCCGCGACCTGCCGCGGGAAACCGCCTACCTTGCGGTGCGCCCGGCACGCCCCTGGAATGTGCTGGCCATCACCTTCACAAACAAGGCGGCCGGGGAGCTGAAGGAACGTCTGCGCGCCATGCTGGGGGACACCCTCGGCGGGGACGTAAACGCCTCCACCTTCCACTCGGCCTGTGTGCGGATGCTGCGCCGCGACGCCGAGCGTATCGGCTTTCCCAAGAGCTTTACCATCTATGACTCGGACGACCAGCAGCGTGTCATCAAGCAAATCTACAAGGATTTGATGATTGATGACAAGTTCCTGCCGGTCAAATCGGCCATCGGGCAGATTTCCTCCTACAAAGATAAGCTCATGTCTGCGGAGGATGTGGCCGCGGAGGTTCCCGCCAACACGAAGGCACAGCTGATTTCCAAAATCTACACCGCCTACGCCAATCGTTTGAAGGCGGCGGGCGCAATGGACTTTGACGATCTGATTTTCCACACGGTCAGGCTGCTGCAAAATGACGCGGAAGCGCGGGAATACTACCAGAACCGTTTCCGCTATGTGGTGGTGGACGAATATCAGGACACCAGCATTGCGCAGTTTCATCTGGTGCGCCTGCTGGCGGGCGGTACCAACAACGTCTGCGTTGTCGGTGACGATGACCAGTCCATCTATAAATTCCGCGGCGCCACGATTGAGAACATCCTCAACTTTGAAAAGGTCTTTACCGGTGCCAAAACTATCCGGCTGGAGCAGAACTATCGCTCCACCGCCAATATTCTGAACGCCGCCAACAGCGTTATCAAAAACAATATGGGCCGCAAGGGCAAGACCCTCTGGACCGAAAGCGGCGAGGGCGAAAAAGTCCACCACTACACCGCCACGAACGAGCAGGACGAGGCCAGCCATATCGCAGATATCATCGGTGAGCACCTGCGCGAGGGCGCCAGCCTGAAGGACCATGCGGTGCTCTATCGTATGAACGCCCAGTCCAACCCCATCGAGACCTACTTCGCCCGCGCCGGTATCCCATACCGCATCGTGGGCGGCCAGCGCTTCTTTGACCGCAAGGAGGTCAAGGACATCAACTCCTATCTGGCCGTCATCGTCAACCCGCGGGACGATGTGCGCCTGCGCCGTATCATCAACGAGCCGGCGCGCAAAATCGGCGCTACCACGATTGAAAAAATCGGTGAGCTGGCCGCAGGCAAGGGCGTCCCTATGCTGGAAATCATTGCCCATGTCCGTGACTACCCCGAGCTGCAGCGCGCCGCCGCCGCATTGGAGCGCTTCTATGAGATGTACCGTGAGCTCTGCGATTTGTCCGTGAGTGAGCCGCTGGACGAGTTTGTCGGCGATGTGATTTCTAAAACCGGCTATGAGGCCATGCTCAAGGCGATGAAGGAGGAGGGCGAGACCCGGCGGGAGAACCTGGGCCAGCTCGTCAGCTCCATCAAGACCTACGCCGACCAGAACGGCGAGGACGCCACCCTGTCCGGCTTTTTGGAGGAGGTCGCACTGATTTCCGACCTCGACAGCTATGATACCGATGCCGACAGCGTCACGATGATGACGATACACTCGGCAAAGGGTCTGGAATTTCCCTATGTCTTTGTCGTAGGCATGGAGGATGGTATCTTCCCCGGAGATGCAGCCAAGTATAACGAGGAGGACATGGAGGAGGAACGCCGCCTGTGCTATGTGGCCATCACCCGCGCCAAGAAGGAGCTGTACCTGTCCAGCTCCCGCACGCGGATGATTTTCGGCCAGACGCGCCGCAACCCGCCATCCACCTTCCTGAGCGAGATTGACCCCGGCCTGCTGGATGAGACCCAGAGCCCGGAGCTGTCCTCCTATGGCAGCGGCTTCGGGGCCGGGTACGGCAGCTACAGCACCAATGTGCCCGGCGGGCGCAGCGGCTACTCCGGCGCATCCCGCGGCTACTTGAACAGTGAATATAACGCAAAACCCCGCGGCGGCTTCGGCAGCGGCTACAGCAGCGGCTTTGTCAGCGGCGGGCACGAAAGCCCCAATTTCTACGGCGGCCGCCACACGGTGCAGTCCGTGGGCTTTGGCTCCGGCTATGGCCGCAGCCGCGGCGGCAGCACCGCCCCGGCAGGCGCAGGCACATCCACGCTGACCGGGACTGTATCCGCCGCACCCAAAAAGAAGGAAGCTGTCAGCTATGCGCCCGGCGATTTGGTTGACCACCGCGTCTTTGGTCGCGGCAGGGTCATCAAGGCCACGCCCATCGCAGGGGACTGCATTGTGGAAATTCAGTTTGACCGTGTTGGCGTCAAAAAAACGATGGCCAACTACGCACCGCTGAAAAAAGTGGAGGAATGATATGTTAGTTCAGCTCATTGCCCATACGAATGACCCGGAAAAGACCATTGCCGCCGCGGCAAAGCTCTGCTATTCGGACGCCCATATTGAGACGCTGCTGGACGGCCTGACGCCGGAAAAGACGGAGGCCTTCCTGCAGCGCCTGAACGATGTTGGCCACGCCAGCCCCATTGAGCACGCCAGCTTCACCTTTGGCATTGAGGGCGTCTCCCGCACCTTCCTGGCGCAGGTCACCCGCCACCGTCTGGCCAGCTTCAGCGTGCAGAGCCAGCGCTATGTCCGCCTGGAGGACTTCCGCTATGTCATCCCGCCGGAGATTGAGGCCATCCCGGAGGCAAAGGCACAGTTCATTGCCTCGATGAATGACGATGCGCGCAAGTATCTGGAGCTTGTCCACACGCTGGAAAACGCCCACACCGCACGCCTGATGGCCGAGGGACTGGATGAGAAGGCAGCCCGCGCCAAGGCCAGCAAGCAGGCCAACGAGGACGCACGCTTTGTACTGCCCAATGCCTGCGAGACCAAGATGGTTATGACGATGAACTGCCGCAGCCTGCAGAACTTCTTCAATCTGCGCTGTTGCAACCGCGCCCAGTGGGAAATCCGCGCTGTGGCGGATGAAATGCTCCGTCTTGTGCTGCCGGTTGCCCCGCACATCTTTGCCAGTGCCGGGCCGCGCTGCCTGACGGGCCCCTGCCCGGAGGGCCGTATGTGCTGCGGCAAGCAGGCCGAAGTGCGTGAAAAGTATGCCAAGCTCAGGGAGGAGGCAGTATAATATGGGAAAGCTCATCATTTTTGAGGGACTGGACGGCTCCGGCAAGGGCACCCAGACAAAGCTGACGGCCCAGCGACTGCAGGAGCAGGGGCATGATCTGCGGCAGATTACCTTCCCGGATTATGAGAGTGACTCCTCAGCACTGGTCAAGATGTACCTGTCCGGCGCCTTCGGCGATAAGCCGGACGATGTCAACGCCTACGCGGCGTCCAGCTTCTACGCGGTGGACCGCTATGCCAGCTACAAAACCGACTGGGGCGAGTTCTACCGCGAGGGTGGGCTGGTGCTGTCTGACCGGTACACCACCTCCAACGCGGTGCATCAGTGCTCCAAGCTGCCGCCGATGCACTGGGATGGATTCCTGAACTGGCTGTTTGACTTTGAGTACAAGAAATTCGGCATCCCCGCGCCCGACGCTGTGATTTATCTGGCGGTTGACCCGGAAATTTCCCAGAAGCTCATCACCGAACGCTACCATGGCGATGAAACCAAGAAGGATATTCAGGAAAAGGACACCGACTATCTGGCCCGCAGCCGCGCCGCAGCTGAGTACTGTGCCCGCACATTGGGCTGGCATCGCATCGAGTGTACCGCGCAGGATGCAAATGGAACAAAATTCATGCGTTCTGTGGAGGATATCAACGCTGAAATCCTTGCAGAATTGCAGAGAATACTGTAAAATAAGGGTATCTGATACCAACAAGCAAAAGAGGTGAGGCCCATGCTGCGTAAGGCAACCGCAAAAGACCTGTCCGCACTGGCGGCGCTGCGCTGCAGGGCGGCCGGAACCAGCCGCGCCGATGCCGAGGGCTGGCTGCAGAACGTTGCAGGGCTGGAAAATATCCTTGTGCTGGAAAAGCCCGACCAGCCGCCCGCGGCCATGCTCGCCGCAGTGCCGGTCGAATACGGCCAGCACCGGGGCATCTGGCTGTGCGGCGCAGCGGGGAGGCAGGGCGTCCCGATGGAGCGCCTGCTGCCCAAGCTCATTGAAAGCTGCCTGCGCGCCTATGGGGCCAGCGGCTTTGACTTTGCCGTTATGACGCCGGAGGACGCCCGCAATGCCGGGAAGCTGAAAACGCTGGGTTTCACAAGCCAGCTGCCGCTGCGCGTGCTGCACACCCAGATACGCCGTGACCTGCTGGCACAGGCAGCGTTTGACAGCCTGACCGTGCACAAGTTGCTGGAACTGCGCTGCATCTACCAGCCCGGCTGCATCTGCCTGCCGGAGAGCGCCATGAATGAGATTATGACCCAGCTCTACCGCCGCGGTCTGACGGTGGTTTCCACCCGGCGCGGGTACGGCCTGTACTACACAAAGGGCGACACACTACAATTTCTGGAGCTGCAGGCTGACAATGACCACTGCGCCGACCAGCTTCTGCAGGCGGCGCGGGAAAAGACCGGCGCTGCCAACGCCCGCATCCTGCTGGCAGAAAACCAGACGCTGTATCTGGGTGCAGGACGCCGCTGCGGCTATGGTGTGGTGGCATTTCTGGGCAAGAGTTTCCCCTTGACAGACGCCTACTTCAGAATGTTGCTGTAATTTGCGTAAGGCAGACGCCTTGCATCGTTTAAAAAGTTAGGAGCACCCATGAGAATCAATCGTTCAAATTCCGAACAGCCCGCGGCACCGCAGGCGCCGCAGCCTGCACCCCACCGCGAGGCCCCGCAGCAGGAGCCGCCGCGCCCCAAAAAAGAAAAGCCGAAAAAGAAACCGAAGCAGGAAGAATATGACGAGTATGAGGACGATGAGGAGGATGAGGAGCCCAAGCGCCGCTTCCCGGTGGGCTGCCTGATTGTCATTATCCTGCTGGCACTGGTCGGCTTCGGCGGGTACAAGGTCTCCCAGTTCTATGCAGAGCTGGACGGTCAGGGCACGCTGGGCACCGTCCAGACCATCACCGTGCCGGAGGGATCCTCCGTGGCCAGCATTGCCACCCAACTCAAGGATGCGGGTGTCATCAAGTATGACTGGCTGTTCAAGCAGTATGTCAAGTACAGCGGCAAGGCGGACGCCATCCAGTACGGCGATTTTGAGGTTCAGTCTGGTATGGCCTACAATGACATTATCAAGGCACTGTCCGTTGTGACCCGCCGCCCCACCGTAAACGTCACCATCCCCGAGGGCACCACCGCCGTGGGAGTGGCGCAGATTTTTGTGGACGCGGGCCTTGTGGACGATGTGGACACCTTCCTTGGCTGTGCCAACGGCACCGATGGCTCGGACTTCAGCCAGTATGATTTCTGGAACGCCATCCCCGACAATGACCGTCTGATGAAGTGCGAGGGCTACCTCTTCCCGGACACCTACAACCTCTACGCTGATGAGGATGTCTATTATTATGTAGACCAGCTCTACAACGAGTTTGCCAACAAGACGGCAGGTCTGGCCGATATGATTGCCGAGAAGGGCACCTCTCTGGACGATGTGGTCAAGCTGGCCAGCTTCATTCAGGAAGAGGCCGGTCTCGAGAGCGAGGACGCCAAGGTCAGCGCCTGCTTCCACAACCGTCTGGAATCCAGTGACCCGCTTTGGGCGGAGCACAAGCTGGAATCCAACGCCAGCAGCTATATTATGCGGGACAGCGAGAATAACTACCTCTGGAACTCCCCGACAGCCGAATACTTCGGCTGGCCGGAGGCTGGCGCTATCCCGGACGATGTGCTGGCGCTGTATGACACCTACGCCATCAGCGGCCTGCCTGCCGGTCCCATCTCCAACCCGGGCTATGCCGCCATTGAGGCTGCGCTGAACCCTGACCAGGAGTATATCAACGAGGGCTACTACTTCTTCGTCACGGGCCACCCCGATACCGACGTGGCCGGGCAGTATTTCTACGCCAAGACCGCAGACGAGCACTACCAGAACTGCGTCAAGGCGGGCTGGGCTCCGTAATCTCTTGCCCTCCCTGTAAGAAGGCGGTTTATCAACACAGCAGCGCCCGGCGCGAACCGGGCGCTTTTTACGCAAAAACGGAGGAACAATTATGCTGCAACAGCCGGAACTGCTGGCCCCTGCGGGCAGCCTGGAAACACTGAAATATGCTGTTATGTACGGCGCGGACGCAGTCTACTGCGCCCTGCCGGAGTTTGGTATGCGCGCCGCCCCGGTCAACCTGACGGTCGGCGAGCTGCGGGAGGGCTGCATCTTTGCCCATGCCCGCGGCAAAAAGGTCTATCTGACGCTGAACACCCTGCCCACGAATGAGGAGCTGGCCAAGCTGCCCCAGTACATTCAGGATGCCGCCGAGGCGGGCGTGGATGCCTTTATCATTGCCGATCTGGGCGTGCTGGCGCTGGCCAAGAAGTACGCCCCGCAGGTGGAGCGCCATGTCTCCACGCAGGCGGGCATTACCAACTACGAGGCCGCAAAGGTCTGCTATGAGCTGGGCGCAAAGCGTGTTGTGCTGGCGCGTGAGCTGCCCTTGACCGAGATTGCCCAGATACGCGACAACTGCCCCGAGGATCTGGAGCTGGAAGCATTCGTGCATGGTGCTATGTGTATGAGCGTTTCCGGCCGCTGCCTGCTGTCCAGCTATATGGCGGGCCGCAGTGGCAACCGCGGCGAATGTGCCCAGCCCTGCCGCTGGAAGTACAGCCTTGTGGAGGAGCACCGCCCCGGTCAGTATATGGAGATAGGGGAGAGCGCGGACAACGGCAGCTATATTCTCAACGCCAATGACCTGTGTACAGCGCCGTTCATTGACCTGATTTGCAAGGCGGGTGTGGACTCGCTGAAAATTGAGGGCCGCGCCAAGACCTTCTACTATGTGGCCTCGGTGGTCAGCGCCTACCGCCGCGCATTGGACGCCTTCCTTGCAGACCCCTTCAATGATAACTTTGAGCTGCCCGATGATGTGATTGAAGAGCTCAACCGCACCAGCCACCGCCACTATTCGCCTGGCTTCTACTTCGGCAAGGAGCAGGCCCAGCAGACGCCCAGCCACACCTATGTGCGGGATTGGGATTTCATCGGCACGGTGGACGGCTGGGCGGACGGCGTGGCCCACTGCACCCAGCGTGGTAAATTCAGCGTGGGGGACAGCATCGAGATTCTGCAGCCGGACGGGACTGTGGTCAAGCTGACGCCGGAATGGATTGAAAACGCAGACGGTGAGCGCGTGGATGCCACCCCGCACCCGATGATGCAGTACACCATCCCCTGTGAAACGCCCCTTGCCCCCTACAGCCTGATGCGGATGCAGAAAAATAATTAAAAAATTCTGCAAAAACGCTTGACTTTTCTTCACTCATCCCTTATAATTATTCCTGCGCTGGTCGTGAGGCACACACCGCCAAGCACAGCGCAGGCTGGGTATGGCCCGGTAGTTCAGTTGGTTAGAACGCTAGCCTGTCACGCTAGAGGTCGTCAGTTCGAGCCTGATTCGGGTCGCCATATGCTGCTATAGCTCAGTTGGTAGAGCGCATCCTTGGTAAGGATGAGGTCAGCAGTTCAAATCTGCTTAGCAGCTCCAGCGCTGATGCCCACAGTGCAAGATACGCATTGTGGGCATCATTAGTATAGGGGCATAGCTCAGTTGGTAGAGCAGCGGTCTCCAAAACCGCGTGCCGAGGGTTCGAATCCTTCTACCCCTGCCAAAAAAGCCAGATGGTTTCTTTATGAAACCATCTGGCTTTTTTTTGTTGAAATGAACAGAACAATCTGATACAATCAATTTAACAAATCGGAATTTATGGAGGTAAAATAAAATGATGAAACTTGATAATTTTATTGGTATGATGACGGGACATTTTGATAACAAAGAGCAGTTTAATATGATGCAGGCAACAGGAAAAATATATCCTTATGCTAAGCATGTAAATACAGTCTGCAATGACAAAATAAATAATATTCCTCAAGATTTCAATGGAAAATTTGTTGTTGAAGAAAGTTACTATGAGACCAATGGTAACCGTCATGCATCACCGCACCTTTTCCTTATTACAGAAAATGAAGATGGAATTTTACTTTCCTCCTATGAGATTCCGGAAGGAGAAGACAAAAATACATTCTCATATGATTCTATGAAAAATGTTGATTATAGTGAACTGAAAAAATCTAAAAAGTTTACTCCGGCACTTTATCATGAAAATGATGGCATCTGGGAGGGAGGCAGCACAAGTCAGTTTTCACCAGTAATGACATTTAAGCTTTGGGAAAAGTTTTCTGATAGTTGTTTGGAAGTATCTGAAATTATAGAAGTTAACGGAAAGCGGACTTTTGGATACGATGATCCCATTATTTACAAACGTGTATAAATAAGTGATGAACATGGTGACCACTTTCAGTTTATAGAACAAATTCGTATAGGTCCGCTTCCACCGCTACGGTTTCATTTTTGAGTGAAATTTCTTGAAGCCATAACAGTATTATCAGTTGATGCCAAAAGCCGCTTATCTCGTTTGAGGTAAGCGGCTTTTGATTGTTTCTGTTCCGTGGTCACACCAGCTCCAGCGCCAGTATGTCCGGCACGGGGATAGTGGTGCCGTCCGTGAAAACCAGACTGTTTTCATCGGTCAGCTTTTTGGCCTTGCCTACTGCAGTGCAGTAGGTGCCACCCTCCTTGAAGGCATCCGCCACAAAGTAGGTCACAGTGACCTGCGGCTGGGTCTTTATGGTGTCGCGCAGCGTTTGCAGCCTTGCATCCAGCGCGGCCTGCTCATACTCGTCCAGCGTAATGCGGCGGTCGGTCAGGCGGGCCGTTTCCTGCAAAGTGGCTTCCAGTCCTGTCAGCGCCGCAAAGGGCGAAAACTGCGCGGCGCGGTCCCCGCGGGGCATCTGCGGGTGGCGCGCAGAGACGTGATGCGGCAAGCCGATAATATCATCATAGCGGCCCATTATGCGTTGTGCCCTCCAATCTGCGCGTTGCGCTGCTGGGTGGTTGCGCCGTCCTGCAAATCCATTCCTTTTAAAATGGCATTCTTGCCGAATTTCTTGCGGATGGCCAGCAGCGCCTCCTGCCGCTTACGCTCCCGTTCCAGTTCCTTTTTCTCGGCAGCCTTCTGCGTCTGTGCGGCCGCGGAAATGGAAAAGAAGTCCATCTGCTCATAGGATTCCCTCTCCTTGGCGGCGTCCTCCTTCAGGATATTGCAGGCCGTCAGGTTCAGTCGCTTGGCAATCAGATTTTTGTCCATAATGCGCTCATACAGCTGGGTCACGGCCTCCAGAATCTGTCGCGAGGAGGAGGCGTAGTGCGCAAGGTTGGCCGTGCCGTGGGCCGCCTTGGGCACCCTGCGGCCATAGCGGTCAACGGTAATCGGGCCGTGGTAGCCCGCCCGCCGCACAGGGTCCGTCAGGTTCTCAATGTCATAACCGATGGTCAGCACCAGCTGCTTTGTCATCATGCCCTTTTCCAACAGATCCATGGCAAGCTGGTCGGCCATTTCCCGCACAATCAGGCGCGTCTGCGCGTAGTCCGTGCCGCAGTGCAGCACCTGCCCGCTGCCGATGCTGGTGGTTTCCGGCTTGTAGACCTTGATGTCCTGCATGGTGCAGGGCTCCCAGCCCCACGCGTGGTCGATGAGCAGCTCGGCATTGACGCCAAACAGGTTGTAGAGCAGCTCCTCATTGTAAAAGTCTGTTGCCCCGCCCAGAGAGCACCGGGCAATGTCCCCCATCGTGTACAGACCGTGTGCCTCCAGCTTTTTGGCGTAGCCGTGGCCCACCCGCCAGAAATCCGTCAGCGGGCGGTGCTCCCACAGGTTGCGGCGGTAGCTCTGCTCATCCAGCCGGGCCATCCGCACGCCGTTTACGTCCGGCGGGACGTGCTTGGCTTGAATATCCATAGCCACCTTGGCCAGATACAGGTTGCTGCCGATGCCCGCCGTGGCTGTGATGCCGGTGGTCTGCAAAATTTCGGAAATCAGCTTGCGGGTAAACTCCTCCGCCGTCAGGTTATACAGTGGCAGATAGGCCGTGGCGTCGATAAAGACCTCGTCGATGGAATAACTGTGGATATCCTCGGGCGCGATGTATTTGAGGTATACCGCGTAAATCCGTGCACTTTCCGCCATATAGCGGGCCATATGCGGCGGGGCGATGATATAGTCCAGCTCCCAGTCCGGGTGGGCGGCCAGCTCGGGGGCGTTGCTGGATTTGCCGGTGAACTGCCGCCCCGGTGCCTTGGTGCGCCGCCATGCGTTGACCTCACGCACCTTCTGCACTACCTCAAACAGACGGGCGCGGCCCGGTATGCCGTGCGCCTTGAGGGACGGTGAGACGGCCAGACAGATGGTTTTCTCAGTGCGGGAAACATCCGCCACGACAAGATTGGTTGTCAGCGGGTCCAGCCCGCGAGCCACACACTCCACCGATGCGTAAAAGGATTTCAAGTCAATCGCAAGATACGTTCTGTCCGGCATTTCGTTGCCTCCTTCCCTCAAAGTTTATACAACAGTTGGTTGTATACAGTATACTGCGTGCCGGGTGAAATGTCAACCTGCCGCCCCATACACAAAAACGCCGCCCCGGGGCTGTGCAGCTCCGGGACGGCATGGCTTTATGGATGGGTGTACTTGCAGATAGTCTTGATGATATCGTCAATGTTCAGCGGCTTGGACAGATGCTCGTTCATGCCGGCGGCAATGCTCTGGTTGATGTCCTCCACAAAGGCGTGGCCATAATCCTTGGCAAAGGCCACGCCCAGATTCAGCGGCATCATGGATTCATCCAGATAACGGTACAGCGCCGGGTTCTGCTCGGTAAAGGAGCACAGGGAGGCGGTATGGCCTGCCACGCCAACGCGGCCCTGCCAGAATGGCAGAGCATACACAATTTGACATTATAAAATTACAGTATTATGGTATCATTTTTAGCGGAGCGTGTCAAAAATGGGCCATACAGCGTCAGATACCGGCACACTGCGCCAAATTTGTTTTATTGCAACCGTACAAATGCAAGGCACAGAAGAAGTCCCAGCAGAATTTTTTTGCGGTATATCCAGAAAAAGAAAAATTTCACAAATTTCCACAGATGTTTTCGCCATAGTAAACAAAAAGCCGCTTACCTCAAACGAGATAAGCGGCTTTTGGCAGGGGTAGAAGGATTCGAACCCTCGGCACGCGGTTTTGGAGACCGCTGCTCTACCAACTGAGCTATGCCCCTATACTAATGATGCCCACAATGCGTATCTTGCACTGTGGGCATCAGCGCTGGAGCTGCTAAGCAGATTTGAACTGCTGACCTCATCCTTACCAAGGATGCGCTCTACCAACTGAGCTATAGCAGCATATGGCGACCCGAATCAGGCTCGAACTGACGACCTCTAGCGTGACAGGCTAGCGTTCTAACCAACTGAACTACCGGGCCATACCCAGCTTTGTGCGCTGCCGTGGCAGCTGCAACGTTGACTATTATAGCGGTTGCAGCGCAAAATGTCAACACTTTTTTTGCAAATTTTGATAAAAAATTGCACGGCGTACTATACAGCATAGCAACGCACAATTTTGCATCGTTGCAATATGGGCCGCACAGTGGTATCATACTATTAGCCGCTGTTGTGCCGGTGCTGGAAAAAGCGCGGCTCCTCGCCGCGGCGTATCCGCTGCAAACCTGGCCAATGCCGCGAGAGCATAATAAGCGCGCTGGCAGCCATCACAACGCCGCTTTCCGTGCCGTACTGCACCCACGCAATGGGCACAGCCAGCGCGGCAATAAGCACAGCCCCCAGCGGCAGATACCCGGTCAGCAGCACGGCAATGCCGCCCGCAAGGCAGCACAGCACGCCGGTAATGGGCAGATAGAGTATCAGCCAGGCACAGCTTACGGCCACGCCCTTGCCGCCGCGCCCACGGCACCAGAACGGCCAGTTGTGGCCAACCACCGTCCCAAATCCGCCGTACAGCAGGGCAGTAAGCCCCAGCTCCGGCGCGGCCTGCCAGCAGAACCAGCAGGCAGCCGCGGTTTTCAGCACATCACCGGCCAGCACAAGAAAGCCGGTCCTTTTGCCAAGGTGGGTCATTATATTGGCCATGCCCGGGTTGCCGGTGCCGATATCCCGCGCACTGACGCCAGCCGTGCAGCGCGCCACAACCTCGGCGGTGAGAAAACAGCCGAACAGATACCCCGCCGCAAGGCAGAGCCCGCGCAGGAAAACCGCATGTCCCCAACTCATAGTGCATCCCCCTTATTGCTACCGTTCAGGCGTACCGCGCCCGGTCAAACCATTGAGGTGTTACATATGGAAATAGATGTTTTGCAGCAGCAATGTCTGGCCTGCCGCCGTTGCGGCCTGTGCGAAACCCGCACAAATGTTGTGTTCGGTATGGGTGTGCCGGATGCCGAGGTTATGTTTGTGGGCGAGGGCCCCGGTGCCAGTGAGGATGAGCAGGGCCTGCCCTTTGTGGGGCGCAGCGGCCAGCTGCTCGACCATTATCTTGAGGCCATTGACCTGAGCCGCGAGACCAACGTCTATATAGCCAACATAGTCAAGTGCCGCCCGCCGCAGAATCGTGACCCTCTGCCGGAGGAATCCCAGGCCTGTATGCCGTGGCTGCGCCAGCAGTTTCAGTGCATCCGGCCCCAAATCGTGGTCTGTCTGGGCCGCGTGGCCGCCCAGCAGATGATGGACCCCGGCTTTTCTATTTCCCGGGACCACGGCAAATTCTTTGAAAAGCAGGGCACACTGTTTATGGCAACCTACCACCCCGCAGCGCTGCTGCGCTATCCGGTCAATAAGCCTGCGGTTTTCGGTGACTTTGTCAATCTGCGGGAGAAAATCACACAAATCTGTGAGCACACCTATTAAACCTAGTATACCACCAAATGCAAGGGGGCAAGCGGTATGGAGCCTGAAAATTTGGCACTGACGCTGCCGATCCGGCGTCTGGTGGAATTTTTATTGCGGACCGGCAGCATCGACAGCCGCTTTACCGGCTTTGACCGTGCGCTGGAGGGCGCCCGTCTGCACCGCAAGCTGCAGCGCGCCGCCGTCAAGGAGCACCCGGACTATCAGGCGGAAGTCAGCCTTAAGCAGGACTATCTCTGCGCCGGGGTCGCCTACATGCTGGAGGGCCGTGCCGACGGTATCTTTACCGACACAGACGGCACACCAACGATTGACGAAATCAAAACCACAACCCTGCCGCCAGAGCTGATTACCGGGGAGCAAAGCCCCGAGCACTGGGCGCAGGCCCAGATTTATGCGGCTATCTACGCCCGCCAGCAGGGGCTGCCCGCCATGCGGGTGCGCCTTACCTACCTGCAGGTGGATGAGGAACTGGAATTTCACTTCACCCATGAGTACACCGCAGACGCGCTGGACGAAATTGTCACCGGGCTGCTGACTCAGTATGCACCGTGGGCCAAGCGCGCAGCCGAGTGGCAGCGCATCAGCCGTGCCTCGCTGGAGGTACTGCAGTTTCCGTTTGCCTCCTACCGCCCCGGCCAGCGGGCAATGCTCGGCGCGGTGTATAAAACCTGTGCCGAGGGCGGGCAGCTGCTCTGTCAGGCACCTACCGGCATCGGCAAGACGATGAGCGTGCTATTCCCGGCACTGAAGGCACTGGGGCAGGGTGGGCCGGTCTTTTACCTGACGGCCCGCGGCACAACCCGTGCGGCGGCAGAAAATGCGCTGGCGCTGCTGCGCGGGGCAAACCCGGAGCTGAAGCTGCGCAGCGTCACTCTGACCGCCAAGGACAAAATCTGTATGCAGGAGCACCGCGAGTGCACGCCGGAGGCCTGCCCTTATGCCAACGGCTACTTTGACCGCGTCAAGGAGGCTCTGTGGGACGGTCTGGATACCTACACGCTCTCGGCCGATGCTTTGCAGGCGCTGGCCCGCAGGCACACGGTGTGCCCCTTTGAGCTGGGTCTGGACCTGAGCCTCTGGTGCGATGTGGTGATAGGGGACTACAATTACCTGTTTGACCCGGTTGTGCATCTGGCACGCTTTTTTGATACGGCGGGGGACTACCTGTTCCTGATTGACGAGGCCCACAATCTGCCCGGCCGCGCCCGCGATATGCACAGCGCCACCTTGGCGAAAAGCGCCTTCTATGACGCCAAAAAGCTGCTGGGCCCGGGTAAAAGCAGCCTGAAAAACTCCTTAAGCAAGGTCAACAATCTTTTTATCGGCTGGCGGCATCGCTGTGAGGAAGCCACCGCAGACACCCGCTTTGGCAAGACCTTCTTTGAAAAGACCCGCGCCGAAGAATTTGACCGGGCGCTGCAGAAGCTCTGCGAGCCGCTGGAAATCTGGCTGGACGAGCACCGTGAGCCCGGCGAGGCCCACGATGCACTGCTGCAACTATATTTTGACATCCGCGCATGGCTGCGGGTGGCGGATACCTTCGATGACCACTTCGTGCTGCAGGTATCCGCCCGCGGCAGTGAGGTGCGTGCCACGATGCTCTGCCTTGACCCCAGCGCCTTTCTGGCGGTGGACTTTGCGAAAGGGCGTGCGGCGGTTCTTTTCAGCGCCACGCTGGCCCCGGCCGGCTACTACAAAGACCTTTGCGGCCTGTCGGACGCCCGCGCTGTGGCACTGCGCAGCCCCTTTGATGCCGACCGGCTCGGCCTGTGGTGTGCCCGGCAGGTCAGCACCCGCTATAAGGACCGGGAAACCAGCATTGTAGCAATTTCGGATTTGCTGGCTGTGATGGCGGCGGCACGCCCGGGACATTATCTGGCATTCTTCCCGAGCTACAGCTATCTGCAAACCGTCTGGCAGGATTTTACCGCCCGCTACCCGGACCAGCCCACCCTGTGTCAGGAGTCCGCCATGGACGAGGACAAGCGTGCGGATTTTCTGGCTCGCTTTATGGCGCAGGACGGCAAGGCGCTGCTGGGCTTTGCCGTGCAGGGCGGTGTCTTTGGCGAGGGTGTGGATATGGCAGGCGAGAGGCTGATTGGCGCGGCCATCATCGGCCCCGGACTGCCGCAGGTCGGCCCCCGGCAGGAGCAGCTGCGGGACTACTTTGAGCAGACCCGCGGCTCCGGCTTTGATTACGCCTACCGCTACCCCGGCATGAACAAGGTACTGCAGGCGGCCGGGAGGGTCATCCGCACCCCGCAGGACAAGGGCGTTGTGCTGTTGATTGATGACCGCTTTCTCGCCCCGGAAACCCGCCGTCTGATGCCTCCGCACTGGGAGCAGCTGCGTGCCGTGGACACCGCACAGGCGCTGGCCGCAGAATTACAGCACTTCTGGAAAAAATAGCATACGAACAGACAAAAGACCGCAATATTTGCATGATTTTTCCTCTTGCATTTACAGGCGTGCGTGCTATAATACAATCCGCACGTTACTTCTCAGCAAAATAAATAGGGTAGGGAAATTCATGACAAAGGATCTCACAAGCGGAAATCCCCTCAAGGTTATACTTCTGTTCACACTGCCGCTGATGCTGGGCAACCTGTTCCAGCAGTTCTATGCGCTGGCCGATACAATTATTGTCGGCCGGTTCTGCGGCGTCAGCGCGCTGGCCTCGGTCGGCGCAACCGGCTCGGTCAACTATTTGATTCTGGGCTTCGTTGGCGGTGTCTGCAACGGCTTTGCCATTCCCATTGCACAGCTGTTCGGTGCGCGGGACTACAAGGACCTGCGCCGCCACGTGGCCAACGCGGCATGGCTCTGCATTGTGGGTAGCGTAGTGCTGACGATCGCCACCGTGGCGCTGACCCGCCCGATGATGGAGCTGATGCAGACGCCGGAGGACATCATCGATGGCGCAGTTATCTATATCGGCTGGATTTTTGCCGGTATTCCGTTTATCTTTCTGTACAATATGGTGGCGGCTATTATGCGTGCGCTGGGCGACAGCAAAACGCCGCTGTATTTCCTGATTCTGACCAGCGCGCTGAACATCGGGCTCGATTTGCTGTTCATCATACCGTTCCAGTTCGGCATCTTTGGTGCGGCGCTGGCCACCGATATCTCTCAGATTATCTCCGGCGTGCTGAGCTTTATTTATCTGCGCCGCAAATTCATCGTCCTCAAGATGGAAAAGGACGAGTTGGCCTACAGCAAAAAGGCCTGCGCACGGCTGCTGGGCATCGGTGTACCGATGGGCCTGCAGTGCAGCATCACAGCCATTGGCAGCGTCATTATGCAGTGGGCGGTCAATATTCTGGGCAGTGCCGCTGTGGCCGCTGTCACGGCTGCCAGCAAGACCCAGAACCTTCTGACTGTCCCGATGGAGAGCATCGGCACGGCCATGGCCACCTACGCCGGGCAGAATCTGGGCGCGGCCCGCATGGATCGTGTGCGTCAGGGCGTGAATGCCTCGCTGCTGGTGGTGCTGGTGTACGGTATTACGTCTGCTTTCATTCTGCATTTTACCGATATTTACATTATGAGCCTTTTCCTCGACACCGCAAAGGAACTCGATATCGTTGCCATGGGGCGCGAGTACCTGTTCTGGAACAGTGTGTTCTATGTACCGCTGGGCGCACTGATTGTCTGGCGCTATACCATTCAGGGGCTGGGCTTCTCCACGCTGGCCATGATGGCCGGTGTGGCGGAGATGATTGCCCGCACGGCCGTGGCCATTGCGCTGGTGCCGCCGCTTGGCTACTTTGGTGCCGAGCTCTCCAACCCGGCGGCATGGGTGGCCGCCTGCGTATTCCTGCTGCCCGCCTACAACTGGACCTGCCGCCAGCTGGACAACCGCCTGCTGGCCGCCAAGCTCCATATGAAGGGCGACCACGCAGAGACAGTGCTGTAAATTCCAAGACCGTTCCGATGCCTTCCGGCGTCCGGAAACGGTCTTTTTTATTTATCATTCGGCAAATTCTTTTGGGAAAAGCCTTGCCCGGGTGCAGCAAACCGACTATAATAAAAATGTTAGTATATAAAGGGAAAGGAAAGAGTACCATGACGCAGAAAAAGCCGTTTATCACACTCGCCCAGGCAAAAGAGATTGCCGCTGATGTCCCCACTCCGTTCCACCTCTATGACGAAAAAGGTATCCGGGAGAACGCCCGCAGGGTCAATGCCGCGTTCAGCTGGAACAAGGGCTTCAAGGAATATTTCGCCGTCAAGGCAACCCCCAACCCCTATCTGCTGAAAATCCTGCAGGAGGAGGGCTGCGGCGTGGACTGCTCCAGTTACACCGAGCTGCTGATGAGTGAGGCCTGCGGCTTTTCCGGCAGTGATATTATGTTTTCCTCCAACGATACGCCTGCGCAGGATATGAAGAAGGCCTACGAGCTGGGCGCATATATCAATCTGGACGATCTGACCCACGTGGAATTTCTGGAGAAGGTTGCAGGCGTGCCCGAGACTGTCTGCTGCCGTTACAATCCGGGCGGCGTGTTTGAGCTGGGCAACGGCATTATGGACAACCCCGGCGACGCCAAGTACGGTATGAGCGAGGATCAGATGGCCGAAGCCTACACCAAGCTGATGGCTGCAGGCGCCAAGGAATTTGGTATTCACTCCTTCCTTGCCAGCAACACGGTTACGGATGATTACTATCCGAAGGTGGCGGGGATTCTGTTTGAGCTGGCGGTGCGCCTGCACAAGCGCACCGGCGCCAAAATCAAGTTCATCAACCTGTCCGGCGGCGTGGGCATTGCCTACCGCCCTGACCAACGCAGCAACGATATTGCCGCCATCGGCGAGGGCGTGCGCAAAAAGTTTGAGGAAATTCTCGTGCCCGCAGGCATGGGCGATGTCGCCATCTTTACTGAGATGGGCCGCTTTATGCTGGCACCCTATGGCGCACTGGTCACAACGGTGCTGCACCAGAAGCATATCTATAAAGAGTACATCGGTGTGGACGCCTGCGCGGCCAACCTGATGCGCCCGGCTATGTACGGCTCCTACCATCACATTACCGTGCTTGGCAAGGAGGATGCTCCCTGCGACCACAAGTATGACGTCACCGGCGGCCTGTGTGAAAACAACGATAAGTTTGCCATTGACCGTATGCTGCCCGAAATCGAAATCGGCGATATTGTCTATATTCACGATACCGGCGCACATGGCTTCTCGATGGGCTACAACTACAACGGCAAGCTGCGCAGTGCCGAGGTGCTGCTGAAGGAGGATGGCTCCCACCAGCTGATTCGCCGCGCCGAGACCCCGGCGGACTACTTCGCAACCTTCGATTTCAGCCCCTTCTTCAAAAAATAACCGCGGGAGGAAACACCCTTGTTTGAGTTTCTGTTTGTCATTGGCATTGTGCTGGCCTTCTACGGCTATTCCGCTATGAAAAATCCCAACGTCTGGGGGGACCAGGGCCGTGACGAGATACGCCCCGAAAACTGGAACGGCTATGTGGTGCATAATGGCCAGTTCCTGATGTACACCGGCTTTTTTCTGGCGGCACTGGCAGCGCTGGATGTCATCTTTAACTTTGCCAACTGGCTGTACATTCTGCTTTTACTGGGTGGCATTGCACTGCTGTTCTACCCGCTGGCCCACTGGATGCACGAAAAAGAGGGCAAATGGTGGCCATGGCCGAAGCATAAAAAGAAAAAGTGAGGTTCTGCCGTTATGGCCTTCGACTTCAAAAAAGAGTATAAGGAATTTTACCTTCCCAAGGCAAAGCCGGAGCTTGTCACGATGCCACCTATGAACTATATTGCCGTGCGCGGCAAGGGTGACCCCAATGAGGAAAACGGTGCCTATAAGCAGGCCATCGGCCTTCTGTACGGCGTTGCTTATACCATCAAGATGAGCAAAAAGGGCGACCACCGCATAGAAGGTTATTTCGACTTTGTGGTGCCGCCGCTGGAGGGTTTCTGGCAACAGGAGGGTGCTGCAACGATTGACTATGCCCACAAGGAAAATTTTGAGTGGGTATCGGTCATCCGCCTGCCGGATTTTGTGACCAAGGCCGACTTTGACTGGGCTGTGCGGGAGGCAACAATCAAAAAGAAGCAGGACTTCTCCGCGGTTGAATTTCTGACGATTGAGGAGGGGCTCTGCGTGCAGTGTATGCACACCGGCCCCTATGACAATGAGCCGGAAACCGTCGCGGCTATGGATGCCTTTCTGGCGGAAAACGGTTACGCCAATGATATTACGGACACCCGCTGGCATCACGAAATCTATTTATCCGATGTTCGCAAAACTGCCCCGGAAAAGTTAAAGACTGTCATACGGCATCCCATCAAAAAACTGTAATAGTAAAAAATCTCCTGTGCGTTTCTGCACAGGAGATTTTTGTATAGCATATCAGATTTATTCGGCGGTTTGCGCCAGCATTTCCTCCACGTCCGCTTTGGTAAAATCACCGAGAGGAAGAACCAGCTTTGCCAGAACACTCTGCGGTAAATCTGCCAGCAGTGCGCTCTGGTCGGCGTCCTTATCAGCGGCGGGCAGCACGTGGGAAAGCCCATTGCTGTCCACATCCACGCGGGCAAAATGCCCAGTGGCGATAAACGCGCAGTCCAGCTCGGCAGCCTTGTCCGCCAGAAGCTGCAAAAGCTCTGCCGTGGAAACCTCGTTTTCTGCGGTGAAGGTCTGCACCGCAAAGCCCTGCTGCTGCAAAATGCGCATTGCGGCAGCGGCGTCGCTGCCACTGTTCAGGCCAAGCAAAATCTTGTCCTGCTTTTCAAAGGTATTGAATCCGTCCATGCTTTTCTCCTTGTTCAAGCGGTCAGGCCTGCCGCCCGCCGTATTTTTTGCTCTGTTCCACGGCCATACGGTCACAGCGCTCGTTTTCCGGATGGCCGGCGTGGCCCTTCAGCCAGTGGTAGGTAATCTCGTGCTTCTCGCTTTCCGTCAGAAGCGGGGCCCACAGGTCGGGGTTCAGGGCGGGGGACTTGTCGGCCTTTTTCCAGCCGCGGGCACGCCAGCCTTTGGCCCAGCCCTTTTGCAGGCTGTCAATGACATATTTGCTGTCACTGAACAAATCAATGGCGCACGGCTCCTTCAGCTGGCGCAGTGCCTCCAGCAGGGCGGTCATCTCCATGCGGTTGTTGGTGGTGGTGGCATCGCCGCCGGAAATTTCTTTCTCGTACACCTTGTCTGCCGTGCGGAACCGCAGAATCGCACCCCAGCCGCCCGGGCCGGGGTTGCCGCTGCAGGCACCGTCCGTATAAATTTCAATATGCTTCATTGCGTTGTACTCCAAATTCTTGCCTATAATAAAGTTATTATACCCGCTTTCAATTCATATGGCAAGATATTTGACAGGAACGCTGAATGTGATATAATAAGATGTAATTGCAATGTTGTGTGTTTTATCGGGCCTGGCTGCGCCTTTTCAGGCGGGCTTTCCGCGCCCATCCCATAGGCATAGGAGTGTATTCGCTCTGAAAAATACATAAATAGCAACCGTCTTAGAGGGAATTCGGTGTCTGCAGCTGGCAGATATCAGCCCGGAAATTTGTTGATTCGGAGGTTATCTAATGGAAGAATTCAAGCCAAAACGTAGAAATACTGCACCGTCTGCCCAGAATGACCAGACTGCACCCCGCACTCGCAAGCCCCGCGCACCGCGCCCGCAGGGAGAGAACGCTGCCCCTGTGCAGCACCGGCCCCGCAAGCCGCGCACCCCGCGCCCGGCTGCTGCCGCA
>ERZ773107.898-NODE-898-length-30218-cov-3.998077_pt1 | contig 30218 bp, 29 predicted proteins | sample MGYA00580571_ERZ773107 | MGnify/ENA primary metagenome ERZ773107 (study PRJEB29015, sample SAMEA2737843) | human gut metagenome | biome: human gut; feature: human-associated habitat; material: faeces | place: China | collected 2012 ... | reverse complement strand
TTATGCACTTAAAATGATTAAAAGATTCCTCATTTTTTCTTAAAACGAATTAAACTATTAAACCAATATTTTATCTCAACCCCTTTCAGAAATATCAAATAAATCAAATACTACCTTTTTCTCCGCTTAGAGTAATACTTCCCACACAATCCCGCACTGGCAACTCTGTTTACCCATTATGTATCAACGGTTGCTTCTTCAGCATCGCCTTCTGCGTCCTCCATAGAAGCGTTTATTCCTAATGAAAATGGAGATTTAATGCAATATTGCAAATGCACCAATGATTTTGTGAATGCAATCATCGATGACTATTTCAATTCTTTTAAAATACGCAAGGATTTAACAGAAGGTCTGGTTTATGAATGGACAAACTCTATGGAGCAGATACATGATAGGTATTCCGATGAAGAAATCATTACACCTACGGAACCTACATGAACGGCAATTTTAATACATGCATGGGAAAACTCAAAATGAAACACCTGCCCCACGATGGCAGACACACCTTTGCTTCACTCATGGACAGCGCCGGAGCAAATGACGTATGTATCAAATTGATTATGGGACACAGTATGAAGAACGACACCACTAAGGGAACTTACACCCATAAGACTTTAGAAGAACTTCTTGCAGAAGTGAACAAGATATAAAACAATAAATCGAGACTGATTGCTGGATACACTTATGATGTTTCTGATGATAAACATTACACCCATATTCAGCCTGAATCATCTTGATAAGCACTGGATGAAATGCTTCCAAAAGCATTCAAAATCAGTAAAAATAAGTGTATACCACCTGTATATCACTTGTGTACCACGTGTATATAACAACCTCAAAATAACGTAAATTATCTTCTATTTATGAATATTCTGACAATTCACATGTCTTTCAATACATAAAGAAAAGCCCCGGAAATTCAATATTTCCAGGACTTCTCAATATAATCTTTATCTTAGAAATTCACGATTAGCATACGCCCTGAGCGAGCATAGCATTTACAACCTTCTCAAATCCGGCAATGTTAGCACCGGCAACATAGTCTGTCTGTCCACCAACCGTTGCATCGTATCTCTTTGCAGCGTCGGAAATATTTGCGTAGATTGTCTCCATGATTCCTTTGAGCTTTCCATCTACTTCTTCGAAGGACCAGGATAATCTCTCGGAGTTCTGGCTCATCTCTAATGCGGAAGTAGCAACACCACCGGCATTGGCAGCTTTACCGCCTACGAATAAGACACCGTTCTCCTGTAAGTACTTGGTTGCCTCTAAGGTAGTAGGCATGTTCGCACCTTCAGTTACGGATACAACACCGTTTGCTACTAACATCTTAGCATCTTCGAGGTCTAACTCGTTCTGGGTTGCGCATGGAAGTGCAAGATCTACTTTATACTGCCATACACCGTGTTCACCGTTTACTTTTGCATGGTACTCAGCAGATGGTCTTGCTGCTGCGTACTCTGTTAAACGTGCACGTTTTACTTCTTTTACTTCCTTTAATAAGGCAACATCGATTCCTTCCGGATCATATACCCATCCTGTGGAATCGGAGCATGTTACAACTTTCACGCCTAATGTATTTGCTTTCTGGATTGCGTAGATTGCAACGTTACCGGAACCGGAAACTGCTGCTGTCTTGCCTTCTAAGCTCATGCCATGGTCTTTCCATAAAGCATTTGTCAAATATAATAAACCATATCCGGTAGCTTCTGTACGTGCAAGGGATCCACCGTAGGAAAGTCCTTTTCCTGTCAGAACACCTTCATACATACCACGGATTCTCTTGTACTGTCCGAACATAAATCCAATTTCTCTTGCGCCTGTTCCGATATCACCGGCAGGAACGTCCACATCAGCTCCAATATATTTGCAAAGCTCTGTCATAAAGCTCTGGCAGAATGCCATAATCTCTCTGTCTGACTTACCCTTTGGATCAAAATCAGAACCACCTTTACCACCACCGATTGGAAGTGTGGTAAGAGAGTTCTTGAATACCTGCTCGAAACCTAAGAACTTGATAATTCCAAGGTTTACAGAAGGATGAAGTCTTAATCCTCCCTTGTATGGTCCAATGGAGTTGTTGAACTGTACACGGTAACCTCTGTTTACCTGAACCTGTCCGTTGTCATCTACCCAAGGTACACGGAACATAATCTGGCGATCCGGCTCAGTGATTCTTTCAAGAATTGCATTCTTTCTGTATAACTCTTCGTTTGCATCAATCACTGGTCTTAAGGACTCTAATACTTCACTGACAGCCTGTAAAAATTCAGGTTCTGCGGCATTTTTCTCTTTTACTTTTGCGAGTACTTCATCAACGTATCCCATCTTCTTAATCTCCTTAAATCATATATTTACAGCCTGGCTTTATGCCGTTTGCTGTATGGTTCTTATCAACACGTATATTTTAGTATAAAATGACGGAAGGTGCAATATTTTTTTCTTTATTCCTTTAATTTAGTGAAGTTTTCTACTGTTTGCGCTATTTTTCTGCAGGATTGCCCTCTCTTTTATTCATTTTGCATAAAAAAAGTCAATCATTTTTACCTTTTTATATTTCACAGTTATAACTGCTATTCTCTCTGCTAATAACCAGCAAAAAAACTCCCTACTCTTCCTCTCCCTTGTATACATAGTGAAAATAATCCGCCAGCTTTGCCAGCGCATAGATTAAGATCGGGGTCTCCTGCTCCGTCAGCTGCCCCTTCACCTGGGCAATCATCTCCCGGTGAAATGCCTCATGATGTTTATAAGCCGCCTTCCCTTTTTCCGTCAGGGATACCCAGACCACACGCTTGTCCTGCGTACTCCGCTCCCTTGTGACATACCCTTTTCTCGTCAGGCCGTCCATCGCCTTTGTGAGCGTTCCGGTTGTCACGTTCATCAGCTTTGCTACGGTTGTCATGGTCTTCGGCTCCTCTAACCCGATTGCCTCAATCACATGGAAATCATTGTAGCTGATGTCTTTAAACTCCTCTGTCACGAGGCACTTTCCCTCGATCTCCATGATATCTTTAAATAGCCGAACCAGTAATTCGTTTAATGTTTCGTCTGTTGTCATCCGATCTGCTTTACTCCTGTTCCTCTTTTTCCTGTATTTTCCCAAACTGTACTGTTGCAGAGAACACGCTTCCCTGCCTTTCGTTTTCTGAAATCAGACTTCCTGAAAAAACAGATTCGTATGCTCAGATTGCTTCCCTCAAAACAGATCCTTTACCATTCGATCACGGTTGCTCCCCAGGTAAGCCCGGCGCCAAAGCCAGCCAGCACAATTTTCATTCCTGTTGTAATCATACCATGATTGCAGACATTATCAAGCAAAATCGGCACGCTCGCTGCTGAAATATTTCCGCATTCCTGCAGATTGGTCGGGAATTTTTCCATCGGCTGTCCTAGCCGCTTTGCGACAGATTCGATGATCCGGTAATTCGCCTGATGCAAGAGGAAAAGGTCGATCTCTTCCACCGACAGTCCGGCTTTTCTCACTGCCTCCTGTATCGCCTCCGGAACGGTCTTCACTGCAAATTTATAGACCTCCTGCCCGTTCATGGAAACATACGACTGCTCCTGCAACGCATTTCTTTTATCCAGAAAAGGATTCGCTGCGGATCTTCCCCGGCAGCTTAAGACTTCTCCTCGGCTTCCGTCAGATCCCTGCACCATTGCAAGAACTCCTTCTGTATCACTTGCGGAGATTACTACTGCCCCGGCTCCGTCTCCGAACAGCACGCAGGTGCCCCGATCTGTCCAGTCCATCATTTTTGACAGCATCTCTGCCCCGATGACAAGAGCATTTCGGTATACCCTCTGCTCTATATACATGGCCGCCGTATCCAGTGCAAAGAGAAAACCACTGCACGCTGCATTCAGGTCAAACGCGGTGGCATGGGTGGCTTTGATCCGACTTTGCACTTCGCATGCAAGTCCTGGCAGGATCTGGTCTGCCGACAGTGTTGCTGCGATGATAAGGTCAAGTTCCTCTGCTTTGATCCCAGCTTTTTGGATTGCCCGCAGTGCGGCTTCCTCCGCCATCCCTGTCGTTGTCTCCTCCACTGCCAGATGTCTGGCGCAGATTCCGGTTCTTGTGCGGATCCACTCATCAGAAGTATCGACTATCTGGCTGATTTCTTCATTTGTCACACGGCGTTTTGGCAGATAACTGCCCGTTCCTGTTATTTTTATCCTCATATCCTTTTCTCTCGCTCTTATTCTCTGCTGCTTTTTAAAATGATCGTTCCGTAAAGTCCGGTTCTTTTCTAAAATTTCCGGAACCTGTGGTAACGTTCCTCCGCTAATTGCTCTCCGGATTTTCCGTTCTGCGCTCTTAAAAATTCTTTTACATTTCCCTTTATGTGCCGCGCGATTGATTCGCACGCTTTCTCATCCGCAATCCCATACTCCGGGATCACCTGCTCGACTACATGCAATTCCTTCAAATCCTGCGCTGTGATCTTCATGATGCCGCTCGCTTCCTTCGCACGCTTTCCATCTTTCCAGAGAATAGAGGCAAACCCTTCCGGTGAAAGCACACAGTATGTCGCATGCTCCATCATCCAGACTTCATTGCCAACGGCAAGCGCCAGTGCCCCGCCGCTTCCGCCTTCCCCGATCATCAGACAGAGTATCGGAACTTTCAAGGCGGACATCTCGTACAGATTTCTGGCGATCGCTTCTCCCTGTCCGCGCTCCTCCGCTTCCATGCCACAATAGGCTCCGGATGTATTTACAAATGTAATAATTGGCCGATTAAATTTTTCTGCCTGCTTCATCAGCCGGATTGCCTTTCTGTAGCCTTCCGGAGATGGCATCCCATAGTTATGCTGCATGCAGTCTTTGAAATCTTTTCCTTTTTCCACGCCGATCACTGTCACCGGCTGTCCGTCAAGGTATGCAATTCCCCCGACGATAGCCGGATCATCCCTGAAATAACGGTCTCCGTGAAATTCCATAAATCCATCAAACATCAACCGGATATAATCCATTGTTCCGGGACGGTCCACACGGCGTGCTGCCTTCACTTTCTCCCATGGGGACAGCACTCTCGCTTTCATGGCACGTTCCCGCATCAGTTCGCTCGGTTCGTAACAGTCCTCTTCCCGATGTGGATCAAAATCCGCATATCCCGCTCTTTTCCGATGCATGGCAAGAATCCCATTTAATGTCAGTTTCAGATCTTTCCTCTCCACAATTGCATCGACAAATCCATGCTCTAGCTGAAATTCCGCCCTCTGAAATCCTTCCGGAAGCTTCTGTCCGATCGTCTGCTCAATGACACGCGGTCCTGCAAATCCGATCAGAGCCCCTGGCTCAGCGAGGATGATATCCCCCAGCATAGCAAAACTTGCTGTCACGCCTCCGGTGGTCGGATCTGTCAGCACCGGCACATAGAGAAGCCCTGCATCAGAATGCCGCTTCAATGCGGCAGATGTCTTTGCCATCTGCATCAGGGAAATGATTCCCTCCTGCATTCTCGCCCCGCCGGAACAGCAGAACAGGATGACCGGAAGCTTTTCCTCCGTTGCCCGCTCCACTGCCCGTGTGATTTTCTCGCCGACCACATGTCCCATGCTGCTCATGAGAAATCTTGCATCACAGATGCCAAGCACGGTCTCCTCGCCATAAATTTTACATTTTCCTACCGTCACTGCCTCGTGAAGTCCGGTCTTTTCCCGGACTGCCTCAAGCTTCTCCTCATATTCTGGGAATTCCAGCGGATTCTCGTCCTCGAGATATTCGAACCACGGCTCGAACGTCCCGGCATCTGCCACCATGCGGATTCTGTTTTTTGTACGGACTCTGAAGTAGTTTCCACATTGATAGCACACATAACGGTTCTTTTCCACCTCTGTGCGGTCGATTTGCTGCTTACATGATGGGCAGATAATCGAAGGCTTCTCTGTTTCTGCTGCCTTTTTCACAGATGGTGGTATCACCGGCTTTATCTGCACCTGTTCTTTTTTATATGGGATCCGGATATCCCGGCTCTTCTTTTCAGGTCTTAAGGAAATCAATTTTCTCCGTCTTAAAATTGCTGGCATAATTCTCCTTTCTGTTTACTGTATCGCAAATGTAAGTTCTGCAATACAAACTGTATCACCGTCCACTTTTGCCACAGCTTTTCCCACACCGATTGGACCTTTCTGCTTTATAATCTCTGTCTCTAAGATCAGCACATCCCCTGGAACCACTTTTCTCTTGAATTTTGCAGAGTTGATGGATGCAAAATACGCGGTCTTCCCACGGTTTTCCTCTTTTCCAAGCATCGCCACTGCCCCGGTCTGTGCCAGAGCCTCCACAATCAATACGCCCGGCATCACCGGTTCTCCCGGAAAATGTCCGGCAAAAAAGGGCTCATTAAAGCTCACGCATTTTTTTGCAACCGCACGGATGCCGTACTCGATCTCTTCCACTGTATCAATCAGAAGCATTGGCTGTCGATGCGGGATGATCTCCATAATCTGTTTTGTATTTAAAACTGACATTTTTCTCTCCCTGCTCTTTTATTTTTCAGATCTATTTTTTGCCAATTTCATGTACTATAAATTCCCTTTATATTTCTTCAGTAAAATGCTCGCATTATGTCCGCCAAAACCAAGCGAATTGCTGAGCGCATAATTCACTTCCATGGAGACCGGTTCCTTGCAGTAATCAAGATCCAGCTCCTCATCCGGGATCTCATATCCGACTGTCGCATGCAGATAATTTTCTTCCATCTCTTTCACACAGGTGACAAACTCAATAGCTCCTGCTGCACCGAGCATATGTCCGACCATAGATTTGGTGGAGTTGATTTTCATTTTTCTCGCATGCTCCCCAAACGCAAGCTTCACCGCCCTCGTCTCAAACAAGTCATTGTGATGGGTTGATGTTCCGTGCGCATTGAGATAAAATACCTCGTCCGCTGGCACCCCGGCATCCTCTAATGCATTTGTCATCGCTTTTGCTGCACCACTTCCGTCTTCCGCCGGTGAAGTGATATGGTAGGCATCGGAAGAGCAGCCATAGCCTGCCACCTCCGCATAGATCTTTGCTCCCCGCTTTTTAGCGTGACAAAGCTCTTCGAGCATGACAACGGCGGCTCCCTCTCCCATGACAAATCCGCTCCGTTCCTTATCAAACGGGATGGAACAGCGCTTCGGGTCAGTCGCTGTCGTGAGCGCTGTTAAAGATGTGAAACCGGCAATAGCAATCGGACAGATGCTTCCCTCTGTTCCGCCTGCCACCATCATGTCCGCTTCCCCGTACTGGATCGCACGGAATGCTTCCCCAATCGTATTTGTTCCTGTCGCACATGCAGTCACAACGTTGATACTTTTTCCTTTTAACCCGAAATGGATGGAAACATTTCCCGCCGCCATATTGGAAATCATCATCGGCACAAAAAGCGGTCCCACACGATTTGGTCCTTTTTCCACCAGTTTGGTGTACTCACGTTCTATCGCCTGAAGGCTTCCCACTCCACAGCCAATCGCACAGCCTACACGGTATGGGTCTTCCTGCTCCATCTCGATTTTGGAATCCTCGATTGCTTCTTTCGCTGCTGCCATGGCATACTGGCTAAAAAGCTCCATACGTCTCGCCTCTTTCGCGTCCATATAAGCTTTTGCATCAAAATCTTTCACCTCGGCCGCCAGCTTCACCTTATAATCGGTTGTATCAAAATGCGTGATCGGTGCAAAACCGGTTTTCTGATCTTTCACGCTCTTCCAGAAATTGTCTATGCCGATTCCGATCGGTGTCACAGCCCCCATTCCGGTTACTACTACACGTCTTTTTTCCATCTCTTCTTTCCTTTCCGTCTGTTCCTCTACATATGCATACCGCCGTCAATGGATATGACCTGCCCGGTTATATAAGAAGCTTTCTCAGATGCAAGAAAAGCAACCAGCTCTGCCACTTCCTCCGCTTTTCCTGTTCTTCCCAGAGGAATCTGCGCCTTCACAGATTCCCTTGCCTGCTCCGGCATCGCTTCTGTCATCTCTGTCTCGATAAATCCGGGAGCAATTGCATTACAGGTTATTCCGCGTGATGCGAGTTCCCTCGCTACACTTTTGGTCAAACCAATGATTCCTGCCTTGCTGGCACTGTAATTTGCCTGCCCTGCATTTCCCATCACACCGGATACGGATGAAATATTAATAATTGTTCCTGATTTCTGTTTCAGGAAATATCTCGACAGGTGTCTGATCGTGTGAAAAGCTCCTTTCAGATTTGTCCGCAGTACCTCATCAAAATCTTCCTCCGGCATTTTCATAATCAAACCATCTCTTGTGATTCCAGCATTATTTACTAAAATATCAATATGCGCATAGTCACGGATCAGGTCTTTCACCATCTTTTCACAGGCTGTAAAATCTGTGACATCACACGCGACCGTCTCTGCTTTTCCTCCGTTTTTTCGGATCTGCTCTGCTGTTTCCTCTGCCGCTTTCGCGGAATGGCAGTAATTAATGATTACCGTTATCTGCTCTTTTGCAAGCCTTAACGCGATCGCTTTGCCTATGCCTCTGCCTGCTCCCGTTACAAGAGCTACTTTTTCCTGCTGTTCTGCTTTTTCTGACATCTTATCACCTGTTTCTCGCACATTTTTTGTATATAGATTCTCTTTCTGACAGTTCTCTGTGTTTGAAGCACAGAATGTATCAACCGCTTCTGACTGTCGGGTTTGAAAATACTGCATAGAATTTAACAATGCTCCGCAACAAACCGAACAAAATCTTCCATTTTATCAATATTGCAGACTTTCACATTCCGGTTGATTTTCTTTATAAACCCGCTTAACGTCTTTCCCGGTCCAAGCTCCACAAATTCATCCACACCGTCTGCAAGCATTCGTTCTATCGTCTGCTGCCATCTGACTGGTGAATATATCTGACACTCTAACAAAGGCTTCACCTGTGACTGTTCGGTCACATAGTCTGCTGTCACATTGGCAATATATGGAACAAAGTTCTCTCTTATCTCGACCTTGTCCAACGCCTCCCTCAGTTGTTTTCCTGCGTCCGTCAGCAATTTGGAATGAAACGGTCCGCTTACTTTAAGCGGTACCACACGCTTTGCTCCGGCTTCTTTACATGCTTCTCCGGCAGTCTGTACTGCCTCTGCCTTTCCAGAGATCACAATCTGTCCCGGGCAGTTGTAATTAGCGACAGATACCGCAAGCTGCATCTGTTCTTCTGTCTGTTCGCAGATCTGTTCTATTTTTCCACCATCCAGACCAAGAACCGCCGCCATCGCCCCGCCTGTCGGAACTGCCTGCTGCATGTAGATGCCCCGTTTTCTAACCACCTCGAACGCTTCTTCTGCTGTCATCACCCCGGATGCAACAAGCGCACCGTACTCTCCAAGGCTTAATCCCGCTGTCACATCCGGCTGATATCCGTTCTGTTCCAACGCCATATAGATGGCTACCTCAGTTGCAAGCATGCATATCTGCGTGTATTCCGTTTGATGAATCTGCTCATTTTCCATGAAGCACAACTTTGGAAGATCCAGTCCGGTCACCTCAGATGCAAGATCATATACTTCCCTGCAAATCGGCAGATTTTCGTAAAATTCTTTTCCCATCCCAACATACTGGGATCCCTGTCCCGGAAATATAAATGCTGTCTTACTCATCGCAGTTTCTCTCCTCTATTTTTCTGCCATATAGCAGCTGTTCTGCCTCTCTTATGATTTCCTCTATAATCTCCTGGCATGTTTCTTCCTTTTTGATAAGTCCTGCAATCTGACCTGCCATCAGACTTCCGTGAACCGTATCTCCATCCTGCACGGCTTTGCGCAGGGAACCGAGTGTCAGCTGCTCTAACTCCTCGAAGGATGCACCTTCTTTTTCCAGTTTCAGATATTCTCTTGTCATCTGATTGCGGAGAACCCGGATTGGATGTCCGGTGCTCATTCCTGTCACTTCCGAATCAATATCTCTTGCTTTTAAGATTCGCTCTTTATAATTCGGATGGACAAGAGCCTCTTTGGATGCCACAAATCTCGTTCCCATCTGAACACCTTCTGCGCCAAGCATCCTAGCCGCCGCCACCCCACGTCCATCTGCAATTCCACCCGCTGCAATCACTGGAATCTTTACGACATCCACAACCTGTGGTACCAGTGTCATGGTTGTCGCAGAACCGATATGCCCGCCGGATTCCATTCCTTCCGCCACCACGGCATCTGCCCCGGCACGCTCCATCAGTTTTGCCATTGCCACACTTGCCACAACCGGAATCACGGTCACACCTGCTGTCTTCCATTGTTCCATGAACTTTGCCGGGCTTCCGGCTCCTGTGGTGACGATTTTCACACCTTCCTCCACGATGACCTGTGCCACCTCAGCAGCATTCGGATTTAACAGCATGACATTGACTCCGAACGGTCTGTCTGTCAGCTCTCTCGTCTTGCGGATCTGCTCCCTGACGATCTCTGCCGGTGCACTTGCTGCTCCAATCAGTCCAACGCCTCCTGCATTTGAAACCGCTGCGGCAAGGTGATACTCTGCCACCCATGCCATACCGCCTTGAATGACCGGGTACTCACAGCCGAGCAGTTCTGTGATTCTTGTCTTCATCTTTTCTTCCTTTCTGAAGTTCTTCCCAGTTTCCGGTTACAATCGCTCCGGCTATAACTGCATGCGTCTTCTTCTATGCTTCGATTCCTTTTGCTTTCAGATATTCTTCCAGATCATTCACGGTTGCGATCTTTTCCAGATCCTCTGATGGGATCTCAACTCCGAACTCTTCCTCCATTGCCATAACCATCTCGAACAGATCCAGGGAATCTACTCCAAGGTCTTCTTTGAAGTTTGTCTCTGGTTTGATTTCCTCTGCATTTACACTTAACTGCTCTGCGATAATTGCTTTCATTTTTTCTGACATTTTTTTATTCCTCATTTCTTTGTTTTCTTTTTGTATATACTTTGCTAGTCAAACTATTTGACTAGCAAAGTATATAACTTTCTTATCGAGTTGTCAACAGAAATATTTTGATTATCAAAGTTTTTTTTTGCAATATACTCTTTGTGAAATATTTTCAGCTATATTTCATCCACAAAAAAAGCACCCATTCTCCCATATAAATGGGAAAACGAGTGCTTTCTCAGTCAGCTTAAGATCTCAATTGCTTCTTATTCTTATAAGGTCTCATAACCATAAGAATTTACAACAGCGTCTAACTTCTTGCCTGCCTTACAATCCGGGCATTCATTTGGATCAGATAAGGTGAAGTTTGGAAGATCCTCATGTGAGAATACGCTGTATACCGGATATCCGTCTACTTCCTGGATATTTCCGAAGATAACAGATAAACCTTTTACGTGTCCACCATAAGCAAGGATGGTTCCGATTGCTTTTGTGATGGTGCGTCCGCTCATGGCACTTGCCAAAACAACAAGAACGTTACGTCCTTTGATCATATCCTTGATATTTTTCTTTACAACCATCTGTCCGCCGTTGTCGAACTCCGGTGTGATGACATACATACTGTTGTGATGTGTGCTGTTTGGAACCCCTGCTGCTGCGAGTTCTTCTGCAAGATATGCACCAATTACTTCGCATCCATCCATACAGATAATGGTATCGATTGGTGTCACGTTTGCGTTGTTCTCAATCAGAGTTTCTGCATTGATCAGTGGAGAAATATATTTGTGATCAATATCAACCTTTTTGATATACTGTTTTGCCATGGCTGCAGCTACTTTCTTTGCCTCAGACATACGCATTTTTAAGTTGGACATATCAATGTAATAATTTACATGGAAACGGTCACTTGAAAAATGTCCAGGAGTAACGCTTAATTCGATGTTGCTGTCTACTTTAGATTTAACTTTCATAATCTCCATAACAAGACTCTCCTAATCTCAATTGTATTTCGGGATCTCAATGCTGTTCGCCTTGATCCCGATTGCAGGCTCCCAGTTATCTTCAGATTTCTGCGAGCCTGTGATTTTTCTATACTAGCACTCAATCTGAATGCCTGTATCGTACTTCTTGTCATCTACGATGACTCTTAAGTCATAAGTTCCCTTTAAGCCTGCTTTATTGATAGAAATGGAAACTTTTCTTGCATCCTTCTCGATGAAAGTACCACAGCATAATGCTGCGAACTTTGTCTTAGCTGTAGAGATATAGTATCCATGCTGCTCCTTGCCCTGCTCAAGCATTAACATAACAAGCTGTCCGGACTCGAATGTTGCACGGAATGTGAATCTGTCGTCCTCTTCCTCTACTGATGTTTCATAAATATGAGAAATCTCCTCTCCACATGGATCCATTGGAATTAAGGTATCGAACTCTTTTGTCACACCCATATGACCTAATCTTAATCCATCACCTAATGGCATGTTCTCCTGGTCATGGTACAGGGATAATTTCTCTGCACGATAGAAGTTACCCTCTACCTCTAACTCTAACATCTTCACATCATCTAATAATTCTACTGTGATAGAACGTGTACGAACCATCGGATCGTCCTTCATCATAGCTGCGAACTCTTCTGATGCGTTCTCTCCGTAGTACTGGATACCACCGGAGTGAACCATGTAATGACCCTCGCCGTAGAACTCTACATTACAGATATACTGGGAGAAGAACTCCTGTCCTCTCTCTTTACCATACTGCCATACCTGGCGGATGGTCATATCGTCTGTATTGATATGATATCTGACACCACGGGAGAAGTTGTCTTTATTCTTAATACGTTTTGCAGGATCTTTGGAACGGAAGTGTCCGTTATCAAAGCACATCACATCGCCATCTGGTAAAACAACATTTGCATGCTGCTCATACTGCCAGTCAAATTCACTTCCGTCATTGACTGGTGTAAAGAAGTATTTCTGGTACTCTTCCGGCCACTGATCCGGATCACCAATGATCCAGTTTAATTTTCCTGTTTCGAAGTCAACGTTGCACATAGCATCAATATGACGTCCTGAGAAGGTCAGGGAATTGGTATTCTTATCATACCATACAGCGTTGTTATGGAACCAGTCTTCCTCTGTCCAGCTTCCACTTGGAGCAACTTTCTTCGGATCTAAGAAGTTCTTGTAATCCCATGTTTTTAAGATTTCGCCTGTGTTGCGGTCTACTAATACACACTTATCTTCTACGGTATCGCTTGTCAGGTCATCTGTTAAAATTAAGAGATTGCCATCTTCCATCTCGAAATGGTCATGATGATATCCCCCTGGAAGGGTAAATTCTTTTACGACTTTACCAGTCATTGTGATCTCGTAAATACCGGACATATAGTATGGCATTCTTAATAATCTGTGGGAACCAACTAAAAGATTACCGTTCTTTGCACGTTTTACATCGAATACAGATGGGATATTTAAGTGCCATCTAACTTCTCCCTGATAATCGAAACCTGTAGATAAGGAATCCAGTGCAGGGGATACGATGATCAAATCATTTCTTAAATATGCTGCTGTCGTCTCCATCTTAATAAGCTTTGGAACATCGTCTGATAACGGCTCTGTCTCGATTTCGATGGTATTCTTCTCACTGCGGTATAACTCGATCTCTACTTTGTTCTTGTATCCGCCATATAATCCGAGGATTGGTAAAATATGCTCTTTTGCCTTCGGGAATGTGTGTTTCATATTTCCTGCCGGCTCTTTACCAAGTACAGTAACTGTTACAGCGATCTCTTCCGTTGTTTTGAAAAGAACAACTGCTGCTAATGGGTTGATGAGATATGGGTTTAATTTTACTAATGGATGCTCTAATGTATAGTCTCCGTTATGGAACTCCTCGAGCATTGCCTTCTCAGCTTCGTTCTGTCTGTCAACTAAGCTCTTTGTAAATGTATATTTTGTATTCAAATTTCGGTACCTCCAAATTCATTTTGTGTAATCATTCAGTACTTCTTCTTTACTGTTTCTTACTTTTTCCCTGCAAATGCAAACTGTCAAAATTTTTTCCTTTTGTCGTTGCTTTTGTGTGGAAACTTTTTATTGTGTAATAATAGGAAGACTATGAATAGCCTTCCTATTATTCACATTCCGATACGATCAGATCGTATCCGTGTATCAACCGATACGGATGTCATGGTCTTCTGCGACTAGCAGGTAATCTTAACACCTGTCTCGTACTTCTTGTCATTGATGATCACACGTACATCGTATGTACCCTTTAAGCCCTTCTTCATGATACATGTTCTGATATTTCTGTCATCTGTATCAAGGAAGGAACCACAGCACATAGCTTTGTTTGGTGTAGCTGTTGTGGAGATGTAGTATCTGTGAACCTCATCACCGTTCTCTAACAGTAATAATACAAGGTCACCCTTTACAAATCTGGAGAAGAATGTGAACTTATCGAACTCATCTTCGATTCTTGCCTCGCAGAAATCTGGCATCATTTCGCCTGTTGCCTCTGCCGGAACCTCTGTCTCCATCTCAGCAGATACGAATGTATCACCTAAGATCTTTCCTTCGCCTAATTCAAGGTTGATTCCATCGCTGTATAATTTTAATTTCTCTGCACGGTAGAAGTTACCTTTTACCTTTAACTCGTACATCTTCTTGTCTTCGTATACTTCTGTTGTGATCGCATACTCAGATCCGCCGCTCATAGCTGCATATGGTCCAAGTGCCTCAGATGGGTTGCCGTCTTTATCGTAAGCGATACCACCGGAATGAACAAGGTAATGTCCTTCGTTGTAGTACTCAACATTACAGATGTATGGTGAGAAGAACTCTGCTCCTCTTTCTTTACCATAAGACCATACCTGCTCGATTGTCATCTTGTCTGTATCGATCTTATATCTTACACCACGTGAGTAAGAATCCTTTGCAGGACGTTTCTCTGCTTCAAACTTTGTATTGTTGTGGTGGTTATCGAAGCACATTACATCACCGTTTGGAGTGATTAAGTTTGCGTGCTGCTCATACTGCCACTCGAAGTTGTTTCCAACCGGTTTGAAGAAGTATTTCTGCTTCTCTTCAGACCAGTTGTGTGGATCACCGATGATCCAGTTTAATTTTCCTGTCTCAAAGTCAATGTTGACCATAGAATCAACGTGACGTCCGGAGAATGTTAAAGAATTGGTGTTCTTGTCATACCATACCGCGTTGTTATGGAACCAGTCTTCATCTGTATAAGATACGCCGGCACCATCGCCTGGTGTCAGGAAGCTCTTGTAATCCCATACACGGAGCACTTTACCTGTCTCTCTGTCAACTAATGCACACTTATCTTCTACTGTATCGCTGTTAAGGTCATCTGTCAGAACTAATAAGTTGCCATCTTCCATCTCGAACTGGTCATGATGATATCCACCTGGAAGACGGTACTCTTTGTAAATCTTACCAACCGGGCTCATCTCATAAAGACCTGACATATAGTAAGGCATTCTTAACAGACGGTCTGTACCGATTAATAAGTTACCATTTCTTAAACGTTTGTAATCGAATACGCACATAGCATCTAAGTGCCAACGGATGTCACCAGCGTAGTCGAATCCGCATGGTTTGAATAATCCGGATGGGCTTAAGATCATAACGTTATCCTGGAAATATTCCGGTGTTGTATGGCAGTACTGTAAGATATCAGGAACAACATCACCAACCTCGATGTTGATCACCTTTGTCTCGCCTCTGTAAAGTCTGATCTCTACAGTATTGTTGTAGTTTGCATATAATCCTAAAATTGGTAATACATGAGTCGTTGCCTTCTCAAATGTGTGTGTGAAATCAGCCTCTTTTGTCTTACCTTTTACCGTTACTGTAACAGCTACTTCTTTCTCTGTCTTGAAGAGAACAACTGCTGCTAATGGGTTGATAAAATAAGGATTATATTTTACAAGTGGATTTTCAATTGTGTAATTGCCAGCTTCAAATTCAGCTAACATCGCTTTCTCAGCTTCTGCCTGTTTTGGAATCCAATGCTCTAACTGTGTATATTGCACTTCTGCCATGGTAATACTACCTCCTGATTTTCATTCTTCTGTAACTGCTTCCGCGACAGCTGTATCTGTACCATCATAAAAGCCGGAAGCGTTACGGATTATTTGCATTCTGTAGATCTTATAATACTTCTTCAATTGCCTTAACAAGTGCTGGTTTCTGCTGTAAACCTGTTAAACGTTTTACTTCTTCTCCATCCTTGAATAAGATCAGAGTCGGGTAACCCTTTACTCCGTATCTCTCTGTCAGATCTTTGTTCTCGTCAAAGTTTACTTTTAAGATTGTCATCTTGTCGCCTAATGTCTTGTCTACATCAGCCAAAACAAAAGATAACATCTTGCAAGGTCCGCATGTTGCAGAGAAGAAATCTGCTAATACAACCCCTTTGTTAAATAACTCGTCAAATTCCTGTGTTGCTACTTCCTTTAACATCTTTGAATAGCACCTTCCTTTCTTACATATTTTTGATATAGCTTGCTGCGTTCTGAGCTGCGATTGCACCGTCAGCGCAAGCTGTAATAACCTGTCTTAATTCTTTTGAGATACAGTCTCCGGATGCGAAGATTCCTGGAATCTTTGTCTCCATTCTGGAGTTGGTCTCAATATATCCGTGGCTCTCTGTAATTCCAAGATCTTTTACAAAATCTGTTACAGGATATAATCCGATATACTCGAATACGCCATCACATTTTACTGTGTTTTCTTCGCCTGTCTTTGTAGATTTGAAGTGGATACCCTCTAAGGAGTTCTCCCCTACGAAGTTCAATACATCCTGGTAAGGATAGATTGTTACTTTTTCAGAGCTGCGCAGCTTATCGCATGCGATAGGATCTGCAGTCAGATCGAACATGGTAACAATGGTCAGATGTTTTACGATATCGGTTAAGTAGATAGACTCTTCTACTGCGGAGTTACCGCCACCGATGACAACAACATCCTTGTCACGATAGAACTCACCATCACAGATTGCACAGAATCCGATACCGTTTCCGATGAACTTGTCCTCGTTCTCTACGTGCAGTCTTCTGTGCTCTGTTCCTGTTGCGATGATGACTGTCTTAGTCTCAATCACACGATCCGGATCTTCTTCCACATAAAGCTTCTTTGTCGCTCCGCAATCTTCAATCTTTGTGATTGTTGCATAATCAAACTCAATGTTTAATTCCTGTGTGTGGTTGAACATGTTCATGGCAAGCTCCGCACCGTTGATGGTGCCCACACCTGTGTAGTTCTGGATTTCATTTGTGTTAATAATCTGTCCGCCCGGAGCAAGCTTGTCTAATAATAGGACTTTCATATTTGCTCTTGCAGCGTAGATAGCTGCTGTCATACCGGATGGGCCGGAACCTACGATTACTACGTCATAAAGACTCATATTTTTCTACCTCTTTACTTCTTTTATTCCAGTGTGCCAGATGGTTTGCAGCACACTGGAACACTAACTCTATTTTACATCAATAAATTGATAAATGGAATACCTAATACTAAGATAATGGCTACTTCAACTAAAACAAATGTTGTAGCGTATTTGTATACATCACTACTTGTTAAGTACTCTTTGTTACCGAACAGCATAGCTGCGAATGGAGAAGCTGCCGGTGTGCATGCTGCTGACAATAATACAGTGAAGATCAGCAGGGTAATGATTGGAGCCGGGTTCACACCAGCTGATACACAGTAGGTTAATACAACTGGCTGCATAATCATACCGATTACAAGTGAGTTACAGATATTGGTCAATACAACTGTTACAATAAGTAACGCGATTGTAAATACTGTTCCTGACATTCCTGTAAAGATTGGAGATAATACTGTACTTAAGAACGGTGTAATACCGGTTGACTCATTTGTCAGTACACCGCCAAGATAAATGGCAGCTGCGCATAACCAGAATGTCGGCCATGCAAAATCTTTTCCCATAACCTGCTGCATATTTAATACAGGACCATCGTCCACCTGAATCAGTGCGACAATTACGGTAAGGATCATAGGTACGATCAGTGAATTCTTGTTCAGGAAGCTTAATACCGGTACGTTTGGTAATAAACTTGGAACTAACATACAGAAGATAAATACGATAAGAGAGATACCGAAGATCTTCTGTCCTTTGTTCATTGGTGGTAAAGGATTCTTCTCAAGCATCTCGATTGTAACATCTTTTAATGGTTCAACATCCGGTCTGAAGACAAATCTCATTACTAATACAACAGAAATTGCAAGAATAAGGCCCATAATAAAGCATCCGATGAAATAAGAAGCATCTGAGATCATGACGCCTTCCATCTCTGCAAGATTGCCAAAGTTCGGTAATAATCCACGGTAGTTACCTAATAACGCAAGACCGTTAGACATATAAGGTGGTACAGGGAATCCGATTAATGCTCCTAATACAACACCAATAACGATCAGTTTTGGATATTTATCTGTTTTCTTGAATCCAACATCCTCAAAAATTCCGTAAAGTACCGGCCAGAATAAGAAGATTGGAGCGAAGCATCCGATGAATACGGACATAACATAACTTCCAAGAATAATTGCTGTCGTAAATACCCAAGGTCTTCCTTCGATCACTTTACGTGTCAGGATCCATCTTCCGATATAAACTGTTAACTTTCTGTTTGTAAGACCTCCCATAAATATCATAAGGAAGATCATCTGTCCAACTGTCGGATTACCAAGGAATCCTACCAATGCGCCTCCGGCTGTTGTGAAATCACTCAGACCAATCATGATAACAGCTGTCAAGCTGGCTACAGTCGGATCACTTGTTGTCCATAAGTAAATAGTGCCAATAAAGATACCCATAATCTGAAGACCAACTTCTGTTACTTCCGGTAACACTCCAACCGGAATGAAACGGAATGCGATCATAATGAGAAGACCAATCGCAAAGTGGATATAGGACATATTTTTTTTCATGTTTGTTTTCCCCTACATTTTCATATTTTTTCATAATGTATGCCGCAATTTTGGAATCATTTTGCGCGCTTTGCATAATGTTAATTTTTTGACAAATAAGAGCAAAAAAAATCATATGACGGGAAGATGTCATTTCTGATTACTCGGTATTTGTCATAAAACAAATGCCAGCTGGCATCCGGTATTGTCATGAGCAATAAAAAGCACATTATGCAAGCTTTCCACCGTCATATAACAATAGAAACAATAGAATACACACGCTGTGGATATTCTGTTGTCATGAATGACAGTCCTGGAGTACAGCACAGTATGTGCTGTACTCCAATCCTGACCTTACAGACTAATCTGCTTCCTATTTATTGGAAGGACCAGCTGTGTGATGCATAGAGATAGGTTTTACGTTGTAGTTAGAACGGTACTCTGTCTCTGTCCAGTACAGATCTTCTGCAACCAGACACTCTGGGTTAAGTTCAACACCTTCCAGAATAAGCTCTTTGAACTTCTTGTATCCTGCACGGTCGATTAAGTGTCCACCATGTAAGTACTCTGGCTTGTAATCCATTACCCATGCAGAGAACTTCTGCCAGTTGCCTAATACTGCAAGAACTGTTTCCTCTGAAGCCCAGTTCAGGAACATCTTGCCCATACGAGGAGTCTGACGTCCGGTACGTCCACCGATGATAACTTTGTAAAGAGGTTTTGCGGAACGTGTCCATGCACTAGCTGGACAAGCCTTTACACATTCTCCACATCCTACGCAGCAGCATGGATCTTTCTCGATCTTACCAGTCTCTTTGTTGAGAGATAATACACGTGTTGCTCCGTGCTCACATTTCTTAGCGCAGAGTCCACATCCGATACAACGCTCTGGATGGTAAACCATCTTGTATGTACCGATGATACCAAAGTCACATACGTGAGCTTTGTTACAGTCATTTGGACATCCGGAGATGTTGATCTTGATATGGTAGTGGCTTGGGAAGACGATATTCTCGATCTTACGTGCAAGCTCGAATGTGTTAATGTTACCACAGATACAGTGATGATTACCAACACATGCTGTGATGTTTCTGGCACCGATTGTAGGATATCCACCTTTGTGATCCCATTCAGCCGGTTCACCGGAAATTGTATCCATATTAACGTTACATAATTCAGCATCTACTTCCTTGATGTAGTCTTCGATGTAAGCGTTAACTGCCGGGATGTCATCATATTTGATACCGCAGATATCGAATGTCTGACGGGTACCAAAATGGAAATTGCCATCGCCCCAAGTCTGTGCGATATGCTGTACAGTGCTTAAGTACTTTGCGTCGATGAAACCACCTGGCACACGCATCTGAAGCATAAATTCACCATCCACTTTTGACTGGCGGAAGCAATTAATTCGAGTCTCTTTAATATTAATATCTCTGTTCATTGTCTCTCCTCCTAATCAACAAGATCTTTCGCGATGGTATATGGGAAAACAGGTCCGTCAAGGCATACATAAACTTCGTCAATACGGCAGTGTCCACATTTTCCTACTGCACAAGACATCTTACGCTCGAAGCTCATCCAGATCTTGTTTTCATCAAAACCATTCTTAAGAAGCTCAAGTCCTGCAAACTTCATCATGACTGGTGGTCCTACAACGAGAACGGCATAGTCTTCACCAGCTGCTTTTACTTTGTCAAGAGGAAGCTCGTTTACAACTGTTGTAACAAGACCACAGTGGAATCCTTCATGCTCCTCATTGTCAAGGCAGTACCATGTATTGAACTTCTCTTTCCATGTCTCAAGGTTATTCTTAAATAATACGCTATCGTAGTTCTTGAAACCGCAGATCAGGTTGACTGATTTTGCGTATCCATCGTTCTTAGCTAAGAAGTTTAAAGTACTGCGGACTGGAGATACACCAGTACCACCTGCGATGATGAATACATGTTTGTCTTTTAATTCATCTACAGGCCATCCTTTTCCGTAAGGTCCACGGAGGAAAAGGAAGTCTCCAGGTCTCTTGTCAAAAATAACGTCGGTAACTTTACCAACTTTACGGATTGTGAATTCCAACCATCCGTCGCCCTGCTCACTGACTGAAATTGGACATTCTCCAATCTTTGGTACGGAGAGCTCAAGGAACTGACCGTGGGAAGGTTTGATATCCGTAGCAATACGGAATGTATATTCGATATCTGTCTCATGGTTGATGCTTAAAATCTCGCATGCCTGAGGCTGAACACAGTTTGTCATTGTTCCTGCTCCTTTCTTATTTGCCTAATTCTTTCTTAATTTCCTCAACTGCATCATTCATCTTCTTTAATGTTGTTGTAATTGAGATAAATTCTGGACAGCGGCTTGTACAACGTCCACATCCAACACACATATGTCCTTCATGGAAACGTGCATTGTAGTCATGGAACTTGTGAAGCATCTTGTAACGCATACGGTCACCGGCTGTCAGGCGGTAATTTCCGCCACCTGCTACTTTCGCGAAATCATCGATCTGACAGGAAGCAGATACTCTGCGTCTCTCACCAACTTCCGGATTATCTCCGTAGATTACGTCGCGGGTTGTGAAACAGGTACAGGTTGAACAGGCTAATGTACAGGCTCCGCAGGAAATGCAACGTCCGTTGAACTGTTTCCAAACATCATGTTTCTTTAATGCGTTGAGAACTTCTCTGTCAGGGATCTCAGGGATCACTGCTGTAAGTTCGTTCTCCTGAACAAATTCAGGTGCGAAATCTGCAGCTGCTGCATCTGCGAAGTATGCTGCAAGATCCTCATCCTTCACTTCGAAGAGCATGCCATCTTCTGTAGGTTTTACTGCAACAGAGTACTCATCTGTTGTGTTGGTTCCCATGCTTACACAGAAGCAGGTATCATCGCCACCATTACATGGCATTAAGATATATTTTGCAAGCTCTTTCATACGCTCATAGTACATATCGGTGTATCCGCCGTTACCAGCATAGATTCTCGCCTGTACTTTCATGGCGTTGATATCACATGGACGGGCGAAGATAAGCATTGGACGTGTCTTGCCTTTGCTTGCACGGAACTCGTCTTCTGTGAAGTAGAATACTGTCTGCTGAATCGGTGATAATACTTCCTTCATCGGGTAAGTTGACTTGTGATCCCAAACCACCTCATCAAGAGATTTGATTTTGTCATATTTAATGACGTCTGTTTCAGAAAAACGGCCTTCGTTCTTGAAAAGCTTCGGAGCGTAAATATCATACTTCTCTGAAAGTTTCTCAAAAAGCTGTGTCGTTTCCTGCTTAGAAAGCTTATAGCTCATAGCTGTAATCTCCCTCCTCTTTCCTTTGTTGTTTGTTAAAATTTTATCATTCTAAAATTTTAAGTTGATACCTTATCGATAAAATTCTAACATTTGACATGCAAAAAGTAAAATGCTAATATACTAATATATGCCATAGGCATTTCCTTATAACGACCATATTTATTATATTATTTACTCTATTATTGAGGAATTTTTATTATTTATTTTGAACAAAGGAGTTAGTGATGACTATCCGTAATTTAGAAATATTCACAAAGGTCGCTGAGCTCGGAAGTATGAGTGCCGCCGCCAAGTCGCTCTATATCACTCAGCCCTCCGTCAGCCTCGCGATCTCGGAGATTGAAAAGGAATACGATATCAAATTATTCGACCGTGTCGGCAATACGCTCTGCCTGACTCCGACCGGTCAGCAGCTCACGATCTATGCCGCGAGCATTATCCACCAATATAAAGAAATGGAACTCTTCCTTCAGGATGAGTCCCACAACGCAGCGATCCGTGTCGGTGCCACCGCCACGATCGGCTATTATATTATCTCGCCAATCATTGAACAGCTTCAGCGTGAACTGCCCGGTGTCAACTGTGAGGTCACGGTCGCCAGTACCGGCATCATTCAGGAAAAGCTATTAAAGAGCGAGCTTGACATTGGTTTCGTAGAAGGCGATATCACCTCCTCGATCCTTGTTGTAAAACCTGTCATGGAGGACGAGCTTGCCGTTATCTGTTCCAGTTCCCACCGCTTCTACGGCAGACATTCCATCCCATTACAGGAGTTAGAGGGAGAAGCCTTCATCTTAAGGGAGGAAGGCAGCGGTACGCGTGCCAGACTTGAAACCGTGCTCCGGGAAAACCATATCTCTTACCGCCCGCTCTGGGATTGCTACAGCTTCGAAGCCATTAAGGAAGCCCTGCTCCACAACTTGGGAATCAGTGTCATGTCCCCGCGTGTCGTCAAACACGAACTTGCCACTGGGGAACTGTGGGCATGCAGACTCGAAGATATCAGTTTCCGCCGCACCTTCGACCTCGTCTGCCGCAAAGGAAAGTTCTTCTCCAACACACTCTCCCGCTTTGTGGAGATCTGTGAAGGGAACCGCAATATTTACTGATAGATGCTCTTCTTCTCAAGCAGCTTCTCAATCTCCTGCCGCACTTCTTTCGTGCGGTGCGGGGATGTCCCGCCGGAATTGATTCCGATCACCATCTCCTCATCCTGCACGATGCTTGGAAAATAGAAATCACACAGGCTTTTGTCATCTGCAACACTGACGAAGATCTGTCTGTTCTGCTCTTTTTCAAGTTCCAGACAGTCTGCCTTCACCTGATGGTTCACCTGTGTGTGATCCGTTGCCGCAACTACCAGGCTCGCATCTGTGAGGTAAGATCTGTCATAAGCGGCGCGGATCCAGGTTACCTTTTCCTGTTGTACCAGTTCTTCGACCACCGGTGTAACTTCAGGCGCCACTACAAGAACGTGGTCGCAGAAATGACATAGTGTGTTAATGCGCCGCCCGGCAATCGTCCCACCACCGATTACAACGATTTTCTTTTCTGATAAGTCTATGAAAATTGGAAAATACTTCTTTTTTTCCATTCCCTGTATACCCTTTCTCTCCGGTTAGAGATTGTCCACACTGTTTTTTGATTTCTGCCCTTTTCCCGCATTTCCTGTTTCTTACAGTGCTCAACAATTCCTAAATATTCGATCTGATTACAATCCGATCATGCTAATCTTACTCTGCGTCCCTGCTTCCAAATTTCTCCGTAATCAGTTCCATCATGCTGTCCATGGAAGCCTCTTTCGATATGAAGATCTGCATGCCGTATTTGCGTGCTTCCGCCGCCGTCTGTTCCCCGATACAGACGGCACAGATCTTTGTATAATCCACATTCTTAATTCCATTCACAAAACCACGCACGGTGGATGCACTTGTGAAGGTCACCGCATCGATCTCCCCTGCTTCAAATACCTTCTGAATCTCTTTATTTAAAATCTCATTCACTTCATAATCTGTCTCATAGATTGGAATATCTTCCACTTCCAGCCCCGCCTGCTGCAGTGGTGGAATCAGCTCCTTTGAGCCTTCCTTTGCCCTTGCAATTACAATCCGGCTTTCCGGTACTGCCTCTTTTGCCAATTTTTCTCCGAGCTCTTTTGCATTGAAAACGGTCGGCATCACGTCTGCACAGAAGCCAAACTTCCGCAGCTCTTTTCCGGTTGCACTTCCGATCACGGCAAATTTCAGGCTGCGCCCATCCTGCATGAGGCTTCTGGCGTCAAGTCCAAGCTTAAGAAGCTGGTCGAAGAAAGTGCGCACGCCGATCGGACTTGAGAAGACGATCCAGAGCTCTTTCGCTCCTGTCTGTAAGACGGCATTTTTCAACTTTTCGTTCTGTTCAATCGGGTGTGTCACAATAGACGGAACCTCGAGCACCTGCGCGCCGCATGCGCGAAGCCGCTCTGCCAGTGCTGAGCCGTTCTCCTTCGGTCTTGTGATTAAGAACTGTCTTTTTCCAAGTATCCTTTTTTCTGCCCATTCAAAGTCTTTCTCCAATGTGCAGACTTCACCGACCACAATGATCGCCGGCGCCTTGATCCCGGCCTGTTCGGATGACTCCACCAGATGTGCCACATCAGATACAACTTTGCGCTGTCTGCTTGTCGTTCCACGCTCTAAGACTGCTGCCGGCATCGTTCCTTCCATTCCGGCATCCATAAGCCCTTTGCAGATGGACGGCATGGAAGAGATTCCCATTAGGAAAACAAGTGTCCCCTTTAACTGCACGAGTGCATCATAGTTAATGCGGGACACTCCGTCTTTTCTGGCATGTCCGGTAATGACGTGGAAGGAGGACGTGAAATCCCTGTGTGTAATTGGAATGCCTGCATAAGCAGGTACGGAAACCGCTGATGTGATTCCCGGAACGATTTCAAACGGGATCCCGTTTTCCACTAAGAGTTCCAGTTCCTCTCCACCTCTTCCGAACACGAATGGGTCTCCACCTTTTAAGCGCAGTACTTTCTTGCCGAGCAGTGCCTGCTCTAAGAGGATCTGGTTGATCTCCTCCTGCGGGACAACATGGTTGCCGGCGCGTTTTCCGACGTAGATGCACTCTTTGTCGTTCGGGATGAGGCTCATGATCTCGGTGCTGATAAGGGCATCGTAAACGATCACATCAGCGCTTTCGATCAGTTTTTTGGTTTTTATTGTCAGAAGTCCTGCGTCACCCGGACCGCCGCCGGCTAACCAGACTTTTCCTTTTTGAGATTCCATAGTTTTTCTCCTTCTGTTTCATAATACATTGAAATACTAGGCGAAGCTCCGCGATTCTATAGGATTTCCTGCAAATTCTGTAAAAACATGTCTCGGATGCCTTGTATTTCACCAAGTCCTTTCATATATACCGCCACATCGCAGCCAGCTTCCATCAGGCTCTTCTCCCAGGAACCATCGCCGTTTATGAGATCACGCTTTGCGTGGTAACCTGCTACGAAGAGAAGGGGCATGAGGCGGATACGGCGATAGCCGGATGCAGCTATTTTGCGCAGAACCATCTGCCTGCTTCGGTCCTCTTTCATGGTGCCTACGAAGACGTTGCGGCAGCCCTGCATGTAAGCGGTGTATTCGAAGTTCTGGTAGGTCGTGTTGGCAAGGTGGCTGGTGCCGTGTCCGATAAGGACGAGGGCTTCCTCCTCCGTGAGCTTCACATCGTCTAAGATGTGCTCAAGAGCCTGTACGTAATCTGTTTTTCCCATCAGAAGCGGTCTGCTGATTTTTACAGAGAAATCAGTTCCTGCTGCCTCTGTAATCTGTGCTGTCATATCCTCCATCTCTACACCATTTAACAGGTAGGTTGGCTGGACATATGCCTCCTCTATGCCGTCTGCTTTCATCCGTGTTACCGCATCGGCGATTCCCAGATATTCCCCTGTTTCTTTTTCCTGCATGCGCTTTAAGATGAATTTGCTGGAATATGCCACATAGCATGGAAGTCCAAATTTTTCTGTTGCCTCCTGCTGCATGCGCATGGTTGTCGCTTCAAGTGCTGCTGTTTCGCTTGTCCCGACACTTATGATTAAAATTGCTTTGTTCATATTTTTTCCTCACATTGTACAGTAATATTGCCGTCCATCCGCTGTCTCCATACAGCGCACTTTCACCTCGAACACCTGATCAAGAATTCCCTGTGCGTAGATCTGTTCCGGCGTGTCACAGGCACGGAGTGTCCCTTGTTCAAAGACGGCTATTTTATCCGCTCCTGCAAGTGCCATCGGGAGATCATGCAGGACAAGTACCACTGCTTTTCCTGCTTTTGCAAGCTCTTTCGCCGTCTGCATCACCTGAAGCTGGTGTTTCACATCCAGATAGGTGGTAGGCTCATCCATAAAAACGGTCGAAGTATCCTGTGCAAGCGCCATCGCCAGATAGATGCCCTGACGCTGCCCACCGGAAAGTTCGCTGACATTCGCTGTCTCGTAAGCGCTTGTTCCGGTCTTCGCCATAGATTCCTTCGCAATTTTTTTATCCTCCGCCGTATAGCTGCGCGGATAGGACAGATATGGGAACCGTCCGTGCAAAACCATGCGGATTGCCTGAATGGACGGTGTATTTCTGCTCTGGGACAGGAGCGCCGCCTTCTTCGCCACTTCTTTCCGCTTCATCTGCCGGATGTCCACGCCGTCATACAGCACTTCTCCCTCCGAGATTGGAAGAAGACCTAGCGCTGCCTTTAGGAAGGTTGATTTGCCGCTCCCGTTCGGACCTAATAAGACAAGAACCTCCCCTGGATGAAAATCTAATGTTATATCTTTCACAATTGTTTTTCCGAGATAACCGGCAGAAAGCTGTCTGGTCTGGATCATACCCTGCCTCCTCTCTGTCGGAACAAAAGCCACAGGAAAAATGGGGCTCCTGCAAAAGAAAGCACGATGCCGACCGGGATCTCGAACGGTGAAAATAATACACGCGCCACAAGATCGCAGAGCACCATAAAAAATGCCCCACCAAGTGCCGTTGCTGCCAGCAGGATGCCGCTGTCCTCCCCTGCAAGCCGCCGCATTATGTGCGGCACAATCAGCCCGATAAACCCGAGCAGACCTGCAAAGCTCACTGCTGCTCCTGCTAACGCCGCTGCGAGTATCAGAAAGACGATCCGCATTCTTCCAACCGCTAACCCGAGACTTTTTGCTGTGTCAGTTCCTAAAGATAAAATATCAAGCTGGTGGGACAGCGTCAGTAAAAGCACAAGGCTTACCGCAATAATTCTTGCCGGTGCCGCAAGCTGTGACATCGTAACGCCGGTAAATCCACCGATCCGGAAATCTGTCACACTGTTTAGCGCATCCGGGACAAGTGTTACCACCGCATCAATCCCTGCATTAAAAAGGTTCGAGATCGCCACGCCCGCCAGCACCACCGTGATGCGGGCAGCAACGGTGCTCTGTGCCAATACCATCACAAGAAGGACTCCTGCAAGCGCCCCGATAAAAGCGATAAGCGGTGTATGCTTCTGCATCGTCGGAAACAAGGCACAGACGAGTGCCACTGCAAAACCGGCACTTGAATTGACCCCGATCACGCTCGGAGATGCAAGCGGGTTATTCAGTACAGTCTGGATCACCATGCCCGACACCGCAAGGGCAGCCCCTGCCAAAAGCGCTGCACACGTCCGCGGCAGCCTGCTGTATAAAATAATCCGGGCTGTCGTGGACTCCCTGTCCCGTCCAAGCAATGCTGCAAAAATATCCCGCGGATCCGCTTTCACGGAACCGATCAAAAGGCTTACCACAAGTGCCGCTGTAAGTGCCGCACCAAGTCCTGCCAGAAAAAATCCTTTACTCCTGCGGGTAGAGAATATCTGCAAGCTGTTCATATGCTTCCCCCCATCTTGCATCCGGTTTCATATTATAAAGGTTCGCATCCATCACATAATAACGGTTTTCTTTGACCGCTGTCAGCGTAGACCATGCCGGGTTATCGAGAAGTGTTGTCTGCAAAATTTCCTCTGCCTCTGCCGGGTCCTCACTCTGCAATACAACAAAAATGTAATCCGGATCCTGCTCTAAAATTACTTCCATGCTAAGCTGCTCTAAGAGACTCTCGTTAGAATCTGCAATATTCACGCATCCCATATTGGCGAGCATCTCGCCTAACACGCTTCCCTCGCTGTTCTTCACCTTACAGCTCTTACCGCTGGCACGCACATACAGAACCGTTGGGTGTGTATCATCTACACGCGCAAGGGCAGCATCCACTTCCTCTGCCACTTTTGTTCCGTACTCCTCATAATTGTCCGTGCACCCTGTGATATCGGTACAGATCTTTAACACTCTTAAATAATCATCAAAGCTGTTGACGGAAAAATAAGCCACATTGATACCTGTATCCTCAAAAAAAGTTTCCAGTTCAACATTTCTGTCTGTTCCGCAGCTTGCGATCACAAAATCCGGCTCGCAGGCAAGTAACTGCTCCTGGTTTAACTCTTTAGACGAACCAAGGTTTACAATATCCTCCCGGAACGGCAGGTCAAAATAGGTCCAAGTTGCGTTCGTTGTTGCCACTAACTTATCAATTCCACCAGCCAGATACCAGATATCCGCATAGCTTGCGATCAGGGAGATGACTCTCTGCGGATTGTCTACCGTTACCTCACGTCCAAGATCATCTGTAAAAGTCACAGCACCGGTCTGTTCTGCCACCTGTGTATCTTCCACCGTTGTCTCTGCCACAGCTTCTGCAGCCGCCTGTGTGTCAGCTTCCTGCGTTCCGGTGCTTACTGTCTCACCGTTTTCTGCACCACATCCTGTGAATATTGCTGCCGCTAACATCCCACACAAAATCAATGCTGCTATTTTTTTCCCTCTTTTTTTCATCTTTTTCTTTTCCTCTCTCTTTTGCTTTTCGCCCCCACAAAATCACGCTGTCTGTGTTGCAGTATTTTGGTTGAATTTCTTCTGCTTGACATACTTATTAGATTAACAAAATAATATGCTTCTTGCAAGTTTTTCTCTTTATCTAACATAAGATCCGGAAAAAATATGGGGTTGACTTCCTGTTCTTCTGTTGCTATATTCTAAACAGCAGCAAAACAAATTCGGCTGTCAAATGAATAAAAACATGCTAGGGGTGCTGGATTTTCCTCTGAATGATCAGAATAGGAAAACGCTGAGAGATATTTTATCGACCCTCACTACTTGAACCGGATAATACCGGCGTAAGGAAGCTTTGATAGGAATTTACAGATTCTTTTTGAGATAGAACGATATCTCCTCCTGGCATGCAACACAAGGAGGCAAATTTCTCTGCTCACAAAAGCAGGTTCGCATTTTGCTTCGCAAAACAAGGAGGAATCTATGAAAGAATTTTTCACCACCACAATCGGAGCCTGGGATGATGGCTCTGTACGTCTTACCACACCTGGCATTATCGCCGTTGTCATCGTGATCGCACTTCTCGTTGTAATCGCAGCAGTTGTTCGCCACAGAAAAGAAAAAAAGAAAGCCGTTCTCACCACGAAGCAGCTTGTATATTCCGCAGTCGCCATCGCACTTGCCGTTGTCTGCTCCATGATTAAGTTTGCAAACCTGCCAATGGGCGGTTCTATCACCTTGTTCAGTATGCTTTTCATCGCGCTGATCGGCTACTGGTATGGTCCTTATGTCGGCATTATGACCGCCGTTGCCTACGGACTGGTTCAGTTTGTCATGGAACCGATTTTCTACACAATCCCGCAGATGTTCTTAGATTATCCCCTCGCTTTCGGAGCACTTGGACTGGCAGGATTTTTTGCTAACAAAAAACACGGTTTACAGATTGGATATCTCGTCGGCGTGTTCGGACGCTACATATTTGCAGTCATCTCCGGCGTTGTATTCTTCGCAGCAAGTGCACCGGAAGGCACACCTGCCCTTATTTATTCCTTAGGATACAATGCGAGCTACCTTGTACCAGAGGCAATTGCAACCCTGATTGTGATCAGCCTGCCACCTGTTGCGAAGGCATTGACGCAGGTGAAGAAAAATGCGTTGACGGCTTAAACTGGGGGTAGCCGAATAAATAACTAAGGGACGCTGCCGGTCGACAGGCTTTGACAGCCAAAAGAGAGCGG
>ERZ773107.844-NODE-844-length-31450-cov-3.707374_pt1 | contig 31450 bp, 19 predicted proteins | sample MGYA00580571_ERZ773107 | MGnify/ENA primary metagenome ERZ773107 (study PRJEB29015, sample SAMEA2737843) | human gut metagenome | biome: human gut; feature: human-associated habitat; material: faeces | place: China | collected 2012 ... | reverse complement strand
GACACCCTGATTAAGAGTCAGGTGCTCTGCCAGCTGAGCTAGTGGCGCATGTCTTAGCGACGAAATTTATTATATAACAGAATTTTTAAAATTGCAAGCACTTTTTTTATATTTTTTCAAATTTTTTCATTTTTCTTCAAATCCCGCACCGTTTGTGGTATTTTATAGAAAGAAACACATAGAACTATGGAGGATATTTACATGAAAGTAGAAGAAAGATTATTGAAATATGTATCTTACTGGACCACTTCTGACGAAGAATGCCGTCAGATCCCATCTTCCGACCGTGAATTCGAGCTTGGAAGGGTATTGGAACAGGAATTAAAGGAATTAGGGCTTGAGAAAGTCGTACTCACAGACCATTGCTATGTCTACGGACTGCTCCCTGCCACACCGGGATATGAGAACCGCAAAGCGGTCGGCTTTATCTCCCACATGGATACGGCACCGGATTTCTCCGGAAAAAATGTAAAACCGCAGATTATCCCGAACTACGATGGAAAGGATGTTCTTTTAAAAGGCAATAACACGCTCTTAAAGGTCTCTGCTTTCCCGACCTTAAAGACACTCGCAGGGCGCACCCTGATCACAACCGACGGCACAACTCTGCTCGGCGCAGACGACAAAGCCGGTGTGTCTGAGATTATGACTGCTGTAGAACAGATTATAAAAGAAAGGATCCCGCACGGCGATCTCTGGATTGGATTTACACCGGATGAGGAGGTTGGATGCGGCGCAGATTTGTTCGATCTCGATTATTTCAAGGCTGATTTTGCTTACACGGTTGACGGTGATTACGAGGGTGAAGTGGCTTATGAGAACTTTAACGCTGCAAGTGCATCGTTTGAAATCCGCGGTGTGAATGTTCACCCGGGCGAAGCAAAGGATATTATGATCAACGCTGTCTTAGTCGGCTGTGAGCTTGCCTCCATGCTTCCGGAGCGGGAGACACCAGCGCATACTGAGGGACGCGAAGGATTTTACCATCTGATGAATATGAGCGGCGATATCGCCTCTGCAAGACTGGATTATATTATCCGTGACCACGACAAAGCTTCCTTTGAGAACCGCCTTGCCACTTTGCAGAAGATTACAGATGCTTTGAATGAGAAATACGGTGACGGAACTGTCACGTTAAGGACACAGGAATCTTACTTAAATATGTTAGAAGTCATCGAACAGCATCCGGAAGTCGTTGACATTGCAAAGAAAGCCATCAAAAACGTCGGCTTAGAGCCTCTCTCCCGTCCGGTCCGCGGCGGCACAGACGGCGCACGCTTAAGCTTCATGGGGCTTCCTTGCCCGAACCTCGGTACCGGTGGATATGGATTCCATGGTCCGTTCGAGCATGTTACAGTAGAAGGTATGGAGACAGCTGTCTCTGTTATCAAAGAGATTGTGAAGATTACGGCTGAGGCATAGTAACGTATATCTACACGTTCCGGTACTGGTTGTGCACAGCCGGATCCGGTAACTCTCATCTTTCATATGGATGGATGCGACATCGCGCTCTGCGGCAATGTTCTGTAAGTCTCAGAGCGGTGTCACGGTATTTTTGTTTCCTTACTGATTTACGAATTCCCGGATTTTCTCACGTTTGTCGAGATGAAGCTTCTCCAAGATCGCAGAAACGTAGTGCTTGACGGTATTCACCGACAATCCGAGATGTTCGGCAATCTCCTGATTCGTCCAGTCCCTGCAAGCTAACATCGCAATGGAAAATTCCAACGGTGTCAGAAGATCCGTCACCATGGTGTTCATCTGCGGATTGTGAATCTTCATCCAGCCTCTGCTGAATGCAATGATCCCATCCACCAGCTTTTTGTACGTCTCTGGCTCACTTTTTCTTAAGCAGACCTCTAAGACTCCCTGAAGCAGTCCATGGTATTCGATAAAAGGCTCCATAAGCTGATCCGCGCGTGCAAGTTCCCACGCGCGGGTGACAGAGCGGATTGCCCCTTCCTGGTCTTTCTGGTTGATCTGGCACATCGCTGCAATGCAATGTAAGTAGATAAACGGGATTGGATACACCTGGTCCGATAATAACATCGCAGTCTGTACCACTCCCTGTGCTTTGGCATATTCCTTCTTTAAGTACATGCCGTGTGCCAGGACGCTGACTGCAAACAGCCGCTGTCCTTCCGGCAGATGGCTGATGCAGGTTTCTAAAGGCGGCATCCCTCTTTCCGGTTCAATATGAAGGAAGATACTGCTTAGATAGCAGGCAAAGATGCAGGCTGCTTTCGTCTCATCCGTGACATCTTCCTCTAACGATTTCTGCAGGCAGTTCCGGATATCTTCCCTCGCCATCTGTGCCTCCCTTGCATTGCCAAGGGTCAGGTTGGCAAATGCGTAAAGCATATCTGCGGACAGACGCAGCATGAGGTCTTCGCTTGTCAGATAGTTTTTCACCGCCTCCGCACATGCCCCTGCCTGCGCGGAAAAGTAGTACCTTTCTCCGCGGGCGATTTCGGCAAGGTCTGTATCTTGTATCTGTTCGATTGCCTCTTTCATCTTCCCTTGCTGGAAGGCGGTTCCGACCAGAGGCAGGACAGGTCTTTTCATTTTCGATCAATCTCCTTTTTGTGATGTGTATCATCGAAAGAATTGCAGTTCATAATCTTGATCTACACGCACTTCGTATGGCAGTTTCATTATATCATAAATCTGCGATTTATGATCTTGATCTACACGCACTTCGTGCGGCAGTCTTATTATATCACGAATCGGAGATTGGTTTTAAATTTTTTATTCGTCTTTCATTCGTTTTTTCAATGCGCCTGCACCGGCGAAAAGCAGGCATACCCCTGCGGCTGCCAGAAGGACACCTGGAAGTACAGAACTCAGGTCACTGGTATCTGCGGAATTTTCCACGGAGCTGTTCTCTGCGGAACTTGAAGTGTTATCCGCTGCGCTGTCTGGCTTCGGAGTATGGTTGGCGCTATCTGAACTATCCAGCCTGGAATTTCCCGGTTTGCCAGGTTGTTCGGTATCTTTCGGGTTCTCTGGGACTTCGGTATCTGCCTCCGTCACGATTGTGATCGTCACATCTGCTTTTACGGAAGACAGCTTTAACACTCCATCTGTGACCTGGGCGGTCACATCCCGGTCATTTACAAGCACGCGGGTAATCCGATAGCCGTCCTCTGCCTGAAGCGTAAATTGCGGCTCCGAGAATCTTGGCACCAGATAGGCGGCACTCTGCCCCTTGCTTCCCTCTGTATACAATGCAAAAGCATGCTCCGCCTCAATACTGACGGAGTGCTCTGTCGGAACAGTCGTGCCGATATTCCCGTTCTGTCCCTGTGCTGCGGTAACCGGAACTGACAGAAGCAGGAGGCTCAAGACTGCTGTAAACATTGCGATAAATTTTTTCATATGCTCCCTCCCTGCTACTGCTTATCCACGTAAGCGATCTTAAACCGGACAACCGTCTGGTACGATCCGCCTTCTGCCTTGTCCCAGTCCTCTTCTGATATTGAAATATGAAGCTCTGTCTCTTCGCCCGCCTTTGTATAGGTCTGGCTTGTAAACGGGACATCCCCTGCTAAGATCCGGTAAGGGATCTTAGCTTCCGGGTGTTCCTCATTTTTCATGTTTCCATCATAGTCCAGCGTAACCTGAATGCATTTGTCCCGCTCTAACAACGCTTCCTTCACTGCGATCTTTCCATAATAATAGGAAGTCTCCTGATACGGGATCTCTGCATCCAAGGGGATCAATACCTCATAAGTTGGCTCTGACACATCGTAAGCTACTTCTGTCTTTTTCGTGTCAGCGGCCTGTGCCGTTGCAACCGGAAACAGGAGCAGAGGAATACATGCCAGAATCCATCGTTTCTTTCTCATAACCATAATCTTCCCTTTCTCATAAGCTGCAACTTTTCCGGTGTCCTTGGCACCCTGTGCAGTTATCTGTTTACTCTGCCACCAGAACGGTTTCCACATCCGCCCCGTTCATTTCAGATCCATCCTCTAAGGACGCGGTTGTAATCTTAAGCACTGCCGGATATTCGCCCGGTTCCAGTGCCCTGGTGAGTTCCACCTCTGTAATTGCCTTGCCCGGCTCCACCATTTTCGATGTGTAGATCGTCTCCTCTGTCTCTGTCAGCACGATTTCGAAGGTAAAGTAGCACGGATTTCCTTCCGGATTTTTCAAGTTCATTTTCACCTTCGTCTCACCTGCAGGAACCGTGATTTTCGGATATCCCGGAATCCGGATTCCCTCCGGCTTCTCTGCCCCCTCCGCTGTCAGTGCCGTGGCATTCGGATCCAGATCAGGTGAAAATGCCTGGTCTGTGCTTCTGCTCTGGCTCACCAGAAAATATCCGATTCCCACTGCCAGCACCGCTGCTATGCATAGAATTAGAATTATCATTTTTTTCTTTTTCATGTTCTTACCATGCCTTTCCATTGCCTGCACATTTTCAGATGCTTTGGGCACCCTGTTTCGTGCAGGCATACTATTCACCAGACTTGTTCTGACCGTCTGTAAAATTATTTCGAAAATTCTACCCATAGTCGCAGCTGATCCATCATGTACTCATCTGCTTTGCCGCCATCTGCATCAAACTCCAGTTTGATTGACTTCACATCAACAGCATCTCCGCAGTCAAGTGTATAATCAAAGAATTTTGTCACAGCACTTTCCAGAAGATCATTGGTTTTTGTCTGCCATTTCACTTCTTTGCCATTTGCTGTCTTGTAGCTGACACGCATGATCGCATATCCGTCTATGATCATGTGCACATTGTACCGACCGTGGATTCTCATCTTCGTATAATTTTTGTGCACGACATCATAGGACATGTTGTCCATGTTGATGACATAATCGGCTCCGTTTCCGAGTCCATAGTCACCGGTTTCTTCCAGATCTGTCTGTTTTCCGTCCACACAGAAGGTGAAAGAAATCTCCCTGTTCTTGTCATCCGTGATCGTGTATTTATTCCGACCGAAATCAGATGGTGTATAGAGATATTTATTATTTGGTGCCCATCTCGCCCGCAGTTCTACATCCGATGCATATTCCATCTTAAAAGTTGGTTCAGACGCGTCAAGGTATCCGTCCGCTCCTTCCACCAGGTCCCATCCCTCCAGGACATAGCCCCATCTGTGGTGCTCATCATCTGTCCCAATCTGCGGAATTGATACATCAGAGCCATAATCATGCCAGTCGTACTCTTTGTTCAATTTTCCCTGATTATAGTCGAAAGTCACTTTATAGCGATCCGGTCTGTAGACTGGATACAGGGTCATGTTTTCCTGTACATACCGCAGGGTTGCCTGATCTCCGTAATCCATATATGGATTCTGGGACGGCTGCTGTCTGGTCTTTGCCCATCCCACGAAGGTGTAGCCCTTCGGCGATTTTCCATATGCCGGAAGCTTCTTCGCCTCCGACCATGCAATCGTCATCGGTGCGATATCCATCTGGAAATCATTCGGCAGGAACGTGATGGTATACGTTTTTTCCCGCCAGTGTGCCTTATAACTGCGTTTGTCCATCGAGTTCTTCGGGATTGTCACGGTCTTCTGGATTCCGTCAATTTCGGTTCCGCTCCAGCCAAGGAACTCATGCTCCCGCTTCGTTGGCGCTTTCAGTACAATCTCACCACTCTCATACGTGTAGGTCGTTGGATTCTCATACTCGCTTCCTCCGTCAAGATCATAGCTGATAGGGTATCTGTCCAGTTCCCACATTGCAGACACGCTGATATTGTACCAAGGCGTGGTCTGTGGGATTTCTCCGCTCCAACCGAGGAAGGTGTACCCATCTTTGGTCGGCTTCTCCGGGATTTTGATCGTCTCACCGTACTGGTAGGTATCACCAAGGTCCTCACCGTCTACCATAAAGGAAACTTTGTAGCTGTTCACCTGCCACTGTGCTGTGTAGGTAAGGTCTTCATCCGGCATCGTATCTGCCACTTTCTCTCCCCATCCGAGGAACGTATATCCTGTCCGGCTTGGAACCGGAGCAGTCACTTCGCTTCCATAATAGCCTTTTCTCACAACATCTGACTGACCATTTTCCCGCTTAAAAGTAACCGTATGCCGATTCCTCTTATACTGGATCACAAAGCGGTTTGCCCGGTTCGCCACAATCTGTTCCGTCTGTATCTCCGGTGCGGTGAATCCTTCGTAACCCATATCTGCCGGAGTAATGTAACTGCCTATTTCTGCAGTTCCTTCCACAATATCAGCTGTCTCATAGATCCCCTGCAAATTCTGCTTCTCATAAATGATGAAATACGTTCTATCCTCCGGCGTCCATTTTGCGTACAGCGTCAGGTCTTCATCCGGCATCGTTCCGGTGAAAGGCTCGGTATAAGCCGCATCCTTAAACCATCCGCCGAAGGTATAGCCCCATCTGCGCTGCTCTCTGATCATGCTGCCATATTTCACGGTCTCTGTCACATCCTGTACGTTGATAGAATCTTCTGCACTGGCATCATGCAGCGTCAGCGTATGTCTGTTGCATGTATAGTCATACCGGATGACAAGCTGTTCCTCCCACTTTCCGCTCACCGTTCCCTGTACCGGTGCCGGTGAAGTATAACCCTCATACTGTCTGACTGCCGGTTCTACTATAGTATCTGTGTCAGCACTTAAGTAATCTGTCCGGTCGAGATAATATCCGTTCTGGTTACTATGCTCTTTATAGTGTTCTACCCGGTAGGAACTCTTTAAGACTTCCCACTTTGCATACAGCGTCAAATCCGATGCCGGAACGGTGTCTGTACTTAACGGATTCTGCAAAGCTTCATCCGTATACCAGCCCACAAACTGATAGCCATCCCGATTTGGGTAATTCTGGATCGTATCTCCATAGAGGAGTGTCTGTGTCGTCGGAGTATCACTTGTTGCCCCATTTAACACGTAGTTGATCTGATAGCTCTTTCTTGAATAAGTATAAGTGATCCTGTTATTTGCCACAGAGCCCTGCACAAGCGTATGGCTTTGCGGCGTGACTTCTTCATATCCTTCCGGTGCCTTCGACGGTGGTGTTACAACCTCGCCCGGCGCACCGTATAAGTTTTCCACAAGATAAAGCCTCACACTTCCATCTGGCCGTGTCAGATAATGTGCGACCTGATAGGACTGCATACCGTCCACCCATTTTCCGTAGAGCGTCACATCGCGGTCCGGCATCGTGACATCGGTAAACGGTTCCGTAAAGTTCTCATCGGTATACCACCCTGCAAACGCGTAGCCATCCCGCTGCGGATCGCTTCTTGTGATATCTTCTCCATACTTCACATTGTCCGACTGGCTCTGTAACCCGTCGTTGCTCTCGTACTGGTACGTGAGTGTATGGGCATTGATCTGGTAAGTATACAGAATAAACGGGTTATATGGATCTATTTTGAAGCTGTCGCGCCTGCCTTCTTCCTCGAACGTATAACCTTCTATCACCTTCGGCTCCGGGGCAGCCACTGTGCTGTCTGCTTCCCCTGTGAAAGTCTCCGTAAAGGAATCCACCACGCTTGTTCCCGACATTAGTTCATAGTTTACATAATACTCAATCTGTTTCGGCACCCACTTCGGGTAAGCTGCCAGGTCCTGTGCCGGCATGGTGTCATAAGTGAACTTTTTGGTCAGGGCTTTATCCTCATACCAGTCTTCCACACGATATCCCAGTTTCCCGGCTTCTTTTTCACCAGGCTTTGTGATCGGTGCACCGTACTGTACCGTCATCGAATTCGCTTCCCCGCTTTCATAAAGGAACCATGCCACCGTGTATTCTTTTCTGTCATATTTATATTCGACAATCAGATTTCCGGTTCCGTCCTCTGCGGCAGTTACCGTCGCTTTCACTGCTGCCGGTGCTTCGAATCCCTCATAGTCCTTCACTGCCGGTGTCACTTCGCTGTCCACCGGAGCCGTGAAGTTCTCCTCCTCCACAAGGGGATACGTCTTCTCTTCGCCTGCCGGATATCCATACTCATTTAACGGAGTCAGATTTTCCTGATAATGTCTGACCGTGTAATTGACCTTGATTCTGTCCCATTTTGCATAGAGTGTGATATCTTTTGCCGGCATCGTATTGTCAAATTTGGTTGTACCCGCAGCATCCGTATACCAGCCTGCAAAGCTGTATCCATCCCTTGTCGGGACAGCCGTCACAAGCTTCTCGTCCGGTCTCGCTGCAAATGTGGTCTCTGTATCATCCGGCATCACGGCATCGTCTGCCATCTTATCGTATGTCACGGTATAAGTATTCAGGTCATAATATACTTTCAGTTCCAGGCTTCCATCCGCTTCCACAGTTCCACTCGGCAGAGGCGCTCCATCCTTCCTGTGATAAATGGACGGATCATAGACTTCTTCCCCTGACGGTGCCACGACTGTCTCCCCTGTCGCGCCGGTCAGATAACGGACTTCATTTAAGCTGTATCCGGTGCCGCTCTGGTTCTGTACATAATAGCGGACTGAATAACCAATGTCTGTGAGTGGTTCCCACTTTGCAAAATAGATGCTGTTTTTTGCCGGAACATTCATCGGAACTTCCTCTGCCTCGGTTTTCCCCTCCGGGACCCATCCAACAAATTGATATCCAGGTTTGTAGACAGCCGGTACCGGCATCATCGTGCCATAGCGGTAGGAGCCGGTTGCAACCACTTCTTCATCCGATTTATAAGTCGCCTCATAGTAGTTTCTGGTGTAATAATATTCGATCAGTGTGCTTCCATCTGCTTCCACGGTAGCTGTCCGCTGTGCCGGAGTCTCGAAGCCTTCGTATGTGGCAGGTACAGGGCTGATCTCGGAACCGGTCACTGCCTTGCCCTTTACCACTCCGTTTTCCGGGACCTCATAGATTCCGTTCGCTCCCTGTAAATAAGTTTTCACCATGTAAGTAACCTGTGCCGGTGTCCACTTCGCATAAACGATCACATTCTCATCCGGCATCGTCTCCGGGAACGTGTATGGAACTGTCAGCTCCTCATCCCGATACCAGCCTGCGAACTCATAGCCCTGTTTTACAGGATCTGCCGGCCTCTTCACTCCGGTTCCGTATTTCTGGTTGATTGGGTTGACATAATTTCCGCCATTGCTCTGGAATGCGATATAATATCCATCCCGCAGATTATCCCAGTGCAGCTTCACTTTCTTCTGGAACGGCTTCGTGTTGAAAGTTCCCGGCTGGCTGATCCATGTGACGATCATCTCGCCGTCGACGGACTTCTCATTTCCAGGATTTACCGTGATGATATCCGTCTCCGGATCAAAAGTGAACGCGTTGTTCGTCATCGCGATCACAAAATACTCGTCGCTGTCATCCTCATAAATTTTTGTAAAATACTCGCCGTCATTAAGTCCTTCCTTCATATCCAGATAGTTCATGGAGAAGAAATCTTCCTTCAGGCGCACCTTCTTCATCACACCCTTCAGGTTATATTCCGTCTCCTCCGGATCTGTGAAATCCAGTACATTTTCCAGCGTGCCAACAGTATAGAGCGGCCACATCGCCTCATACAGCGTTGGCGAATAGGTAAACGCATTTGAGAGTGCCTGTGCCCGGAACTTAATCTCAAGATAAATGCCGACCTCCAGATATAAAGCTCCCATCGCACGGGAATCCCGTCCCGTCGACGCCGCATATTTTAAAATATAGTACAGATAGCCCCACAGCTGCACATAGCCTCCCACATCCGCAGAAACACCGACGCTCGCAAGCTCTGTCGACAACAGCCCGACACGCACGGTCAGCCTTACGCCCGCCTTAATACCGAGCGTTCCCATCGCATAAGCGGTAAATTCGTACTGCTCCTCTGTGATATTAATCGTGTCACTCGTTGCCTTTCTGCCCTTCACATGCAGACAGAAGACATACCGCTTCGCATTCTTGTACCAGAAGGTCATGCCAAGCGAAATATTTACATTGGCGGAAACCACGAAATCCAATTCGATCGCAATATCAATGATAAGAATCACACGGATATGCCTTGTGATAATATTCTGCTTGTAGATTTCCACCCAGTCAGACTCATCCTCAAGCAGGTCTGCGTAGCGCTCCGCCAACGATTTGGCCACGGAAATCTCATTACCGCCGCTTCTTGTCTCCTGCTGCCCGAGATTTGCCATCAGAGGTGATTTGTCGGAGATGTACTCTTTTCCATTCTCCATCATATCCTGGAGCTCGTCCACGATTCCCTGAATATCATTCGCTAACTTCTGCTTCTTCTTAAACTGTGCTGCCGCACTTCCCGCACCCGGTGCCAGGAACAGGTTGTTCGCCTCCTCCGTCTTGAAGTTCACTTCCAGTCCGATTCCGGTATACTCATACAAATCCAGGGAAGCGGTCACACGGTAATCCGCAATATACGGGAAAATACCCCAGACTTTCCACACAGCTTCCCCGTCCACATTGATCGCCACACGCACTTCCTGCTCGAACGTCGCTTTCACTGTGATCGTAAAATCTGCATAGCGGGCAACGTGGAATGTGATCGGCACGGTCACTTCCAGTCCCAGATGCACGCCGTTCTCATTTCCATCAAAATGCCGCAACTTCGTATCAAGGTCTGCCTTCACCTGCGGAGTGCCAACTTCCACTCTCTTATTGGCTCCTGCTGCCCGAGTGGCGGCCACTGACCGGGCATCCGCTGACTGGGTCGCAATCTCTACATCCGCCCCAAGTTCTTCCGCTAACAGCTCCTGAAGATCCTCGAATGATTCTGTGCGCATCGCCATCTCGGAAACCTGTCCTGCAACAAGGTCTGCAAAACCGCTTGCAACCGCCTGCTCCTCAACATTCTGCTCTAATGCGGCGACATCCGTATTTTCCAGCAAAGCCTCCCCGTCTACCGGTTCTGTGCCATACACATCCATGGCTGCCTGCACTTCTTCCCAGGACTGTGGTTCATAGGTGATGATATATGTTCCGTCATCTGATACAACCTCTATGATTTTTCCATAAGATGGCGTGCCGCTGCTCATATCGGTATAAAGAGCGAGATAATCTCCCTCATCCACGGTCGTATCTTCATCAAGTCCAAGCTGTCTGCTCAGTTCGTCCCCGCCGAAGGTCAGGTCTGCCAGATCTACCGTAACACTGTTATTACCGGCATCCCCGTCCTGGTCCTTTGCCAGATCAAGTGGCAGGACATCCGGCATAAACAGGACATCCTCGGTCTTCGCACCGCGGTAAGTATACACATTTCCGTTTGTCCCTGTAATTTCTAAGAAAGACACATTCATGCCATCCGCAGAGGACGTGATCGTATCGATATTCGGAAGGACATCCCCTTCGTAAACTGCGATCTGATCCCCGACTTTTAATGTGCTTCCCTGATAGCGGAAGCTTCCGGTCGTGCTGCTGCCCTCGCTCTGCACAGCACCGTCCATGCCAACGGTCATTGCGGCAATGGAGACGGTGGACGTCCGCTGTCCATTGACAGTCAGTTCGGATAACTCCGTTACTTTTATATATTTGATATTCTGGTTTAACCGTACATTATGTACTTCATCCTTGTGAATGATGATCTCATACTCCCGGATACTCGTATCAAAGCCGGTAAAATACAGATCGTCATTATCCAGCACAAGCTTATAGGAAGATCCTTCCTTCCAGCCATCCATCTTGCTGACGGTATATGTACTATTTCCAACGGAAGAAAATGTAAGGTCAACTGTATCGTCAAAATCGCTTAAGTTCGTAAGCGTACATGCAGCCTTCATCTGCTCTGCTGTCATCGCCCCGCTCTTATCTGTCACCTGAAGGACAAAAGAAGCTCCGTCCACGTCAATGGCACGCGCAAAGGTCGCAATGATGTGGGACTCTAACTGCTGATTTTCTGTAAAAGAAGCGTATAAAGTAACATCTCCAAGAAGCCTGTCCGTATCTGCCACATACTGTGTGCATGCCTCATCATAACACCAGCCCAGGAATGTATACCCGCTCTTAATTGCAATCGGAAGATTGTTTAACTGTGTTCCCGGCGCGCAGGTTTCCTTTTCAAATAAGAGCGCTTCCCCTGGGTTATCCGGGTCATCGCGGAAGCCACCGTTTGCCTCATAGGTGATGGTATAATCTCTGCTCTCGAAAGCCACTTGGAATGTCAGGGTATCCTTATAATAACCGGTCACCTCCGGCTCTTTTGTCAGATTGCAGACGTAGGTCCGCTCCTCCTTTTTGTCCGTATCGGAAAGGCTTAATACCGGCACCTGATTTTCCAGTACAACATCTGTAGCCTTATCATGAAGTTCATAAGGCAGACTCTCCGCTCCATCCTTTAAGTTCCAGTCATTCTCCGACTGCACCGACACCTGCACGCGGTTACCCGCATACAGCCCGTCAGCCGTTCCGCAGAAGGTAAGTTCTCCACCATCTGCGGACACATTCGCCGGGATATCCACATAATAACAGGAATCTGTCCACTTCGCGTAGAGAACGACAGCCCCCTTGTAGTCCGCATCACTCACACTTGCGATGGCATCGCCTGCTAACTCCTTATTATCATACCAGCCGCCAAATGCATAGCCCGGATTTGTGACATCCTGCCAGTCTGGAAGATCCGTCTGTGGATACGTGTCCGGTGCCGTATAGCCTTCCACAAAGCTTCCTCCGTTTAGGGCATATTCCAGACTCTTTTCCGTCCTATCTTCTGACTGCTGCGCTGCGGCAGTTTCCGTGGCCGCAGTCTCCTCTGCATCCGCGTTTTCTCCGGATTCCTTCTGTACGGTCGCATTCTGTCTATCCCCCTGCGCCGCATAAATCAGATCCGGAGCCATCGTCACAAGCATTGCCGCACATAATATCAGGCTGACCAGTCGTTTTCCAAGGCCTTTTTTCATTGATTTTTCCCCGCTTCCATCCTTTTTGTCACAGAAAATCCGAGCAACAAAAATGTTCTCTTTTTTATTTTATCAAAATGACTTTTTCTGTAACATGCTCCTTTCGGGAGAAAAAAGTGCCCTTTTACGGACAGCAAAAAGCTGCCTGTAAGCGTTTTCTGTCACTCTTACCGGCAGCCTGTATGTCTGCTATATATTATTTTTCGGCTTCACAGACCTCATTGCAAGAAATGTCGGGATATTCAGGTCATTCAGATACCCCTCACCGTTCACGTCCTCGTACAGATTCAGCAACTGAAATCCTGCCTCTAACTGTCCGTTGATCTGCTCCTCTAAGGAATGGGAGAACTGCACGCCCGCGTCATCCCGCTCCAGCTGCTTCATGTATTCCGGATTCTTTAACGGATTAAACGGCAGCGCATTCACGATTGTCTTCTCATCCTCATCCACAATGTAATTGACATAGTGGTCGGTTCCCGCGATCAGATATCCGCCCGGTTTTAGTACCCGGAAACATTCCTTCCAGACCGCCTTCACATCCTCAATATAACAATTGGAAACCGGATGGAAAATAAGGTCAAATTCACCATCCTCAAACGGCAATGGCTTCGTCATATCTCCGCGGATGATCCGGATCTCATACCCTTCCCGCTCCGCCACAAGGCGCTCGCTCTCAAGCTGCTTTGGGGAATAATCAAATACCGTGCACTCCGCTCCAAGTGCCGCAAAAATCGGCATCTGCTGTCCACCGCCACTGGCAAGTCCCAGTATCTTTTTGCCTTTCAGATCTCCAAACCACGCATGTGGCACCGGCTTTGTCGGAGTTAAGACAACATCCCATTCCCCACTCTTCGCCCTTTCATAGGTCTCGTGGTCGATAGGCGTTCCCCATTCCCAGCCTTCCTCGATCCAGCGGTCAATGGTTTCTGCGTTTTTATCCTGATAGTTCATATTGTTTTTCGCCTTTCATTTGTTGTACGGCAATTACGAAACTCTGATTTAGGTTGCGAAGATTGTGCACGATGCCGTCTATGTTTTCTATGAGTTTCGCAATTGCCTTCTTTCTGGTATTATAGCGCTATAGTGGCACAAAATCAATGAATAATAAAACAAATATACTTTCAAAATATATTATTCTCACAGCTGGCGTTCCCGCACCTCCCTTGGTGTCTTTCCAAACTGTGCTTCGAACAGATGATAGAAATGGCTGACATTCTCATAGCCGACCTGATTTGCTATTTTTTTCACCGGCTCTGTTGTCAGCTCTAACATCTGGTATGCATTCTTCATCCGCACCTCGATCACATACTGTCGGAACGATTTTCCCCGGTATTTTTTCAGGAGAAGGTGAAAGTAATTCCGGTGATAATGGAAGATCTGCTCTAACTCCTTCGTCGTCACCGTCGCATAATTTTTCCGGATGTAGCGCTCTAGCTCGTATAATACCGCCTTCTCCCGGCTCTCCCTGCTGTCCGTGTGGAGCTGGATGGAATAATCTCTGCACAAGTGATACAGAAGCCTTATCATAAGCCCTTCCTTGATGGAATCCCTGCCCGGCTCCCTCGACAGATCTTCCGACAACAGCTGGTCTAATAAATACTCCGGCTCATACTGCTCCGTCCGCTTAAATTCCAGAAAGCTCTGCTCTTTCTTCTGCCGCCACAGCGCATGAAAAAGAAACTGCTGCAATTCGTCCCTGCTGTCGTAAGTGCGGAGCAAATGTTCCAGGTAGTCCGCCCGGATCTGAAGAAACAGAACTGCCGCATCCTTCGGTTCAATATAGTCCGCATGTTCACAGTTCTGGTCGGTAATGACGAACTCTCCCTGCCCGAACCGGATCTCCTCCCCGAACAACACCTGGGTAAAAGTCCCCTCGATCACATACAGAATCTCCACATATTCATGCTTATGAAACCAGCCGAGTCTCGGAAGTTCCCTTTTCACCATACGCTTTCCGGAAGAGCTGATACTCCATTCCGTCCCGTCTGCCCCGTAAACGATCAAAAGAGCAGACAACTCCTCTGACACCTTTCTGTCCCCCGTTACCGACCAGAAGCTCTTCTCATCAAGTACGGGCAAATCGTCGTACTCGCTCTGTTTTAGCAGTTTGTCACCTGTTTTTCGGATATTCCTTACTCTGTCTGAAAGTTTCTGCGCTTCTCCCATTTTCCGCTCCTGTTTCACCTTTTCTTTTATCGTGCAGTTCGTCCCTATTTTTTATTATATCAATTTTTTCAGTCCTTGTCATTTTTATTGTTTGAAGATACGATATAAACATAGTGAATCAGTTCACCCGCGCCATTCGCAAAACCGCATCTTCGATGCTTTCCGCTGCTTCGCAGCTCTTTTTGCTCATAGCAAGGCGCTCCTTTCGTACATTCCAGCGGACAGATTTTCATGCGGGCATGAAATCTGTCCACAGGAATATACGAGTGAACTGTAGAAAGGGGTTTTACACATTATGAGAAATCAGAATTTAGACCAGAAATGGACATTCGACCACGGTCTCCGCTCCGGCTTCCAGATGCCGGGCACACCGAGCACTGCGAAGGAAGTGAACCTTCCTCATGATTACATGATCGAGAGCACCGTCACAAAGGACGCTGCAGCCGGTCCTGCCAGCGGATTCTTCACAGAGGGTGTCGCACACTACACGAAGCAGGTTATGATCCCTGCTGACTGGGCAGACGAGGAAGTTTACCTCAAGTTCGACGGTGTGATGATGAACGCCACTGTCGATGTAAACGGCGGAAAAGCTGCCTTACAGCACAACGGATACATTCCGTTCTCGGTCAACATCACACCTTACATTTATTTTGGAAGAGAAAATAATGTGACGGTAACCGTCAATCCTAGCATGCAGCCGAATTCCCGCTGGTACTCCGGCGCCGGCATTTTCCGCGGAGTGGAGCTAATCCATGTTCCAAAGCTCCACATCGCAGACAACGGCATTTATGGTTACACAAAGAGCATTGAATATAACACGGACGGCACTGCCAACTGCGCTTACCTGCGCGCCCAGGTAGAGATTCAGAACGAAACCCTGGAAAATAAAATGGCGATGGTGGAAGTCTTCCTCACAAAAGACGGAAGCGACGAAGTTCTCTTAAGCCGTAAGCAGAAAATGCAGGTCAATCCAAACACCACAGATACCGCTTATGTGGACCTTACTTTCGCCACTCCGCTCCTCTGGGATGCAGAAAATCCAAATCTGTATGAGCTTCATGCAAGAGTGACAGACCTTGGCATTTTCAAGACCCATTTTGTTCCATCTGAGGCAAACACTGTCGATGAGACCTCTGTACTTTTCGGCGTAAAAACCGTTACTGCCGATGTCAATCACGGTCTGCGCGTCAATGGAAAAACGGTAAAATTAAAAGGCGGCTGCCTGCACCACGACAATGGTATGCTCGGAGCTGTTTCCCTCTACGACGCTGAGTACCGCAAACTTTCTATTTTAAAAGAAATCGGCTTCAATGCGATCCGTACCACCCACAACGCTCCTTCCTCCGCCCTGATGGAAGCCTGCGACCGCATCGGTATGTACGTCTTTGACGAAGCCTTCGATGCATGGGGCATTATGAAACAGCCGGGTGATTACAATATGTTCTTTGCGACTGACTGGGAAAAAGATCTCACTGCATTTATGAAACGTGACAGAAACCACCCGTCTATCGTCATCTGGTCTACCGGAAATGAGATTCCGGAGCGTGGTGGCATGAATAATGGTTACACCCTTGCCACAAGACTTGCCGAGAAAGCTCGCGCCCTCGACCCGAGCCGTCCGATCTCCAATGCAATCTGCTCTTACTGGAGCGGTCTCGATGATGACCTGACTGCAGAAAACATGCGAAAAATGGCAGAAAATATCCAGAAACGCAAACAGGCTGACACAGAAACCGGAACGTCTTCCATTCAGAACGCCGATTACGGCAAGAATGACACCAGCTGGGAAGAATATTCGGAAGCATTTGCAAATGGTCTTGATATCGTAGGCTACAACTACATGGAGAACAAATATCCGCTCGATCATGAGATGTTCCCGGAGCGTGTCATCTTAGGCTCTGAAAACTATCCGAAAGAGATTGGTTTCCGCTGGCCGATGGTGGAAAGCACTCCTTATGTCATCGGTGATTTCACCTGGACCGCTTTTGACTATATCGGCGAAGCCGGAATCGGAAAATCTGTTTTCGTTGATCCGGATGATCCTCTGACAAAAATGGGACCTTACGCCTTAATGTCCCACTCCTCCACATTCCCATGGAGACTGGCAAACGATGCCGATGTGGATATCAATGGCAACATTCTTCCACAGGGTGATTATCGCAGTGTCATCTGGGGAAGTAAAAATACTTACCTGTACTCCTACCGCCCGGATGTTTTCGGTAAGACAGAAATTATCAGTATGTGGGGCTTCACAGATGTGAAGAAGAACTGGAACTGGACTTGTCAGGAAAGCACACCGGTTCAGGCTGCTGTCTTCTCCAATGCAGACACCGTAGAGCTTTACTTAAACGGCACTCTGGTCGGCACCTGCAAAGCCGGAGAACGCCTTGCCGCAAACCTGCCGAAATCCTTCTTATTTGATGTAACTTATGCACCTGGAACGCTCGAAGCGCGCAGCTATGTAAACGGTGAGCTTGTCTCCACAGACACCCTCGTGACCACCGGCGCTCCTGCAAAGATTGTTCTTCGTCCGGAGAAAACAGAAATTTCCCCAGACGGACACAGTCTCTCCTATGTGGCAGTTGAAGTGACAGATGAAAGCGGACTTGTTGTCCCGGATGCCGCTGTGAAATCACACGCCACAGTGAAAGGCTCCGGCAGCCTCGACGCCTTCGGTTCTTCAAACCCGATCACGGACGAGAACTACACAACCGGTGATTTCACTACGTATCAGGGACGTGCGATGGCTATTATACGCAGCGGATATGATGCCGGAAGCTGCACTGTGACAGTGTCTGCGGAGGGATTTGAGACGGTTACGGCTGTGATTGATGTGAAGTAATCGGCTTCCTTTTAAAATAGAAGCTATTTCATAAAGCAGAAGCTGCCGGGCTAAGAATTTCTTAGCCCGGCAGCTTCTGTTCATCATCTTGGGAATGATTTAAAAATATATTACAAATTGAAACAAGCTATCTTTTTACTGTTCTTCTTTTTTCTTATTTCTGTATTCTCTGATCGTGAATACTTCCCAGAGCGCAAGCAAAATCACAATCACTGCATCTGCTCCAATAAATTTATAAACCCATACCGGAAGTCCTGTATGTACTTCCATCGCATTGGAATTTGCCAGTGCATACAGAATGTGATGTGCAGCTGTCCGAAGTGCTGTCACAGTTCCTGCTGATTCATCTGCCCAGTAATCATCGCTGTAACTCATACACAGCATCTTATCTGTTCCGGCACGCAGTGCCTCGTTCTGGTTCTCATAATATTCGCTCACTGCATCGAGAGAATCTGTCCCGATGATACCCTTGAATCCCCATTCTCCTCTTACGATGGTATTCTGGACATCTGCATTGGAACCGATCCATCTGCTTCCGATGGAGTTTTTGGAGTTCATGATACCGTTTGCACCACCCTCTTTGATCGCCATTTCAAATGGTTTCAGGTAAACCTCACGGATTGCCTGCTCTGTGCTCCAGGTACAAATACCTCTTGCACGGTCTGTCTCAGAGTCATTGAGTGCAAAATGCTTCATATATGGGATAATTCCAAGTTCTCTGACTGCTTTGACCTCTGCCGCTGCCACACAGCCGGAGAGATATCCATCCTCTGAGTAATACTCAAAGTTTCTTCCGGAAAATGCATTTCTGTGGATATTCATACCTGGTCCATACCAGCCTGTGAAACCGAAATCGCATAATTCGTTGCCAATGCAGGTTCCAAATGCTGCGGCAAGTTCCTTGTTCCAGGTGCTCGCAACCATGATCGGTGCCGGGAATGCGGTTCCGTATTTTCCAGTGAAGAAACTGTTGACTGCTGTCGGTCCGTCTGTCTCATATATATATGGAAGATTGATGCTGGATGTGGCAACTACATGAAACGTGCCGTTTCCTGCCATCTCCTTTAATTCGCTTACGGTAAGCTGGTCTAACAAAGAATCCCATTTTTCATCATCGTAATCTACACCGGCCATATCCTGAATTTTCAGACCATTGTCTGCCCCTGTTACAGGCATCTGGGCTTCTGCATCATACTTTGATGCATCAAAAGTGACAACAGAAGCATAATTGTCCTTTGCCTCCTGCGGCATTACAAAATCAGTTGGTCCCGCAACAGCCTCTTCATAGTTGGCAAAATGTCCTGCACGGCTTAAGTATGTCACGTCCCCTTTTGCATAGTCTAACTGGTTGGTGGCTGCCTGCTCATCAGAGGAACGTTTTCCATCATGTGCATCATCGTAGATTCTGTCTGTATCTACGGTTGCTGTATACGTGTCTACCACATGGTGGGAATCGGAGCAGAGATTGATCTGGTAATCTCCTGCCTCTAATACGTAGGCCCCGTCAGCAGATTTGATTCTGTCGGAATCATAAGATGCCATATCCTCATAAGCGATCTCAAAGGTAACATTCTCAGATTCCCCCGGCTCGATCATTCCGGTCTTTTCATATCCGATCAGGTTTGCAGTTGCTTTCTCAATACCACCATCTGTGTATGGCGGGTTATAATAGATCTGCGGAACATACTTGCCGGCCACATCTCCTGTGTTTGTCACCTCTACCGTCAGAGTGATCTTCTCACCGTCATCCTGTGTGTCAATGATTTTCGAATCAAAGCTGGTATAGCTTAATCCATACCCAAACGGATACTGTACCACCTCATCATAATTAATCAGGCCTTCTGCAGCTGCGGTCTCGTAAAATTTATATCCGACATAAATTCCCTCATTATAATTTACAAACGGAACAATATTGTCAGCGCTTCCTGTCACATCCTCATAATCTGTATAATGGAAGCTTCCGAAATTATGGATCGTCGGGATCTCATGGAGATCATATACAAACGTATCTACAAGACGTGCGGATGGATTCACCTCACCGCTTAAAATCTTTCCAAGGGAACGGAATCCAACCTGTCCCGGGCTTGGACAATAGATGGCACCTTTGATATTGTCATACTGGTCTAACCATCCAAGCTCCATTGGCTGTGCAGAGTTGATGACAACTACAACGTTTTGGAAATCTTTTGTGACTTCACCGAGCATTGCCACTTCCCTGTTGGATAATTCCAGGTAGCTCTTCTCTCCGTCTAAATCATCTTCCTGTGTGGAAAATGTAACATGTTCGCCATTTTCACCGATTGTGAAATTATTATCATCCGACAGATTCATCGCAAGGTCAGAACCCTCTCCACTGGAACGTCCGATGACGACAAGTGCTGTGTCAGAGAATTCTTTTGCATTTTCAAAAATGCCTGCACTCTGATATTCCTCCATCGTCGGTTCCGGAACTGTAAAATCAACTCCGAAGAAACTGATGGAAGGTCTCTCAGCTCTGAAATTCGTGTAAAAATCTTCGATCACAGAGTTCGTCTCAAATCCTGCTTCATGCAGTCCGTCTAACAAAGTTGCTGCATTGGAGGAATCGGAAGAACCGGAACCTGCTCCGCCATATATCGGCGCAACGGATGACCAGCCGAATACATTCAACTTTGTGCCTTCCGCAAGCGGCAGTGCCTTGTCTTCGTTTTTCAGTAAAGTGATTCCCTCATCTGCAATTGCTTCCGCAGTCTCAATAGACTGTGCGACATGCTCTGCCGAAATCTCTGTTGTCCCGCTTAATACGGTAGTCAGATTCGAATACTGCGGTCCAAAACATACCATGTTCACTGTGATCACAAGTGCCAGGATCATGGCTACTCCACCCTGAACCTTTACCAGATGCTTTGTCCCCTCTTCTTTTTTTCTGCATCCGATCATGAAGATCACAATTCCTGCGATCAGAATGACTGCTCCAATGATCAGCTGCACCTTCATCTGTGCGATTGCACTTATCACATCTGCTGTCTGTACCTTCACAGCGCCGCCGAACATCAGCTGATAAAGCTTTGTTCCTGCGATCACAAGCGCCAGAACTACCACGATCGCTACGATCCATGATACTATTTTCTGTTTTTTCATAAAAATTCTCCCTTCCTTTTGGTACGTTATCAAACCTGTCCGGTTTTCCATACTGTACCACCAGAAAGAGAGAATCTTTTCTCAAATGCGTAACTGGTAAAATTTCTTCCTATCTTGCAAAAACTGCCGTTAAAATGAATATCTGGCCGTCTGCACGCAAAGACAGGCTTCCGTTGTATTTTTCAACAATTTTGCGTATACTTCCGATTCCATAACCATGATAATTCCGGTCTGCTTTGGTCGTGGCCGGATTGCCATCCTCCGGCAGATTCACGTCCTCCGTACATGTATTTTCGATTTGCAGGATGATCAACTCGTCTTTCGCGTATACCCGCATGCTGATCACTCTTTTTTCTTCCTCTTTGATCTTCCTGACTGCCTCGATCGCGTTGTCAAGCGCATTTCCGAGTAATACGTACAGATCCATCGGATTCATAAATCCCAGCTTTTTTCCATCCACGATAGCAGAAAATGCCACATGGTATCTGCGGCACACCATGCTTTTTTCCATGAGCGCCGTATTTAAGATTTCATTGTCCGTCTGAAAAGAGTCATCGTAAAAATTCACGGCATTTGTGATCTCATCGATCGCAAGCTTCTTATTTTCACTCATTTCACCGGTTTTCAAAGCCTGTATCTGATATTTTAGGTCATGGCATTTGTGATTGATCACATCGATATTCGAAATAGACTGTTCAAACTGCCGTCTCCGCTCTGCAAACATCCTCTCCTGCACCGTCATCTCCACTTCCAGGTTCACCACTCTTTTCTGCCAATACTGCACCCACAGCACCAGGACACATGCGATCATTTCGTAAATCTGGCAGATCATAATCTGACCCGGATCTGTATGAATCTTTTTCTCAATAATAGACAGGACAAGTGCTACCGGTACAACCAGCACAAATGCCTCCGCAGAGCTTCCAAAGTTGATAATATATTCCCCGTCCTTCGGCAGATTCCTTGCAAACAGCAGATATAACAGCCCATAGGAAAAAATATAAACCACGATATATAAGAACACATTACTTCTGTTCACCCACATTCCCGCAGGAGTCTTACCGTACAGCAGGATCGACATAAAAATATAAAGGCACGACGCAAAATGCTGCATGGCATACCCAATCATACAACAATACACGGCATCTTTGAGCGTTATATCGTAAATCCAGAATAACAGTACGCCACAGAAAAGCACTGTACTTAAGAAAGTCAGGATACCTTTCACCAGCATCGTACCCGGCAAAACCTTATCCACAGCCAGCATATATGCACATGCCGCAGCCACTGACAATCCCATTCTGCCTGCCCAGCACGGTCTCTTATGAATCTTTACCGCGCATATATAAGACGCGATCAGTAATTCTATCGGGAAAATAATGGAATTAAAAATAGAAACAATCATCGTAACACCTCCGAATAAAATACTGACAGCTGATTTAAGAACTCTTTCTTTTTCGCGCGGCTGATCTTTAAGGAATGCCCTTCCACGATCACCGCGTCATCCTTAATGCCTGTGACATGCCGCAGATTGACCAGATAGCAGCTGTTACACCGCACAAAATGGTCATTTTTCAATCTCTCCTCTACCGTTTTTAAGGTTCCTGTCACCGTAGATACCCCGGAATAAGTATAGTAATCCACCGTGTGGGAGTGCACCTCCACGTAGAGAATTTCTTTTGTCGGAACCCTTTTTTCTTCTCCCAGGAAAGGGAGAAGCAGGCTGTTCCCACTCGTCTCCCGGATTATCCGGACTGCCCTCTGCAGCTTTACCAGAAACGGATAATATTCCACCGGTTTCACAACATAGTCAAGCGCATTCACCTCATACCCGTGAATCGCATACTGTGCCATATTTGTGATAAAGATGATGATCACATAATCGTCCGCTTTTCTCACATCCCGTGCTACGGACAGACCATCCATCACCGGCATCTCGATATCTAACAGAATAATGTCAAAATCAGAGTGAAATTGTTCCAGAAATACTGCCCCGTTTTCAAACCAGACCACTTCGATTCTCTCCGCGCATTCCGCTTCGTATCGATCCAGATATCCTTTCAGGATGCGGTAATACTTTTCTTCGTCTTCCACAACTGCTATCCGTATCATTTCCGTGTTTCTCCTTTCCACTAATTTCCATCACATTATGACATCTATTTATTGCAGCGATACAAATCATCCAGCGACAATAAAACCACATCTGAATCCTCTAACGTCTGAAACCATTGTGTATACCCGGACAGTGAAAATAACACATATTTTACCACTTTATATTTTGCAGATATCAGACCTGCCCTCCGTACCAGAGTTTCATAGATTCCCCTGTCTATTTTTTCATTTTTGAACTTACATTCCCCTATTACAGCCTTTTTGTCCAACTCTGACAGCGCAACAACATCAATATCGGTCGCCTGTGCCCTTTTTCCGCCAGCTTTATCTATTACATTCTCAGTTCCCCACCAGCTCCCTACCGATGTGATAAAGCAGTCAAATACTCCCTGTATTCCCTGTTGCAGTGTATAATATCTGCACATATCCTCAAATACTGATCCCATAAAAGAATGCAGAACTGGTTTTACTGCCTTTTGATAATACAATTCGCCCTGTCCCATTTCAATCACACTAATTGCCTTTGGAATAAATTCGTACCAGAACTTAAACATATGATCCTTCAGAATATATTGCGTTTTTTTCTTATTCTTTTCTTCTGTAATACACCTCTTTTTTTCCACCAGACCGACATTTATCAATTTTTCTAACGAATAAAGAACCGTAGCTTCCTTCTCACCGATTTTATTTGCAATCATATTTACCGTATTTGCTCCGGATGCAATCTGTTCAATGATATTATTCACCTGTGAAATATCAGAAAATTCCTGTATCAGAAGATTTCGTGTCTCATCATACAAATATCCGTCCGTTCGGAAAAACAGCCTGACAATATTTTCATCCACACTTTTTGCCGGATCCAACATAGACAAATACTTTGCCACACCTCCTGTAATTCCATAACAAATTGCCTTCTCTTCATTACTGTAATCCGGAACAAATCTGGCAGCATCCAGATAATCAAAAGCATCCAGTTTTATCTGGGAATCGCGCCTTCCAAACAATGGACTTTTCTCGCTAAGGACCTTGTTTTCCATAAAGCTTAGCGCTGAACCGCACAAAATAATTTTCAAATTCGTATGATTCCATACGGTATCTATATACTTCTGCAGCACCGAAAGAAAAGCTTCATCTTTCTCGGCCCAATAAGGCAGTTCATCAATAACCAGAACTATTTTTTCTCCCACTATATTCTGTGTAATAAAATCAAAAACCGCCTCCGTTGATTTAAAGGTAATATTCTCTATCCCCGGGAAAAAAAGTTCTGTTACCTGTCTGGAAAACAGCTCCAGATTCCGCTCTTTTCCTACCCTGGTCGCTGTGTAGAAAATAGTTTTTTTATTCTTCACAAATTCCGCAATAAGCGTAGACTTCCCAACACGCCTGCGTCCATATATAATGGTCATTCCAATTCCGGGCTTCTCATAAAATTCATTTAAATAAGATAATTCGCGTTCTCTTCCAATAAACATTTCCCGCCTCCCATTTTAGTTCAAATCATTTTTATTAAAATTGATTTTAATAAAATTATTCTGAACTAATTTTAACATATTATCTCTATTTTTTCAATTTTATATTCTGCGTTTGAAAAATGACCATGTAGGAACCCCCACACGGTCATCACTCAATTTCTTTCTTATATTTTTACACAAACGGATTATAAAATCTTCCCCACCGGATCGTCACCGTCAGGCTGATCACAAGCAATACCACGCCAGCTCCGATCGCGATAAAGTCCCTTCTCTCAAAAGGACGCTTCATATACCAGGTTCTCTTCTTATCCTTTCCGAATCCGCGCAGCTCCATCGCATTGGAAATCGTGTCGATCCGGTTTAGGCTCGTTAAGATCAGCGGCAGAAGGATATTCACGGAGTTCTTCAGCCTTGCGAAAAAACGCTCATTCCTGCCAAGCTCCACGCCCCTTGCCTGCTGTGCCTGGCTGATGCTGTGATAATCGCGCTGGATATCCGGGATGTAGCGGAGTGCAATCGCCACGGAATAGCCTACTTTATAGGAGATTCCGATGCTGTTTAAGCTCGCCGCGAACTCGCTCGGGTTCGTCGCAGAGATGAACAGGATCGCAACCGGCAGCGCCACGAAATATTTCAGGGAAATATTGAACATGTAAAACATCTGCTCTGCCGTCACATCATACCTCCAGAACAGATGGCAGAGCACATGTCTCGTGCCATATAAGGTCGTTCCCTGATTCGGGTCAAACAGGAAAATAAATAAGTTATTCAACAACAAAAATACCAGCATGAAGATCATCATAAACCGCACTTCGCGGAACTTAATCTCACTCAGTTTAAATACCACCAGGCTCACTGCAAACAGCCCAAGCAGCACCCAGGTATTATAAGTGATCATGCTTGCAAACGTAAAAAGCAAGAAAAAAGCCAGCTTGGTCGTACCGGTCATCTTGTGGATCACACTTTCCCGCGGCAGATAATTCAACACTGTCTTAGCAGCCATGGCTCCGCACCTCCCTGTCTTCCTCAATAAACCGCTCTACAAATGCCTCAGCCGGACTGATTCCGAGCCGATTTGCCAGTGTAAAAAGGCTCGTCTCCTTAAGCGCAGCCTGCCCGATCAGCTGTGGATCGCATAGAACTGCCGCCGCACTCCGGTCTGCGATCAGCCGTCCATCCGCAAAAACCAGCGCACGCGGCGTATACTCTAACATCAGATGCATATCATGGGTGATCATCACAACCGTCACCCCTTTTTCATTCAGTCCACGGAGGAATTCCATGATATCGGTATAATGACGGAAATCCTGTCCCGCCGTCGGCTCATCCAAAATAATCAGCTCTGGATCCTGCACCAGGACGCTGGCGATCGTCACACGTTTCTTCTGCCCGAAACTAAGCGCTGAAACAGGCCAGTTCCGGAACGGGTAAAGTCCGCAGATCTTTAACGTCTCCTCAACTTTTTCCCGGATCTCCTCCTCGCTTTTGCCCGTATTCAAAAGACCAAGTGCCACCTCATCGAAAATCATAGTCTTCGAGATCATCTGGTTCGGATTCTGCATGACGTAGCCGATATGCTTTGCCCTGTGGCGGATATTTTCCTGCAATAAGTCCTTCCCATGAAGCAGGAGCTCGCCGGAGTCCGGTGTCTCAAAGCCACAGACCAGCTTGGAAAAGGTTGATTTTCCCGCGCCGTTCTTCCCAACGATGCTCACCATCTCCCCTTTGCGGATCGTCAGCGTGACATCCCGCAGTGTTTTCTGGTTCTTCTCATATCCAAAATGCAGATTCTTCACCTCAAGAAGCGGCTCGCCTTCCCCTGCCGGTTCTGCTGCCCCACGTGCCTTGTACCAATCTGTAACCTTCTTCCGATCTGCCTCGTCCAGTATAACTGAATCGACATGCGCCGGCTTTTTCTCCGGTGTGATCTCCACTCCGGCGTAGCGCATTGCCGTAAGATAGAGCGGTTCCCGGATACCGTTTTCTTCCAGAAGAGAGGTAGACAACAGCTCATCCGGATGAAGGTCTGCCAGGATCTGTCCGTCTCCCATCAGGATAATGCGGTCTACATTCCGCCAGAGTACATCCTCCAGACGATGCTCAATAATTACAACTGTAGTATCTGTTTTTTTCTGAATCGCGTCGATCAGCTCGATCGTCTGCTTGCCGGTCGCCGGGTCAAGGTTCGCAAGTGGCTCATCGAAAAGCAGGATCTCCACCTGATCCACCATGACACCGGCAAGGCCAACGCGCTGCTTCTGACCACCGGAAAGCTCATGTGGCGCATAATCCAGATGATCCTGAATATCTACCAGTTCCGCCGCATGACGGGTAATCTCATGCATCTCATTCTGTGGCATACAGCTGTTTTCCAATGCAAACGCAATATCTTCTCCTACTGTCAGACCGATAAACTGACCATCCGGATCCTGCAAAACAGTTCCCACATGTGCAGAAAGTTCAAAGATGCTGCTCTTCGGTGCATGGACTCCGTCCACGATAAGCTCTCCGCTGCATTCGCCTGGATTTGAAAAAGGATTCAGACCGTTGATGCAGCCTGCAAGTGTGCTTTTTCCACAGCCGGACGGGCCTGCGATCAGGACTCGCTCGCCCGGGTAAATATCCAGATTGATTTCTTTCAGGGTGGGCTTCTTCTGGGCTCGGTACTGGAAGGAAAAATTTTTAAAAGAAATAATTGGAGATTTTTTCTCTGTCATATCGTACCTCAAAAAATTATTGTAAAAACTGCGAAACTCAGATTTAGGTTGTGATGATTTCTATGAGTTTCGCTGATAATCGTGATTCCATCATAGAAGAATAACATGAATCGGGGAAATCTACAACAAAATTTCTTCTATATTATTATACCTAAATTATTCACGGCTGTGCCGTGAATAATTTAGGTTAATTGTTTTAGACGACTGGTATTATCTGCGAAGATGCGAAAACAGCGTATTGATACCATCCGTTTAAAACTGCTGAAGATTGCTGCAAAGGCAGTGCATTCAGCAAGATATATCACATTCAAGCTGTGTAGCAGCTGCCCTTATAAGAATGAATTCTATGAAACACTCTCAAATATCGGTAAGCTAAATGTGCAGCTGGAATAGCAACTATTAACGAACCTTGACAGCTTAACAACTGCTCCGAACTCTGCCTGGGGGATTTTATACCCTTTTGACAGGTAAATTGAGTAGTATTATGGCTGCATGGATCAATTTTCGGATTCATGGTGCAGTTATCAGTTCAGATACTGTTCCGTGAATAATTCAGGTTTAACAAATTATTATAGTTTGATCCGTTCCCTTTTTACATATTCAAAACAGCTCCGCAATTGCTGCAATCTCTTCACAGTTTTCCGGCAGCGCTCCGCTTCTTTCCGGAGACTGGCGCGTCTGCACGTAGCGGCTTGCAATTCCGACCGACGCTGCCCCATGGCAGTCTGCGATATCATCGTTTCCGGTCATAACGCATTCCTCTGCTTTCAAATGATACGTTTTTAACAACATCTCGTAAAATGCCGGATCCGGCTTTTTCACACCGGTGTCCGAGGAAAGTAAAATCCCGTCAAAATATGGAATAAGCCCAAGGAAAGAAATCTCCGGCGCAGTAAAAAGTGCCTGCGCATTGGACAGCAGAAATACTTTTTTGCCGGCGTCTTTCAATCGTTTCAGAAGCTCCGGCACACCAGGAAACAATCTCAGCTCCTCGATGGAAATGACCCGGAACATTTTTGCCACATCCGCAATCTCTGCCTCTGTCACCGAAGCGCCTTTGTCCTCAAATAATTTTCGAAACACTTCTGCAATGTCAATTTCCGGCACATGGCTGCCACGGCACTCTTCCTTTAATACCTGTTCCTGCTCCCGGATTTTCGTTTCGTATGCGTACCGCAATTCCTTCGGCTCATACATAGCTCCCTTCATTCCAAAGAAAAGAGCCATTTTCTTCCACAGATACAACTTTTTCTCGTTCGTATGAATATCCACCAGGGTTCCGTATAAATCAAAAATGTAATTCTGATACATGTGTGTTCATCCTTTCCTTTTTCCATATCCAGCCGCTTTGTCCAATGTATATTCATTTCGCCTGCCAGACATTTTTCTTATTATAGCACCTTCGGAATACGTGTCAATTTATTATCTTCCTAAAACGAAAAAATGGCAGTAACCCCATAATTATCAGAGTTACAACCATTTTTCTCTCTTTATTTTCCTGATGATTCTTTTTCTGTAACTATTCTACTACAATTTTTACACGATCCAGATTGCGCAGCCGCGTATATCCGTCTCCCAGTGTGCAGTTTGTCACAATTCGTGCAATGCAGTAATACGTTCCCGGCATTTTTCGGATTCATGGTGCAGTTATCAGTTCAGATACTGTTCCGTGAATAATTCAGGTTATATATTTATTGAAAAAAAGAACCTTGCCATGAATTTGAGATGTCCCCAAATTAAAATTTCGGGGAGGCATCTCAAATTCTCTGACAAGGTCTTTTGAAAATCTCCTGTTCAGTTTATTCCTGATCCAGAGAACCTTTCTTTGCAACTGTCTTGGTGTAAGCCAGGATTAAGAGGCCACCAACGACAACGCCTGTGACGGTGTTGGAAATAGCTGCGAATGCACCCTGGGCGAATACTTTTTTTGCCGGCTCTGCATAGATTAAGATGTCAAGGACCGGAGCAACTACTACCCAGCCTGCAACGTGTGCGATTACGTTTGCAACTGTGAATACGGCAAATTTGCCTTTTCCGAAATCGCCATCCTGAACATTAAGCTTCTTAGCGAACAGACCGATTACAACACCTACGAATGCAGATGTGATAACCCAGCTCCACCATGGGATTCCACCCCAGGACAGGTCGATTAAGGTATGTCCGATGAAACCGATCAGTCCACCTGCAAGTGGTCCATACATGGCTGCAAGCAGTGCAAGTACTGCATACTGAAGACTGATGTTGGTGTTCGGAACCGGGCTTGGGATCGCAACAAAACGTCCCAGTACAAAGAATAATGCTGCTCCGATACCGATGGCAACTACGTTTTTGATACTGTTGTTGGATTTCATAACTAATTCCTCCTTCTATTATAATATAGAAACTGTTATATTTTTAACACGCTATAGTATACGCTTTGGAGAAAGAGGTTGTCAATCCGCGATATTTATAGTTTTTTATACCTTTTACACTTTTCTTTTCACTTTATACTTTTAGCAAGTCTACACATAGTGCACCCGGCTCTCCTCATACCGGTCCTGCTGCGCTCTCGCCTCCGCCGGGTATCCACACGGAACCAGTGCAAATGCACGCAGATGCTCCGGGATGTCTAACACCTCTTTCACGGCATTCATTCTTCCCTCATCCGGGGCAATTCCCATCCAGACAGCTCCCAGTCCCAGATGATCTGCTTCTAAAAGCAGGTTCTCAACGGCTGCGCTTAAGTCGATCTCAAAATAATCCGGTGCAATGCCCTCTGTGCGGTAGCACGGCACGAACACAAGCGGTGCATCTTTGGCACATTTTGCATAGGGGGATGCCTCTGACAGCTGTTCGATCACATTTTTATCAGTCACCACATAGAACTCCCACGGCTGCTGATTGCAGGCGGACGGTGCTGCCATCGCTGCCTTTAACAGCTGGGTGATTTTTTCCTGTTCGACCGGTCTCTCTTCGTATTTCCGGATACTTACTCTGTGAAAAATACTGTTCATTTTATGTTCCTCACTTTCTCTTTATAATAGTTTATCTTCGCCTGAGCTAATTTCAGAATCTGCATGGAAGTTATCCACATTATACTGCTGATTGAGGCTTATTTTCAACATTTGAACCTGATTTACACTTTTATGAGCGTATTTTTTATTATTTTTACATTTTCATGTTTTAATAGGCATCCGCCTGCGCATCCCAGAGCTTCTGATATTCTTCACATGTCCCATAAAGCTGTTCATGTGTGCCAAAAGCACAGATTCGTCCTCCCTGCATCACAATGATCTTCTCCGCCAGTCTTGCCGCACCCATACGATGTGTCACAAGAAAGGACGTCTTTCCTTCCATCATCTGCATAAATAATTCATAAAAGGTACGTTCCTCATTCGGGTCGATTGCAGACGTCGGTTCATCCAAAAGATATACTTCACCATCCCGGTACCTCGCCCGCGCAATCGCAATTCGCTGCCATTGTCCACCGGAGATATCCGTGCCTCCAAATTCACGGGAAAGCACTTCGCCCCGTGGAATCTTATGTAAACCTTCCATCCCCTCTAAATGAAGAATGTCCGAAAGCTTAGCTTCATTCTCTTTTTCCGCCAGGATAATATTCTCATCGCGTGTCAGCGCATACTTTCCAAAATTCTGAAAAACAGCAGTAAATTTGGAATAAAGTGACTGTCTGCTATAATCATTGATATTTTTTCCATTTACCTTCACTTCACCATTTGTACACTCATAGATTCCGCACAAAAGCTTGACAAGCGTGGATTTACCGGAACCATTTGCACCTACGATCGCAATATGTTCTCCCTTTTTTACCGTAAAGGATACATCTTCCAATGCCTTTCGTTCTGCCCCGGGATAAGAGAAATCCACATGTTCCAATTTAATTTCGTTTACATCAGATATTGTGTCTCCTTTTTTTCTGTCTTTCCAATCTATCTCACCGGTAATTTTAAAATAATTCCGTATCTTTTCGAGTTCCTCCGATACCCCCTCCGCAAGTATCGAGAGTACCTCTTCCATCATTGTAAATAATTCCTCTAAGAATGTCACCAAAGCGGCAAATGTGCCAAGCGTGATCATATTTTGTTTTGCACACCATATCAGTACTGCAAATACGATAAAATAGCCTGCAGTCGTGATACCTTTTTCCAATGTTTCAAAATTATTTTTCTTCCTTCCGTACTTATATTTTTCTGCTGCCTTCTTACGTATACATTTCTTCGCATGCCC
>ERZ773107.841-NODE-841-length-31513-cov-10.755420_pt1 | contig 31513 bp, 31 predicted proteins | sample MGYA00580571_ERZ773107 | MGnify/ENA primary metagenome ERZ773107 (study PRJEB29015, sample SAMEA2737843) | human gut metagenome | biome: human gut; feature: human-associated habitat; material: faeces | place: China | collected 2012 ... | reverse complement strand
CCTGCTCAATGGCGGCGCGCAGCTCCTTGATTTTTTCTTCCATAGTACACCTCTGTTTGCTGGGGGCCGGGACCAAAATAAAAAGGCCCCGTCCCTGTGTTCTATCAGGGACGAAGCCTTGTGAATACAATTCTCCGCGGTACCACCCGTGTTCCGCCGAAACGACGGCACTCTTTGCTGCGGGTAACGGTGCAGGGCCGTTGCGCACTACCGGGCCGGAAGAGCCTTTCCCGCGCACCACTCGGGAGCGAACTTCCCTGCAGGGTCTTTACAGGCGGCTTACAGCCGGTGGCCACCCTCTCTGGACTAAAACGCCCTGCAGATACTTTCTCCGTCAATGTGTTTTTGCGAATACTTGATTAGTATAGCGCAGAATCCGCGCACTGTCAAGCCTGGGGCATCGGCCTTTCCCCGAAAATCCGCACCGGGCAGACAAACGCGGCCTTCTAAAACGACACGCCGCCGGGCGAGTACAGACGCCAGTGGTGATTATTCCCGGCTCTTTTTCAGCTCATCCTCTATGCGGTCAAAGCGCTCCAGGAAGGAATGTTCCTCCCCTTCGGTTTTGTAACCAGGCATGGTGTCCAGCGCGACCGCGTGGATGCTGCGGAAGATGCTGTTCTCGATGTTCGGGTTATCCCGCATCAGACGGCGCAGCAGAACCTTGACCTCCTGCCGCTTGGAACCGCCGCCGCCATTGTCACAGATGGCGCAGGCCTCGGTGAAGCGGCAGGCGCACTGGATAAATTCCAGCGCATTGTAGCGGCTCCATGCGATGATGTCAGCCTCCCGCACACAGTACAGCGGGCGGATGAGGGTCATACCCGGGAAGTTTGTGCTGTGCAGCTTCGGCGGCATGGCCTGCAGCTGGGAGCCGTAGAACATACTCATAACGGTAGTCTCGATGACGTCATTGAAGTGATGCCCCAGTGCAATCTTGTTGCAGCCCAGCTCCTGCGCTTTTTTGTAGAGATGCCCGCGGCGCATCCGGGCACAGAGATAGCAGGGCGATTTGTCACTGTTGTTGGCAACGTCAAAGATGTTCGTCTCAAAGATGGTGATGGGGATATTCAGAATCGCAGCGTTGCTTTCGATTTTCTGGCGGTTGACCTCGTTGTAGCCAGGGTCCATCACCAGAAAAACCAGCTCAAAGGGAACCTCGCTGTGGCGCTGCAGCTCCTGCATCAGCTTGGCCATCAGCATCGAGTCCTTGCCGCCGGAAATACAGACGGCGATTTTATCCCCGGCCTGAATCAGCTCATAGCGCTTTATGGCAACGATGAACGGCGTCCAAAGCTGTTTACGAAACTTTTTGATGATGCTGCGCTCAATTTTTTGATAGGTTTCTAATTGACGTTCCAAGGGTCAGTTCTCCTTATTTGTGAGAGTTTTGTAGCAGAGGTCGAAGGCCTTCAGGAAACCGTCGATTTCCTCCTCCGTGGTCAGGTGGCTCAGGCTGATGCGCCAGCTGGAAAGGGCATTGCGGCGGTCACGGCTGACGGCGAACACTGCCTTGGACGGAAGGCCGTCTGACGAGCAGGCAGACTTGACGGAAACGCAGACGCCCTGCTCACTGAGAGCCTGCTGAAACCGTGTGCCCTTGACGCCGGTGACACTGACATTTAGGATATGCGGCACGGCGTGGGCAGGGCTGTTTACCCGCACCAGACTGTAGCCCTGCAGGGCAGACAGTAGGCGGTCATGCAGCTTTTGCACATGGGCTGTGCGGGCGGGCTGCTCGTCCTGCGCCTTGGCCAGCGCAGCCTCAAGGCTGACGGCCAAGCCCAGTGTGGGTGTGCCGCTGCGGTAAATCGTGGTGCTGGCGCCGCCGGAAATCTGCGGCTCAATCACCAGACCGCGGCGTTTGTACAGCGCGCCGATGCCGTTGGGACCATAGAATTTGTGGGCTGTGAAGCTCATGGTATCCACGCCGTCCAGCCAGAGGTCTGTTTTGCCGACGGCCTGTGTGGCGTCCACGTGCAGGCGGCAACCGGGGTACGGCTTGACGATTTCAGCAATTTCACGGATGGGCTGTATCGTGCCAAGTTCGCTGTCCACAGCGCAGACGGCAACCAGAATGGTATCGCTGCGCATCAGCTCCCGCAGCTGGTCAAGGTCTACCCTGCCGTCACGGTTGATGTCCAGCAGGTCGATTTCATAGCCCTGCTGCTGCAGGGCCGTCAGCGAGGCCCCCACGGAGGAATGTTCAAGCTGGGTGGAGATGATGTGCTTGCCGATATGCCGCGAAGCGTGCGCAATCCCCTTGATGGCAAGGTTGTTGGCTTCGCTGGCGCCGGAGGTGTAGATGATTTCGGCGGGCTGCACACCCAGACGCTGCGCAATGGACTGGGTCACGCGTTCCATCTCGGCGCGGGCCTCCTGCCCGGCTATATGGGTGGAGTTGGGGTTGGCTATATAGCGGCGCTCCGCTGCCACATAGGCGTCCAGGATCTCCGAATCTGCCGGGGTGTTGGCAGAGTAATCAAGATAAATCATAGGCTTGCCTCATAGTACAGGGCGTGGTTTCCTACTTTATCAATAGGAAATGCACCCGCGCAAAACCCCTGCGGTAAAGCAGGGGCGGTAGTTTTACTCAAATTTTGCAATCGTACTCTGTCAATTTCCAAGGGTCATCTGCAGGAAGTAGACCCACTGCTTTTCCCACCAGTACCAATCGTGGGAAACGTCCGTGCCCCAGATATCCACAATGGGATGGATGCCCTTGCTTTCAAGAATCGCCTGCAGCTCTTTGGTGGAAGCGAGCAAATCATCCTCCCACGCACCCTGACCGCAGCACATAATGAACTTGTCGGCCTTGGCGTACAGCTCCTTATAGGGGTGGTCTGCGGGAAAGTTGCGCATATAATCGCAGGGAGAGTTGCGGTAGACGAGGTCATCCATGTAGTTGCCGAAGAACATCCCGGAGGAGTACAGGCCACTGAGGGCAATCGTGCCGTTGAAAATATCCGGGCGGCGCAGATAGAAGTTGACGGCATGGCCGCCGCCCATGCTGGCACCGCCGGTCAGAATCCGACCGGTATGGTCCTTGCCCTGCTCGCGGTTGATTTCCAGCAGGCGGGGCACAAATTCCTCACAGATATAGTTGTACCAGCGCTCCTGCATCTCAATGCGCGGGCGCTCGGGGCCGTGGTTATCCCAGCTTTCGGGGTCAATGCTGTCCACCGTAAAAATCTGCAGCTTGCCGTTGTCCACCCATTTGGCGGCGGCATTGCACATATTGCGGTCCTCCCAATCGAAGAAGCGGCCGCTCTGGCACGGAAAAATCACGATGGGACGTCCGGCGTGGCCGTAGACCTTGAACTCCATAAAGCGGTTCAGAAACCGGCTGTACTCTTTATAATAGCGAATCTGCATGGCAGTCCCCTCCTATTTGTAAAAGAATTTTTTATTCATATCCAGCAAACCGACCATGGCGTGCATCGGCCCGGCAGCAGAGGTCTTGAATACCCAGTAGTAAAGCAGTGCCAGCGCCTCGCGCAGATAGCACGGCAGAACGCTGCGCAGCGGCGTGCCCGCAGCCAGCGCGGTAGCGGAGGTAAAGCCTGCCATGGCCGCGTACTTTCCTGCGCGGTAGCAGTGAAAGGCGTTGGAAACATAGACAATGGGTGTTGTCTCGTCATAGCCCTGTGCACGCAGGATTTCCAGAGAGAAGGCAAAGTTTTCCTCGGTGGAGGTAGAACGTGCTTCCGAAAGCACCCGCGCCGGGTCAAGGCCCTTGGCAATCAGGTATTCCCGCATGGCGTCCCCCTCAGGCAGCCATTCATCACGGCCCTGCCCGCCGCTGGTGATGACCAGCGTATCCGGGTGCGCTGCGGCAAATTCATACGCCTTATCTAACCGGTACTGCAGCAGCCTGCTGGGCTTATCCTTATGCAGGCCAGCACCCAGCACAATGACTGCCTTTTCCTGCCCGGTGGGCGGGTTTGTGTAACCACTGACCGCGACAAATGCGATAACCGCAAGGTAAACGCCCGCCAGCACCGCCAGAATCCAGAATACGGCACGGCCCGCTCCGGCAGAAAACCATGCGTTGACCGGGCGGCGGAACACCGCGTACCCGGCCACACACGCCGTGAGCAGCCAGACCATAAGGTTGCCCATATTGAAATTGGACAAAAATACCAATGAAATCGAATATACAACCAGCGCGACAGTTGCTATATTCAGTAAAATCGGGCCCACCTTACTTGGAAATTTCATCATAGACACCGCAACCTGCCGGGCAGTAGTCCACGTTCAGCGCCTTGCAGACCGTGTCCGCAATCGTGGCAAAGCTGTAGCGGGTGTGCAGGTTCACACCGGGCTGAATCTCGTCACCATAGATAAGGAACGGCACATACTCGCGGGTGTGGTCGGTGGTCTTGGTGTAGCTGGGGTCACAGCCGTGGTCTGCCGTGACCATCAGGATATCGCCGGGGCGCATTTTTTCCATAAAGCCGGGCAGCCAGTCATTGAACTCAGCGGCGGCAGCGGCATAGCCTGCCACGTCACGGCGGTGGCCGTAGAGCATATCAAAGTCCACAAGGTTGACAAAGGCAAGGCCTTCAAAATCGCGGTCTGCCAGCGCAAGCGTGACTTTCAGCCCCTCAGTGTTGCCGCTGGTGCGGATGGTCTCGCCAACGCCCTTGCCTGCAAAGATATCATGAATTTTGCCCACGCCGATGGTTGCCTTTCCGGCGGCCTGAATGGCGTCCAGCATCGTAGCGCGGGGCGGCACCAGACTGTAATCGTGGCGGCGGGGCGTGCGGGTGAAGTTGGCGGCGCAGTCCCCCACGAACGGGCGGGCAATCACACGGCCGACGCCGTACTTGCCGGTCAACAGCTCGCGGGCCGTGGCGCAGATTTCATACAGCTTCTCCACCGGGACAAGGGCCTCATTGGCGGCAATCTGGAAAACGCTGTCCGCGGAGGTGTAGACGATGAGCGCGCCGGTTTTCATATGCTCCTCGCCGTAGTCGCGGATAACATCCGTGCCGGAATAGGGCTTGTTGCACAGCACCTTGTAGCCGGTGCGGGCGGTAAATTCGTCCAGCAGCTCCTGCGGGAAGCCGTCCGGAAAGGTGGGCAGCGGCTCTGCGCTGAGCAGACCGGCAATCTCCCAGTGGCCGATGGTGGTATCCTTGCCAGCGCTGGCCTCGCGCAGGCGGGCAAAGCTGCCGAGGGGCTGTGCCACCGGGGTACCGCAGGTCACGCCGTCCAGATTGAACATACCCAGCTTGGCCAGGTTGTCCCCTTTGAAGCTGGGGTGACCGGCAATCGCGCCCAGCGTATTGGTACCGGCATCACCGAAAAGAGCGGCGTCCGGCTCTGCACCGATGCCGAAGCTGTCCAGCACAATCAAAAATACACGTTTTGCCATAATGATTCTCCTGTATGATTTATAGTAAAGAAATCTTTTTGCACTTATTATACCGTAAACCATTAAAAAAGTAAACATAAAATCCATACCGGGGCGCGGCGCATTTGTCCAAAAAATAACATAGGCAAATACAGCAAGATATGTACGGTATAATTTCTGTCAAATTTCTGTACCTACTTGTTTATCCCGGGGAACCTGTAGTATAATATCGCTGTGGTTTTCTATAAAGTATATATAAATAGGTAGAGCAATCAAACGGAGGAAATGTTTTTATGCGTAAAACCAAAATCGTCTGCACTATGGGTCCTTCCACCGACAAGCCGGGCATCCTGCGCCAGCTGATGGAAAATGGAATGAATGTTGCCCGCTTCAACTTCTCTCACGGCGACTATGAGGAGCACAAGGGTCGCTTTGACAAGGTGCGTGCGCTGTCCAAGGAGCTGGATCTGCCCATCGCCTGTATGCTGGACACCAAGGGCCCCGAAATCCGCCTGGGCGAGTTCAAGAACGGCGTTGAGAAGCTGGTTACCGGCCAGAAATTCACCCTGACCTCCCGCGATGTGGAGGGCACGAATGAAATCTGCTCTGTCACCTACAAGGATTTGCCCCACGATGTCAAGCCTGGCGGCCGCATTATGCTGGACGACGGCCTGATTGAGCTGCGCATTGACGAGGTCGGCGATACCGACATCAGCTGCACGGTCTGCAACGATGGCACCATCAAGACCAAGAAAGGCGTCAACGTTCCCGGCGTGCACCTGTCCATGCCGTATATGAGCCAGCGCGACACCAGTGATATTCTCTTTGGCGTTGAGCGGGGCTTTGATTTGATTTCCGCCAGCTTTGCCCGGAATGCGCAGGACATTATGGAAATCCGCCACGTTCTGGATGAGCACAACTCCAAGATTCGCATTATCGCCAAGATTGAGAATCAGGAAGGCATCGACAACATTGATGAAATCCTGACCGTTGCCGACGGTATTATGGTGGCCCGCGGCGATATGGGCGTTGAAATTGACTTTGCCGAGATTCCTGCTATCCAGAAGCACCTGATTGACCGTGCCATGAGCGCCGGCAAAATCTGTATTACCGCCACCCAGATGCTGGACTCTATGATTGTCAACCCCCGCCCCACCCGTGCCGAGATTACCGACGTTGCCAATGCCATCTATGACGGCACCGGCGCGGTTATGCTTTCCGGTGAGACCGCTGCGGGCAAGTATCCGGTGGAGGCCCTGAAGGCAATGGCTACGATTGCCGAGACCACCGAGGCTGACTCCAACTTTGACAGTCTGGTTCACCACAGCCGTGCGGATTCCTCCCGCCTGAACGTCAGCGCTGCCGTGGGCCATGCCGCCTGCACCACCGCTGCAGACATTGGTGCTTCCGCGATTATCACGGCCTCCAAGAGTGGTGAGACGGCCCGCCTGCTGAGCCGCTTCCGCCCCGATACCCAGATTATTGCCTGCGTGCTCGACGAGACGACCCGCCGCCAGCTGAATGTGTACCGCGGTGTGACCCCGCTGTTGATGGACTACGCCACCTCCACCGATGAACTGATCAGCAAATCTGTAGAGAAGGCCCGCAATGCAGGTCTCGTGCAGGATGGTGACCTGGTTGTTGTTACCGCCGGTGTCCCGGTGGGCGTCTCTGGCACCACGAATATGATTAAGGTGCATATGGTGGGCGATTCCCTGCTCGCCGGTGTCGGTATCGGCAAGTACAACGCCAAGGGCGAGGTCTGTGTCTGCCGCAGTGCCGCCGAGGCTGCCAAAAAGTTCAAGCCCGGCCAGATTCTGGTGGTTCCCTTCACCACGAATGATATGCTGCCCTTTATGCGCGAGTCGGCTGGTATCATCACCGAGGAAGCCGGTACGAACAGCCATTCCGCCATTGTCGGCCTGACGCTGGGTAAGGCGGTCATTGTTGGTGCCACCAACGCCACCCGCACCCTGAAAGATGGTATGCTGATTTCGATGGACTGCGCCCGCGGTGTTGTGCAGGCTATGGCAAAGTGAGGCAGCACAATGGAGCGAATTGCAAGTTTTTGCGTTGACCACACAAAGCTGCTGCCGGGTATGTATCTGTCCCGGCAGGACGGCGCAAACGGCGAAATTCTGACGTGGGATATCCGTATGAAACAGCCCAACAAGGGCAGCTATCTTTCCCCCGCCGCCGCCCACACGCTGGAGCATCTGTTTGCAACCTATGCCCGCAACAGCAAGTACAGCAAGGGTGTTGTCTATGTTGGCCCGATGGGCTGCCTGACCGGATTCTATCTGCTGACCACCGGGCTGACCCCTGCTGAAGCGCTGGAGCTGACCCGCAGTGCCTTTGCGTGGATGGCCGGATACACCGGCGAAATTCCCGGCGCTTCCGCGGTGGAGTGCGGCAACTATCTGATGATGGATCCCATCGCCGCCCGCGCCGAAGCCGCCGCTATGCTGCCAGTGCTGGAAAAGCTGACCGCAGAACAGCTGCACTATTAAGATATAATCCCCCTCCGAAAAGCCTTCTCCCCACGGGAGAAGGTGGCCCCGCAGGGCCGGATGAGGGTGAAGTTTCCCGACAAATGCTATTTACGGGGAACTTGCGGGCCGGGCGCGCCCGGGCCCCTACAGCGCTATCAAATAAATCGGCCGCCTGCTTCGATTTCTCACGGCAGGCGGCCGATTTTGTTTTTATGTAGGCTGTTTATGCAATCAGATGAGTGCGGCGGTAATCAGGGCCATCTTGTAGACCTCCTCGGCGTTGCAGCCGCGGGACAGATCATTGATGGGGGCGTTCAGGCCCTGCAGAATGGGGCCGTAGGCCTCAAAGCCGCCCAGACGCTGGGCAATCTTGTAGCCAATGTTACCGGCGTTGATGTTGGGGAAGATGAAGGTGTTGGTGTAACCGGCAACCTTGGAGCCGGGAGCCTTCAGCTGGCCGACCTCGGGGGCAACGGCAGCGTCAAACTGCAGCTCGCCGTCAACCTTCAGCTCGGGGTGAGCCTCCTGCACGCGCAGGGTGGCGTTGCGCATCTTGTCCACGGTCTCGCCCTTGCCGGAGCCCTTGGTGGAATAGGACAGCAGTGCAACGCGGGGGTCAATGCCAAAAATCTCAGCAGTGTGGGCAGTCTCAACGGTGGACTCCACAATCTCGTCCTCGGAGGGGTCGATGTTGATGGCGCAGTCACCCATAGCAATGCTCTCATCGCCGCGCATCAGAATGAAGCAGGAGCTGACAGACTTGATGCCGGGCTTGCACTTGATGAGCTGCAGTGCGGGGCGGACAGTGTCAGCGGTGGAGTAGGTAGCGCCGCCCAGCAGGCAGTCGGCCTTGCCCATCTTGACCAGCATGGTGCCGAAGTAGTTGCCCTTGGACAGGGCGGCACGGCACTGCTCATCGGTCATCTTGCCCTTGCGCAGCTCAACCATCTTGGCAACCATCTCATCGAAGCCCTCGTAGTTGGTCGGGTCGATAATCTCGGCACCGGTGATATCAAAGCTGCCCTCTGCTGCGGCCTTCTTGACGGCCTCAACCTCACCCAGCAGGATGACCTTCAGCGTCTTACCGGCCAGCAGGCGGCTTGCAGCGGACAGGATGCGGGCATCGGTACCCTCGGTAAAGACGATAGACTTCGGCTCAGCCTGCAGCTTTTTCTCAAAATCCTCGAAAATGGACATACTTTGATAACCTCCATAATTCCAGCAGCACACGGCTGCATAACACTTACACTGCTATTATAGCACCCATTTTACCCTTTGCAAAGAAATTGTGCGCTTTGCGGCGAATCTGGGCAACATATGTGCGGAAAGCAGGTGCAAGGCAAAATATCTCACAAAGTTAATAAAATGTCAAGGTGGGATTGTGGATTATTTATCAAATGTGACCGAACAGCATCGAACGAAAATACCACACAAGCGCCGCCTGTACGGCCAAAATCAGCGGCATACCCACCACAAAATACCAGTGCCTTGTCTTGTGGTGAAACAGATACATTCCGGCCCAAACGCCTACGCTGCCGCCCAGCAGTGCAGCACCAAACAGGACTTTTTCCGGGATGCGCCAGTCCCTGCGGCGGGCGCGCTGCTTGTCAACGCCCATCAGACCAAAGCCGATAAGGTTCATAAGAATAAGATAAATCACAGCTGTATTCATAAATTCTGTATACGCTCCTGCCCTCTTGTAAAACCACGAAAAAGCCCCCGCCAGGCGGGGGCTGAATCAGAATCAGATATCCTTGCGGGCTACCACACTGCTGCGCACCAGCGCACGCTTTAGGCGGGCTTCGGCAAGCTCCAGATCACGCTTGTCCAGATTTTTCTGGGCAAGGATTTCCTCGGCGCGTGCCTTGCTGCGGGCGGCGCGCTCTGCATCAATGGCATCAGCCCACTCAAAGGTGGTTGCCAGCAGGTGGCACTCCCCCTTCAGCACGCTGAGCATACCGCCCATACAGGCGGCGCGGCGGGTTGTGCCGTCCTCCAGCTTGATGCGGGCCTCGCCCATACCCAGTGCGGTACACAGGTCAATGTGCTTAGCAAGCAGCTGAATCTGGCCGTTGATGGTGCGGCAGGACAGCGAGACAACCTCGCCGTCAAACGCTACACCGTCCGGCGTCATAATTTTCAGCGGGAAAGTTGCCATATTCCCACCGCCTTACTGCTGCTTGGCCTTGGCCAGAACATCGTCAATCGTACCGGCAAACAGGAAGCAGCTTTCGGGGATGCTGTCACATTCGCCGTTCAGAATCATCTTGAAGCCGCGCAGGGTCTCCTTCAGCGGCACATACTGGCCGGGCATACCGGTAAACTGCTCTGCCACGTGGAAGGACTGCGACAGGAAGCGCTGCACCTTGCGGGCGCGGGCAACCGTAATCTTGTCCTCTTCGGACAGCTCATCCATACCCATAATGGCAATGATGTCCTGCAGCTCCTTATAGCGCTGCAGCACCTGCTGCACGGCGCGGGCTACCTCATAGTGCTCCTGACCGACAACCTCCGGCGAAAGAATGCGGGAGGTGGAATCCAGCGGGTCAACAGCCGGGTAAATGCCCTGCGAGGCAATGTCACGGCTCAGAACGGTAGTGGCGTCCAGGTGGGTGAAGGTGGTAGCGGGCGCGGGGTCGGTCAGGTCATCGGCGGGCACATAAACGGCCTGCACCGAGGTGATGGAGCCCTTGCGGGTGGAGGTGATGCGCTCCTGCAGAGCGCCCATCTCGGTGGCCAGCGTGGGCTGGTAGCCAACGGCAGAGGGCATACGGCCCAGCAGGGCCGAAACCTCAGAGCCTGCCTGCGTGAAACGGAAGATGTTGTCAATGAACAGCAGCACATCCTGATGCTTGACGTCACGGAAATACTCCGCCATCGTCAGGCCGGACAGTGCCACGCGCATACGTGCTCCTGGCGGCTCGTTCATCTGGCCGTAGACCAGCGCCGTTTTGTTCAGAACGCCGCTTTCGCGCATTTCGCCGTACAGGTCATTGCCCTCACGGGTGCGCTCGCCGACGCCGGTAAAAACGGAATAGCCGTTGTGGGCGGTGGCGATGTTATAGATAAGCTCCTGAATCAGAACGGTCTTACCGACACCGGCACCGCCGAACAGGCCGATCTTGCCGCCCTTGGCATAGGGACAAATCAGGTCAACAACCTTGATGCCTGTTTCCAGAATCTCGGTGGCAGATTCCTGCTCGTCGAAGCTGGGGGCAGCGCGGTGGATGGGCCAGCGCTCGGTTGTTTCGGGGGCGGGCTGTTCGTCCACAGGTTCACCCAATAGGTTGAACACGCGGCCAAGGCACTCGTCACCAACGGGAACCTTGATGGGCTCACCCAAATCAACGGCGTCAGCGCCGCGGACAAGACCGTCCGTGGCCGCCATTGCAATGCAGCGAACCACATTGTCACCAACGTGCTGAGCAACCTCGACAATCAGCTTTTTGCCGTTGTTTTCCAGCTCGATGGCATTCAGCAGGGCGGGTAATTCACCGTCCTTGAATCGGATGTCCAGCACAGGTCCCATGACTTGTACTACCTTTCCGATGTGTTTTTCTGGCATAGCACACACTCCTTTAGTGGGCTTCTTTTACTCAGGGCAATACCACATAATTCTAAGTGCCGATGCGGCGAGCGAGAAGTGCAAACCGCTAAGCAAAAAGCGCAGATAATACTGGATGTATTATCGAGCATTTTTGCAACGCAGATTGTGCTTCGCAGCCGCGGCAGCGGTGCTTAAGCCGTAAGGCGGGAATTGTGCGATGTTGCCATAGTTCGCGAAAGGATGACACCCAATGGTTAAAGGCGTTATTTTTGATATGGATGGGCTGATGTTCGACACCGAGCGTCTGTGGGATACCCTGTGGGAGCCCGCCTGTAAGGAACTGGGCCTGCCCCTGCCCCCCGATATGGAAAAATTCACCGCGGGCGGCCGCGGTCTGGCGGGCGAGAATCTCTGCCGCCACGTGGCGGAGTATATCCCCGGTGACCCGCAGAAGGTGCTGGCCAAGGTCTGGCAGCTGGCCGACAAGCGCTTTGCCGAGGGCGTGCCCTGCAAAAAGGGCCTGAAGGAGCTGCTGGCTACGCTCGAAGATATGGGCCTGCCGCGCATTGTGGCAAGCTCCAGCCCGCGCAATATGATTGAGATGAATCTGCAGACCACCGGCACAGTGCGGTATTTCCACGATGTTGTCTCCGGCACCGAAGTTGCCCACAGCAAGCCCGCGCCGGACACGTTTTTGCTGGCGGCGGAAAAGCTGCACCTTGACCCGCATATCTGCCTTGTGCTGGAGGACAGCTTCAACGGCGTGCGGGCGGGCCGTGCGGCGGGCTGCGTGACCGTGATGGTGCCGGATTTAATGCAGCCGACCGAGGAAATCACAAAGCTGTATGACCGCAAATGCAGCGATTTGCTCGAGGTGCGTGACCTGCTGATCGAGGGCAGGCTGTAACTCTACCCCGCATTTTTCCTCTTGCCTTTTAGCCGTCAATGCGCTATACTGGTCTATGGCGGCCCGCCGGGGCCGTACATTTGCGCTGTACTCCCGATGTATAGGAGACGGCAGCAGGAGGAAAATTGAATATGAAAAAACGTACCAACATCCGTTGGCTCACCCAGCTTGCGCTGCTGGTGGCCATTCTGCTCGTGTTGAACTACACGCCGCTGGGCTATCTGCAGATTGGCCCGCTGTCGGCGTCGTTGCTCACCGTGCCGGTTGCCATCGGCGCTATGACGATGGGCCCCACAGCGGGTGCTATTCTGGGCGGCGTCTTTGGCGCCACCAGCTTTATTCAGGCGCTGGAAGGCAAGTCCGCCATGGGCGCAGCGCTGTTCCAGGTCAGCCCCGCGGGCAGCTTTGTGGTCTGCTTTGTGGCCCGCGTGCTGATGGGTCTGTGTGCGGGCCTGATTTTTTCCGCCCTGCGCAAGGCCCTGCCCAAAAATGAAAAGCTGGCCTGCTTCCTCGGCGGCTTGGCCGCGCCGGTGCTGAACACCGTTTTCTTTATGGGCTTTCTGGTACTGATTTTCTATAACTGCGAGTATGTGCAGAACCTCGCAGGCACCCTCGGCGCACAGAACGCCTTTATGTTCATTGTGCTGCTGGTCGGCGTGCAGGCCATCTTTGAGTGGCTCATCTGCTGCGTGGTGGCCGGTGCCGTTTCCCTGCCGGTGCGCAAATACCTGAAAATGAACTGATTGATACACAAATAAAAACCGTCCCTCCCGGAAGTGATATGCTTCCGGGAGGGACGGTTTGTTGTATGCAGCGCTGTAGGGGCGGGCATTGCCCGCCCGCCGTGGTTTCCCGGCAGATGGCATTCCCGGGAAACCGCCCTTCACACCGCGCCGTAAATTCCTTTGACGCTGACCTCGCCGGTGAACACGCGGGTGTCGCCGGATTCATCGTGTACAACGAGCTTGCCGTCCTCGTCCACATCAATGGCCGTGCCCGCGCCGCCGTCATAGGTGACGCGGCGGCCCAGATTGACACACCGCGCCTTGTAGCGCTCGCGGTAGGGGGCAAAGCCCTCGGCCTCGTAGGTATACAGCGCACGGTCAAAACCGAAATCCGTCATATACTGGGCCAGCCACTCGGGGTCTGTGTCCATATCGACCGCCACACCCTGCAGCGCCAGACTGGTGCCGTTGGGCAGGCCCGCGGCGTCAAAATATTCCTGCGGCTGGGCCAGATTGATGCCGATACCCACCACGATGCTGTGCCCATCCGGGCCGACCTCACAGAGAATGCCGACAATTTTCTTGCCGTTGAGCAGCAAATCATTGGGCCACTTAATCTGGCACTCAACACCGTAGCGCTCGCGCAGGGCGTCGCAGACAGCCAGACTGGCAAACAGCGGCAGGGTGGCGGGCTGCACTAAATCCGTCTTGATGACGGCGGTATAGTACAGGCCCTTGTGGGGCGCGTCCAGCCAGTCGCGGCCCAGGCGGCCCCGCCCGGCGGTCTGGTGGGTGGTATACACCGCGCCGACAGGCCCAAACTTGTCCAGATTCTGCTTGGCCCATAGGTTGGTGCTGTCTACCTCGGGCAGATACAGAACGCTTTCATTCATATAGCAGGCACCCTCTTCCAGCTGAATTCACATTGACCGTCATGGATGGTGATCACACCGTAGCTGCCGCCGTCCCGCAGGCTGCCGGGGTTAAATACCGTGGCCGCCGTGCCGACGCCGCGCACCAGCTCCCGCCGGTGGGTGTGGCCGAACAGCGCCACATCCGCGCCGCGCTCCCCGGCGCTCTCGGCCAGGCGCTCGCTGCCCATCTTGACGCCGTAGTGGTGGCCGTGGGTGTAGAAAAAGAGCACCCCGCCGAACGGCGCCATTCCCTCGCTGGGCTCGCTGTAGTTGACATCACAGTTGCCCGCCACGCGGTAAATCGGGTAGGGCACCGGCTCCTTGCGCAGCTCCAGCGCGGCGTTCAGGTCATACAGACCATCGCCCAGATAGAACATTGCATCGGCCGTTTCGTTGTTCAGCACCCAGCGCAGGTCGCGCAGACGGCCGTGAACGTCGGAAATAACCAGTATCTTGCACATAAACTAACTCCGCGTGCGGGCGCACCGCACTTACTTCAACATTTCTTTGTAGATTTCGCCCTTGCTGAACGGCGTACCGGCTGCGGCCTGCTTGGCGGCAGCAGCCGGGGGCATACCGCCTGCCTGCAGGGCGCGGGCGGCGGCAACGGCCTCCTCCAATGTGGGGGCAGCCGCCTGCTCCACGGCGGCGGGGTCTGCCCCGGCCAGCACCAGCACATACTCGCCGCGGGGGTCGTTTTCCCGGTAAAAGGCCACGGCCTCGCCCAGCGTGGTTTTCTTGATTTCCTCGTGCAGCTTGGTCAGCTCACGGCAGAGCGAGACAGAGCGCTCCGCGCCGAAGGTAGCCGCCAGATCGTCCAACGTGCCGCGCAGCTTGTGCGGGGCCTCGTAGAAAATCATCGTGCGGGTCTCGTTCTGCAAAAAGGCCAGACGCTCCCGGCGCTCCCGCTTGGGCACCGGCAGAAAGCCCTCAAACACAAAGCGCGCTGTGGGCTGGCCGCTGGCCGCCAGCGCCGTGACGCAGGCGGATGCCGCCGGAATCGGCACCACCCGGATGCCCCGGGCGTGCGCCTCGCGGACAATCTGCTCGCCGGGGTCGCTGATGCAGGGCATACCGGCGTCACTGCACAGTGCGCAGTTCTCCCCCGCCTCAACGCGCTGCAAAATGGCCTCGCCGTGGTGCAAGGCGTGCTCATAGTAGCTGACCATCGGCTTTTTCAGCCCCAGATGGTTCAGCAGCCGCAGGGTCACGCGGGTATCCTCGGCGGCGATGAAATCCGCCAGACCGAAGGTAGCCGCCACGCGGGGCGGCATATCGTCCAGATTGCCAATCGGCGTGGCAACCAGATACAAAGTTCCGGGCAAAACAAAAACCCCTTTTGAAAGTAATATAGTCTATTATACCCGGATTGTCCGGCAAGTGCAAGCAAACCGGCGGATTTGGACGATAAAAAGCAAAAGAGGCGTACCCCGGCAGGCACGCCTCTTTGATTTGTTGCAAGACTTATTCGCCGCTGCGCTCTGAAAAGCCGTACTCGTGCTCCTTTAGGGGCAGTTCGGCGGTTTCGGTGTTTTCAATACGGGCCCAGCGGTTTGTGCGCTCAATCGTGGGGACAAGCTCGTCCAGCGCGGCACGCTCGCCCTGCGCCTCCATCGTGACGCTGCCGTCCCAGTTGTTGGCCACCCAGCCGGTCAGGCCCAGATGCTGGGCGGCGGCGCGGGCGTAGTAGCGGAAGCCCACCCCCTGCACCATGCCGGTGAACCGCCAGCGGCGGCGGACGGTGCTCATGCGTCGATGCCGGTGACGGTGTAGTCCTTGGCCTCGACAGCAGCCTTCAGGTCGGCATCGGCCACGTCAGCGCTCAGGGCCACAACAGCGGTGCCCTTCTCGTGGCTGACCTCAGCGCTCTGCACGCCCTCCAGCGCCTCCAGCGCCTTCTTCACGGTGGCCTCGCAGTGGCCGCACATCATGCCTTCAATGTGGATCGTCTTTTTCATAGTTGCTTCCTCCGTTTTATTCATTTCGGCGGGCTGCACATGGCAGGCCCCGCCGGGGCAGCTTGCTTCCGGTTCGATGCGCGCCGGGGCCTTGCGCTTCGGCGGGGCATCGTGGGCGGCGTTGCGCGGGTTAAAGGCGTTCAGCCGCAGCGCGTTCGTGACAACACAGACGCTGGACAGGCTCATGGCCGCCGAGGCAATCATCGGGTTCAGCGTGATGCCAAGGCCGGTGAACACACCCGCCGCCAGCGGGATGCAGATGGCGTTGTAGAAGAACGCCCAGAACAGGTTTTCGTGAATGTTGCGCACCACCGCGCGGGACAGACGCACCGCAGCGGGCACATCGGCCAGGTCGCTGCGCACTAGCACCACGTCGGCGGCGTCCAGTGCCACGTCGGCCCCAGCGCCGATGGCAATGCCGGTCTCGGCACGGGTCAGGGCGGGGGCATCGTTGATGCCGTCGCCCACCATGGCCACACGGCCCGCAGCCTGCAGGCGGCGGACTTCGGCCTCCTTACCGGCGGGCAGGACGCCTGCGATGACATGGTCCTCGTCCAGGCCGACCATAGCACCAATGTGCTTGGCGGTGGCGGCGTTATCGCCGGTCAGCAGCACGACCTGCAGGCCCAGGGCCTTCATCTGGCTGATGGCCTCGGCCGAGGTCTGCTTGACCACATCAGACACGCCGATGACGCCTGCCGGTTTACCGGCCAGCGAGAAGTACAGCGGGGTCACGCCGTCGCGGCTCATCTCTTCGCCCGCCCGCTCCAGGTCGGAGGTCAGCTCGCAGGTCTCGCGGATAAAATCGGCGTTGCCGCCCGCGATGACCTTACCGGCCACCTTGCCCTGCAGACCCTTGCCGGGCACAGCCTCAAAGTCGGTCACAGTGGCGTAGGAGAGCTTGTCTTTCTCGGCACGCTGCAAAATAGCGCGGGCCAGCGGGTGCTCACTGCGCAGTTCCAGGCCCGCGGCCATGCTGAGCAGGAATTTTTCAGGCACGTTGCGGGTGCCCACCACCTTGACAACACTCGGCTCGCCGGTGGTGACGGTGCCGGTCTTATCCAGCAGCACGGCTTCGGTGTAGCCGGTGGTTTCAAGGCTGGCGGCGGTCTTGAACAGGATGCCGTTCTTGGCACCCACGCCGCTGCCCACCATGATGGCAACCGGCGTGGCCAGCCCCAGCGCGCAGGGGCAGCTGATGACCAGCACGCTGATGCCGCGTGCCAGCGCAAAGGTAAAGGTCTGGCCCAGCAACAGCCAGAGTAAGAAGGTAGCCGCCGCAATGCAGATAACCGTGGGCACAAAAATGCCGGAGACCTTGTCCGCTGTCTTGGCCAGCGGGGCCTTGGTGGCGGCGGCGTCCCGCACAAGGCGGATAACCTGCGACAGGGTGGTGTCCTGCCCGACGCGCTCGGCACGGCAGGTCAGAGCGCCGTTCTGGTTGATGGTGGCGGCGCTCACCGGCGAGCCGGGGAACTTGTCCACCGGCATACTCTCGCCGGTCAGGGCCGCCTCGTTGACGGTGGAAATGCCCTCGGCCACGGTGCCATCCACCGGGATGCTCTCGCCGGGGCGCACAAGGAACAAATCGCCGACCCTGACCTCACTGACCGGGATCGTGACCTGCTCGCCGTCCCGCAGGACGCAGGCGGTCTGGGGGGCCAGCTTCATCAGGCTCTTCAGCGCGTCGGTGGTCTTGCCCTTGCTGTAGGCTTCCAGCGTCTTGCCGACGGTAATCAGCGTCAGAATCATCGCCGCCGACTCAAAATAGAGGTCGTGGCGGTACTGCATGACCAGCTCCTCATTGCCGGTGGAAAGGCCCACGCAAATCATAACGATGGCAAACACACCGTAGGCCAGCGACGCGCCAGCCCCCAGCGCCACCAGCGTATCCATGCCGGGGGCGCGGGTTTTTATGCCCTTCCAGCCCGAGAGGAAGAAGGCGCGGTTAATCCAGCAGACCGGCAGTGTCAGCACCAGCTGGGTGCCCGCAAACAGGATGGCGTGCCAGCCGCCGCCGTGGAACACACTGCCCAGCGGCAGGCCGATCATGTGGCCCATCGAGACATACATAAGCGGGACAAGGAAGCAGAGGCTGGCAATCAGGCGCTTTTTGAGCTTGGGAGTCTCGGTGTCCTCGAGCTCGGCGCTTTCGCTCTCGGCGGAGGCGAGGGACGCGCCGTACCCGGCGGCGTCCACGGCGCGGAGGATGCGCCGTGCCGTGGCATCGGGGTCGGCGTCGGGGGCGTAGTCTACCTGCATCGAGTTGGTCAGCAGGCTTACGGCGACGGATGCCACACCCGGCACCGCCGCAACGGCTTTTTCCACATGGCTTGCGCAGGCCGCGCAGCTCATGCCGGTGATTTCGTAGCGTTGCATGGGGATACTCCTTTTTTGGTAGTGCAGAGAAAGCCTTCCCCCGAGGGGGAAGGTGGCGCGGAGCGCCGGATGAGGGGAGAGCTGACGGATATTGCCCGTGAGCGGGTGGCGTTGGCGGGGTCTGCCCTCATCAGTCACCTTCGGTGACAGCTTCCCCCGAGGGGGAAGCCTTTTATCTTATTAAAACAGATTTTCCGGCAGAACGATGTCGCTTTTCGGGACCTGGGACCAATCGAAGGTGCGGGCCAGGGCCTGGGGCGTTGTAGGGGCGGGGGAGGCTTGCAGGCCGCAGGCAAAGGCCAGCTTGCCGATGATCTCCTCAGGGGTGTATTTCTCCCGCAGGTTCTCGAGACTCTGGTCGCCGTCGCGCTTTGAAAGGCGGCGGCCATCGGAGGCCAAAAGCAGCGGCAGATGGTAGAATTTCGGCGGGGTCAGGCCCAGCTCCCGGTAAAGCCAGAGCTGGCGCGGTGTGCTGGACAAGAGGTCGCTGCCGCGCACGACCTCATCGACGCCCATCAGCGCGTCGTCCACAACGACGGCCAGCTGGTAGGCAAACACACCGTCGGCCCGCCGCAGGAAAAAATCCCCGCAGTCGCGGGCGAGGTTTTCTTCATAGTGCCCCATGTGGCCGTCCTCAAAGGCGATGACCTCGTCGGGCACCTGCACGCGCCAGGCGGGGGCGCGGGTCTTGGAGCGCTCGGCAATTTCAGCGGGCGTCAGGCCGCGGCAGGTCCCGGCGTAGATGACCTGCCCGTCGCTGCGGTGGGGCGCGCTGGCCGCGTGCAGCTGACTGCGGCTGCAAAAGCAGGGATAGACCAGCCCACGGCGGGATAATTCGTCGAAGTACCGCTGATAAATTTCGCTGCGGTCACTCTGGTAGACCGGCGGCGTCGGGCCGTCGGCGGCAAGGCCGAGCCACGCCAAATCGTCCACAATGGCGTCTGCATAGCTGCGGGGGCAGCGCTGGGTGTCCAGATCCTCAATGCGCAGCAGCACCTGCCCGCCCTTGCTTTTGGCGCTCAGCCAGGCCAGCAGGCAGCACATCAGGTTGCCCAGGTGCATCCGCCCGCTGGGGCTGGGCGCGTAGCGTCCCGTGCTCATTCCAGCGTGTAGGTGCCGTCGCCAAGGGCACGCAGATGGACACGGTAGAAGGCGGCCACGGCGTTTGTCATGGCCTCGGCGTCGGCGACGCTGGCCGTCTCGACGGCACTGTGCATCGCGAACTGGGCGCAGCCGATGTCTGCCATCGGGATGGGCAGCGTGTGGCTCTGCAAATTGCCCAGCGTGCTGCCGCCGGCCTCGTCGGCGCGGTTCGTGAACACCTGTACCGGCACGTCGGCCTTCCGGCAGATGGCGCGGAAGATCGCGCCGCTGACGGCGTTCGTCGTGTACTTCTGGCTGGCGTTGTACTTGAGCACCACGCCGCCGCCCAGCCGCACGGGCGCGCAGGGGTCGGACTTCTGCGGGAAGTTCGGGTGGGTCGCGTGGGCGTTGTCGGCGCTCAGCATAAAGCTGTTGGCCATGGCACGGTGGCTGGCCTGTGCGCTGTGGGGCACGGCTTCAAGGATGCGGTCCAGCACATCGCGCAGGTAGCTGCTCTCGGCACCCATTCGGCTCGAGGAGCCGACCTCCTCGTTGTCGAACATCGCCCAGACCGGGGCGCAGGCGCTGTCGGTCTCCCCGGACGCATCCAGAAAGCCCAGCAGCGTCGTGGCGGCGCATTCCAGATCGTCAATGCGCGGGGCCATGAAAAATTCACCGTCAGGGCCGATCTGGGTCGGGGCCTGGCGGGTGACGAGCTGCAGATCGCTGTCCAGAATGTCGGCGGCCTCCACGCCAAGGGACTCGGCGACGAGGTCGGTCAGGGTGCGGCTGCCCGCGGGGCCCCACAGCGGCTGCATATCGACCTGCGGGTTGAAGGTGTGGCCCTTGTTGATGTCCCGCTGAAAGTGGATGGCCAGCGACGGGATGACGAGCAGGTCGCGGTCAAGGTACACAAGGCGGCTCTCGATGCCGTCCTCGGTCTTGACGAGGGCGCGCCCGCCGACGGTCAGCGGGCGGTCCAGCCAAGTGGACATGATCATCCCGCCGTAGCCCTCGACGCTCAGGCGGCGGCAGCCGTCGTTTTCAACGGTGTCGGCCTTGATTTTCCACGACGGGGAGTCGCTGTGGCTGGCCACGATGCGCCAGCCGCCGATGGCGTGCTGCGGCACGCGCCACGCCACAACGGACGAGCCGTTGCGGGTCGTGTAGTAACCCTTGCCCGGCTCAAGGTTCCAGTAGTCGGCCTCCTCCAGCCGGGTGAAGCCGGCGGCGCACAGCCAGCTTTCGGCGGTGGCAGCGGCGTGGAACGGGGTGACGGACTCCTGCAGAAACTCTACTAAATCATCGTACATAGGTATTTTTCTCCTCTTGGGTGATTTTCCGCACATTTGGCGGTGAATATTGTAGGGCGGGGTGACCCCACCCCGCCGCGGCGGCCTGAGGTCAGGCTGCCCTACATTATAAACATACACAACTATATTACCGCAAACATTCCCAAGAAACAAGTTGCAAACGCGGGGAAAATACCCTATACTTAGTATATTCAAATAGGCACTTTTGACAAGTACGCACTTTTTAGAAACCGCTACCCAAAAGGAGAGTGTGAGCAATGCACCCGAACGAACACTGTAACTGCCGCTATGCGGATGTGGGCTGTGACAGGATGGAGCAGGTCATGGACCAGATCAGCGGCAAGTGGAAGATGCGCATTTTATTCATGGTGGGCGCACACGGTACGCTGCGCTACGGTGAGCTGCGCAAGCTGCTGGACGGTGTGACCCACAAGATGCTGTCGAACCAGTTGAAGGAACTGGCCGCGGACGGGCTGGTGCAGCGCATCGACTACAACGAGGTCCCGCCCCGGGTCGAGTACCGCCTGACCGAAAACGGCGAGGCGCTGATGCCGATTTTTGACGACATTCAAAAATATATCCGCCGCCAGAGCTGCGGCGACTGCTGCAAGCAGGAAACACGCCACACCTGCTGTGAATAATATAAGGTAGGATTGGGGGCGTTTGGTATGCGTAGGTTAGCGATCCTTTTGGCGGGGGCCGCCCTGCTGGCCGGGTGCGCGGCCCCGGCGGTGCCGGAGGCGGCGTCCGCGGTGCAGGCGGTATCGTCCGAAGAGGGCACCGGGCACGCAGGCAGCCGGGCCGAGCAGCTTGCCGTGCTGGATGGGCTGGTGGATTTCGGCGCGGACACGGCAGGCTGCAGCCTGAAAACGGCCCGGGCCGCGGCGGTGCTGGTGGAGTACCTGAGCGCGTCGGAGTTTGAGGATGGTACAGCGGATACCTGGCGGGCCGGGCTGAGCGGCGACGCGCAGGAGCGGCTGGCGCTGAACTGGCCGGGCATCCTGGCCGAAGCACAGGCGATTTGTGCCGACCCCGCGGCCTGTGCCGATGAGCTGGCGTCCGCAGGCGTGGAGACGGATTTCCCCGGTATGGAGCTGGGCGGTGTGCCGGATAAGCTGACGGCGCTGGACGCAGTGCTGGGCGCACAGGGGCAGCCCGTAAAATAATAACAAAAAAGACAGCAGGTACGCGGTTTTTGCGTGCCTGCTGTTTTTTCGACAGCGGAAAACAGCTGTCCCTAAAATAAAACGGCGTTCGGTCTTATAATGCGGCAGGATTCGACAAACGGTTATGGTAAGATGAGGGTGTTCCGAGAAACGGACACCATAAATGATACAAAATGAAAGGCCTACAAGCTATGAAAAAACAAAGTCTGAACGCACTCGCTGCCTCCTACCGCGCTGACCTGCTCTACTACATTGAGCGTGCCAAGCTGGGCAAATGCCCGCCCCACTGGCAGGCCTACTGCTTTGGGGAAATTGCTGCTGCCAAGGGCACGGATGCCTACCCTGAGGACGGCGACGCACTGCTGGACGAGCTGCACCGGCTGGTGGACACCGTGCCCCAGATCACGAACCGCGAGGAAAGCGCGGCGGAGATCGCCGCCTACCGCGGGCAGATGCTCTTTTACTTTGACCGCGACTACTACACGCTGGCCGAGCTGGTGCGCCTGCCGGACCGGAAAAAGTACGGCGCCTGCGTTTACATTGACGCCGACGGCAGCAGGCAGGACCGCCCGGGCTATGCCAATGACATAGCACTGCAGGTGGACGAATGGCGCAGGGAGAACGGCATCCCGTTTGACAAGTCGACCATCGCCGCCAGCCCCAGCGAGGTAGACGGCGGCGAGTTTGACACGATGGACGAGGCACTGCGGTACCTGTACACCTGCCTGAATTTCCCGGACAGCGTGTTGTGCTGAAAAAATCCCGCCGGAAAAGGGCGTCCGACGGGATTTTTTGTGCGGTATAGGGGAGAACGGAGGCGGGGTGGGGGCACCCCGCCCTACGCATGGCCCGGAAGGGAAGGCAGGGCGAACGGCCACGGGCGGATAGGAAATCCGCCCCTACGGTGGGGCCGCAGGGCTCCTGCCTTACAGCTCGTACAGCTCGGTGTATTTCTTCTTTAAATAATCGGTGAAGTGGTGCGGGTCGAACTTGCCGCCGCAGAGGCTCTCGACGAGCCAGGCAGGTTCCTTCATGCTGCCCCACTGCCAGACGCGCTCCTTCAAGGCGGCCTTCAGCGGCTCCACGTCGCCGTTGGCCCACTGGGTGTCAAAGTCGTTTGTTTTGCGCAGGTCGTCGAGGGCCTGTGCGCCGTAGGCACTGCCGAGGGCATAGCTCGGGAAATAGCCGATGTCGCCCATGGACCAGTGGATGTCCTGCAAACAGCCGTGGGCATCGTCGGGTACATCGACGCCGAGGTACTCTTTATACTTGGCGTTCCAGGCGGCGGGCAGGTCGGCCACGGCCAGTGTGCCCTGCATCAGGGCCTTTTCCAGCTCATAGCGCACCATGATGTGCAGGGAGTAGGTCAGCTCGTCGGCCTCGGTGCGGATCAGGCCCGGTTCGGCGCGGTTGACGGCGCGCCAGATCTCCTCGGCGGAGACGTCGGCCAGCTGCGCGGGGAACAGCTCCTTCAGCGTCGGGTACAGGTAGTGGACAAAGGCGCGGGAACGGCCCACCAGGTTCTCAAACAGGCGGGACTGGCTCTCGTGAATGCCCATCGTCGCGCCGTGGGTGACGACGGTGTAGTCGTAGTCGGGGTTGATGTTCAGCTCATACAGCGCGTGGCCGCCCTCGTGGGCGACGCTGTAGAGGTTCGAGAAGATGTCCCGGGGCATGTAGTGGGTCGTGATGCGCACATCGCCGCGCCAGAACTCGGTGGTGAAGGGGTGCTCGCTCTCGGCCAGATAGCAGTGGGCCGGGTCAAGGCCCCACAGCTCCATGATCTTTTTGCTGACCCGGCGCTGGGCGTCGATGGGCCACTCCTGGTCGAGGAAGTCGGTGCGCACGGCCTTGCCGCGGGTCTGGATGTCCGCCAGCAGCGGGACGATGGTTTCGCGCAGCGTCGCGAAAAATTCATCGCACTGGGCAATGGTCAGGCCCTTCTCGTAGCGGTCCAGCAGGACCTCATAGGGGTCGCGGTCCGGCGCAAAATACCGGGCCTGGGCGCGGCGGGCGGCAATGAGCTTTTCCAGATACGGCGCGAACAGGCTGAAATCGTTCGTGCGCTTGGCCTTGGTCCAGGCTGGCACGCTCTGGCTGCACAGCTTGGTGAAGGCGGCGTACTCGTCGGCGGGGATTCGGGCGATCTCGTCGTACTGGCGCTGCAAATTGCGGACCTCGGCGCGCTCCTGCTCGGTCTCGGCGTCGGCAGCGGCCTCCTTCAAAAGGGCGGCGGTGCCGTCGTTGACCAGCAGGTCAAAGCTGGCGCGGCTCAAAACCTCGGTGGCCTCGGCGCGGCCATCGGCGCTGCCCTCGGGCGCGACGGTCTCGGCGTCAAAGTCGATGACGGTCATAGCATACAGGTAGGCGTACAGCTGCTTTTCCAGCGCACGCAGGCGGATGATGGAAGGCTTCATGGTGGTGACCTCGTTTCATAGTGATGCCTTCCCCCTTTGGGGAAGGTGGCCGAAGGCCGGATGAGGGGCAGGTCTGCGGGGGCAGCCCATGAACAGGCTGCGGCGGAAGGCTGACCCTCATCAGTCCGCTTTGCGGACAGCTTCCCCCGATGGGGAAGCCCTTATAAGCATCATACCACACCTCGCGCATTTTTTCCATTGCCAACCGGGCAAAAGTGTGGTATTGTGGATATACTACTACAAAAAGGAGGTCCCCCGCCATGCCGGAGCAGCCGCTTGTCAGTATTATCGTGCCGATTTATAACGCCCAGGATCATATCGCCCGCTGTGTGGAGAGTATCCGCCGCCAGACCTACCGGAACCTTGAAATTCTGCTGCTGAACGACGGCAGCCAGGACGTCAGCCTGGAGGTCTGCAAGATGTATGCCAACGTCGATCCGCGCATCGTGCTCATTGACAAGGCCAACAGCGGCGTGGCCGCGACCCGCAACATGGGCCTGCGGGAGGCCAGGGGCAAGTATCTGCAGTTCGTCGATGCCGATGACACGATCCAGCCCTACGCCACGGAGCTGCTGGTGCAGCGGGCCGAGGAGAGCGGCGCAGATTTGGTCATTGCGCACTACAACCGCATTACGCCGCCCCGCCCCCGTGCCGAGGATGACCCCCGCCCCGAGCGGCCCACCAAGGTGCAGACCTACGGCTTCCTGATGGAGGGCCCGATGACGAAGGAGGAATTCGCCGCGGGCCTGATGCAGGAACCGGCCAGCTTTTACTACGGTGTGATGTGGAATAAGCTCTACCGCGCCGACATTGTCCGCGCGCACGATGACATTATATGCGCCGAGGACATGGACTGGTCGGAGGACCTGTATTTCAATTTGAGCTATATCCGTTATGCGGAGAAGTTCTACGCGCTGTCGACGCCGATCTACAACTATTTCAACACGCCCGGCAGCGCGGTGCACACGGCGCTGAACCCGGTGAACATCGTGGCGACCCGCGCGACCCTGTTTGCATATTATAAGGAGCTGTATGAGCATCTGGGCCTGTATGAGGAGTACAAGCCGCAGATCTACAAGTATCTGGTGGCGGTGGCAGAGGCGTGAGCGCGGCGAATAGTACGCGGTAGGGGCCGGGCAGACGGTGGAAAACGGGCAATAAAAATAGCGTAGGGGAGGGTTTTTAACCCTCCCCTACGTATATTCTGTTTTACATCCAATGCCCGAAGCGGTAGACCGGCTTCGTCGGCTCGGGGGGACGCAGGTCGTCGCCAAGATAGATGTCGATGGCGTTGCGCTGCATGCGGCGGGCGACCCTGTCGGGCAGATGGGCAAAGCCCTCGGCCAGGTTGGGCGGGCGCTTGACCGGGTGGTGGCAGTCGCTGCACAGAATGTGCACAAGGTTCCACTCGATCAGCTTGTGCAGCCACTTGGCGGTGTGTCCGTCCCGGATCAGGCCGGTGGCGTTGATCTGCGCCAGACACCCGTCGCAGACCCAGTTGTAGAGCAGCGTCGGGTCCTCGGTCACAAAGGGATAGCGCTCCACGTGGGCCAGAATCGGCGTGTACCCCTGCGCACGGATGGCGTAGAGCGTCTCGTCGATGCCCGGCGGGTGCATCGTGGTGGGGAACTCGATCAAAATATAGTTGCTCCCCGCAAAGGCCAGCTGGCGCAGGTCAAGGCTGGGCAGCGCGGTGGAGTAAAACACCTCGGCGCCCATTTTACCGGCCAGCCGCAGGCCCTCGGCCTTGCAGGCCGCGGACACCTGCAGGAACGCTGCCTTGCGCCGCGCGGTAAACTGCTCCACGGAAATGCGCTCATAATGGAAGTGCGGCGTGAACACAATGCCCGCCGCACCATCCTGTAATTCCTTGCGAATGAGCGACATTGACATATCCAGATCTTTGGCACCGTCATCAATGCCGGGCAGGATGTGACAGTGCAGCTCTACAAGGGCATTACTCATGCATCATTTCCCTTTTTATCTTCGTCGTAATAGCTGTAGGAGTAAGCGTAGGAGTAGCCGTCGCGGCGGCCGCTCTGCTTGCCGTTGTAGCCGTTCATGACAACACCCAGGATGTGGGCGTTGACGGCCTCCAGGTTCTTTTTGCTGAGCTGGGCACTCTGGATGGTGGTGACACCGGGGCGCACGACCAGCAGCACGCCGTCCGCCATGCGGCAGAGGACCGCAGCGTCGGTGACGAGGCTGACGGGCGGGGTATCCACAATAACATAGTCGAATGCCTTCTGCAGGGAGGCAAAGATCTTCTCGGTCATGGGGGCGGAGAGCAGCTCGGTGGGGTTCGGCGGGATCGTACCGGCGGTCAGGACCGTGATGCCGGAATCCTTGACGCGGACAAGCGCTGTGGCCAGCGCGCCTTCATCCTTGGAGGTGATGACGTTCGTCAGACCGGCATGGCTGCGCGGAATGCGCAGATAGCGGGAGATCGTCGCCTTGCGCAGGTCACAGTCCACAAGGACAACGCGCTTGCCGGAGGCCGCAATCGTCATGGCCAGGTTGACGGCCACGTTGGTCTTGCCTTCTTCGGGAACGGAGGAGGTAATCAGGATGGTCTTGCAGTTGCCGGCAGAGGAAAGAAATTCCAGGTTGGTACGCAGAGATTTGTAGGCTTCCACAAACTGGAACGGGGCGTCGCCGCCGACGGTAAACAGCTTGCGATGGCTGGTGTTTTTGCTTGCCTTGCTCATTTCTTTTTACCTCCCTGATATTCCGGAATGACGCCCACGACGGCGAGGTCAAGATACTTGGCAATGTCGTCCTCGGTATGGATCTTGTTGTCCAGCAGGACGGCCAGCAGGATGATGCCGACGCTGATGACCAGGCCCAGCACGCCGCCCAGCATGGTATTGCGGCCCACGTTGGGGGAGACAGGCGTCGGATTGACGGCGGCGCTGGAGATGACCTTGACGGAACCGGCTTCGACGGACTCGAGAATGACGTCAGGGGAGACGACGGTAATCTGCTCACAGACCTGGCGTGCCCACTCGGGGTTGTCGCTCTTGACCGTGATCTTCATGACCTGGGTGTCATCCACGGCGCTGACCGTGACACGTTCAGCCAGCTTTTCATACGTCAGGCTCAGACCCAGGTTGTCAATGACCTGCTGCAGCACGGTATCGCTCTTGATGATGATGCTGTAGGTGGAGACCAGCTTGGTGGCAGAGTTGATCTGGTCGCTGGTGACGTTGGAGGTCGTATCCTGACGGGTGTTGACGATCATCAGGGCGGAAGCCTCGTACTGCGGGGTGATAAGGAACTTGGAGACGCCGAATCCGACACCGGCCAGAATTACGGTGGTGAGAATGACGGCCAGCAGGTGCTGCCGGACGGCGTTCAGGACCTCCAAGAGGTCAATCGTTTCGTAACCTTCGTTTTCCATGTGTGGGTCCTCCTGTTAAATGTTCTGACGGCGTTTCATGCGGCTTCTGGCAGTGGCGGTCAGGGCCAGAAGGATCACGGCGACTGCGCCGTAGATGAGGGCGAACAGGCCGAAGCGGCCAAAGAGATTCTGCACATAGGTGACGATCAGCTGCTTGACCGAAGCGGGATTGATGCTCAGCGCCTCCATGTGGATCGCAGGGAAAATAATGGTGGCGGCCAGCGCACAGAGCGCCGCAGCCGCGGTGAAAGCGAATGTCAGGCAGCGCACGCCGTAGCGGGGGCTGCCGGCTAAGCGCAGCATCACAAAGAGGCTGACTGCGCAGAGCACCGCCATGATGGCGACGGCCACCGGCACAACGCGGCTGCACTTTTCAATAAAAGTGTACAGCTGGCTGGCCAGGGGTACCGTGACATAGTTGGCGTAGTCCAGACGGCAGGCGTCGGCGACGACGACGACGGCGGATTCCACGTCGGATGTGACCTCGACGCCGCGGCTGTTCAAATCGTTGATCAGGTTGTCGTACGTCGTATTCAGAATCGCGTTGCGGGTGTCAATAGCGGTGTCGCCCTGGTACAGACGGGTGATGGAATCCGCCATGTCCGCCGTGATCTGGTCGCGGGAGAGGGCGGCGGTCATCACGTCGGCGGAGAAGCCGGACGATGCGCCGTAGCTGATGAAGTTGTCATACAGATAGCTGTAGGCGGCCTCACTGAAATCACTGCGATTGACCTGCTCCTTCATGTAGGAGGCGCTGCAGATCGTTGTCATCAGGACAAGGCAGAGCGCCAGCAGTGCCAGCAGCAGACTGGACAGCCAGCTTAAAACCGTGGCCCACACAACGCTGCCCTTGCGGCGGGGGTGCGGAGCTTGTTTTTGTGCCATACATACACCCCCTTAGCTGTTGGCGTCCAGCACGGGGCCGGACACGTATTTGGCATAGACGAAGAAACGGTTCGGCGTGAAGCCGAGCGCATCGAAGGGATAGCAGGTATACAGGATCAGATTCTCGTCGGTGCGGGTGAAGTCGTAGGCGGTCTCGTCCTGATAGTCGAGGATCTCGGTGCCGGTGACCTCATAGGTGTAGACGCCGTAGTGGGTCGTGATCGTGACCGTCGCGCCGGCCTCGGCGTGCTGCAGGTCATTGAAGAAGGTGTTGTTGTGCCCGGCCAGCAGGATGGTCTTGCCCTCGCCGGGAATGCCGACGCGGGAGTCGTCCTTGTAGGTGCCGACGCCGGCGTTCAAAATTTTGCTCGTGTCACCGTAGTAGACCGGGGCGTCCACGTTGGTGCCGGAGATCGTGATCGTCGCGTAGCGGTCCCCCTCGGACGGGTAGGTGACGGAGCTCAGCGGCAGCCTGTCCGGCTGGGCGTCCGGCTCGTCCACCGTACCGCCGTTGATGACGGTGGCGGCATTGTCCAGCAGATCCCTGGGCTGCGCGACCTCCGTTGTGCTGAAGAACCAGCCCAGCAGGGCCTGGTACGGGGCCAGCATGGTGTGGCCCACGATAAAGACCAGCGCGGTGCTGACCAGAACAAAGGCCAGCGGGACCACTACATAAGCCAGTGGACTGCGGCGCAGAAAAGAGTGCTTCTTGCTTGCCTGCATGGTGATATGCTTTCCCTCCTGATATGGTTGATAATTACTGCATCCTATATTATAAACTATTTTCTATATAAAAGGAAGGTCTAAAACAAGAATAAATTGACCAATTCCGTATAAACAACGAAAAACGGGCAGAGCCAGAGGTTCTGCCCGCTGCCGGTCAAAAACCGGACTTATGCAGCTGGATTACAGTGCACGCTCCTTGCGGACGGCCATGCCGAGCACGCCGACAACAGCCAGAGCAGCAACAGCAAAGACAACGGCGGTGTTATCGCCGGTGGCCTTGATGACAGCGCTGGAAGAAGCGGTGATGGGGTTCGCAGCGGAAGAAACGGTCTTGACGCTGGAAGCGGCAGCACTGTTCTTGGCGGCATTGCTGACAGCAGCGCTGGTGTTGGTGTTGTTGTCGGTGGTGGTGGTAGGAACCTCAGCAACGACAGAACCGGTATCCTTTGCGTTGTTAGCGATGACCTCGGCGGTGACAACGATCTTGGAAGAATCGCTGGTGTCGATGGTCGGTGCAGAGATGGAAACACCGGCGGGCAGCAGGCTGTTCATCGTAGCAACAGCATCATTGGCGGCTTTGGTGGCAACGGCAACATCCGTGGTGCCCTTGATGGTGGCATTGGCGGAAGCAGCGGTAGCCTTCAGAGCGTCCATGTGGTTGTAGATGGTCTGCAGCTGGTCAGCAGTCAGGCTGTTGACAGTGTTGTCAATCGTGGTGATGCCGTAGCTGGCAGCGAAAGCCTTGATCTCGGCCTTAGCCTTTGCAGCAGTATCAGCATTGCTGAAATCAGCAGCGAAAGCGGAGGTAGCGAAGACGCAAGCCATCACAACGCCCAGCAGAACGGCGACGAACTTCTTGAAGTTGTTCATTGGTAATATCCTCCTTTCTTCGAAAAATATACGGGCAAAACCCATATACCATACCGGAAAAAGGTTAGACTTCTTCCTTTTACTATGGTAAGGAAATTATAGCATACTGTAATCTGAAATTCCAGTGAATATCTGCGAGAAAGATATAAAATGACAAAAATTGTCATAACAGACAAATGAAAAAGACGGAGACGAATGAAATTTGACAAGACGGGAATCTGACGGGAAAATGTTATAATAGGATGCACATAGAACAAGGAAAAACGGCAAAAAATGTGCGTTTCTGCCCGCCCGGTTGAAAGCCGCCCGGCAGTGTGATACAATAAAAGCCAAACAGGAAAGTGAGGAGAAGCGGCATGCAGACCTGCAATATTATGGGCGTGAACATCGCTGTCACCGACATGAACAAAACGCTGCGCCTGGTGGAGGACAACTGCGAGGCATGGCGCGGGAAATATATCTGCGTGGCGAACGTCCACACCACCGTGACGGCCCACGACGACCCGACCTATCTGCGGGTGCAGAACGGCGCGGTCATGGCCCTGCCGGACGGCGGGCCGCTGTCCAGATACAGCCGCAAGAAGGGCTTTGCCGACGCCGCCCGCGTGACAGGCCCCGACCTGATGCGCGAGCTTTTGAAGGAGAGCGGGACAAAGCACTACCGGCACTATTTTTACGGTTCCACGCAGGAGACGCTGGACATCCTGCGCGAAAAAATTACGGAAAAGTACCCCGGCGCGGTCATCGCGGGGATGTACTCTCCGCCGTTCCGCCCGCTGACGGCGGACGAGGATGCGGAGATCGTGGAGAAGATCAACGCGGCAAAGCCGGATTTTGTCTGGGTGGGCCTGGGTGCGCCGAAGCAGGAGCGCTGGATGGCCGCCCATGAAAACCGCGTGCAGGCGCTGATGCTGGGCGTGGGTGCGGCCTTTGACTACGAGGCCGGCAACATCCGCCGCGCCCCGGCCTGGATGCAGCGCTGCAATCTGGAATGGTTGTACCGCCTGATGCAGGACCCGAAGCGGCTTTTCAAACGCTATTTCGTGACGAACACCAAGTTTTTGTGGTGGAGCTGGAGACACTAAGGGAGGCTTCCCCCTCGGGGGAAGCCTTTTGCGAGCATCGCCCCTTTTTATGGGTGGCGGTGCTCTTTTTTGTTTGTTTATACGCTCTTTTCGGTTTTCCACGCTCTGCGGCAAAAAACAGCGTGCGGGGGTGGTATAGTGCAAAGCGTCCGAGACATATACTGTACATTTACGGAGGGCTTGCACGATGGCTGTACTGAACGGGGAACGTATGCACGACACAATGGAAAGGCTGCTGCCCGGGGCGCGCAGTGCGGCGCTGCTGTGGCAGGGCGCGGCAGTGCTGG